>Ga0181408_1000348_pt1 | contig 15306 bp, 19 predicted proteins | sample 31SPOviralmetaG_FD_130137 | JGI IMG/M metagenome (GOLD analysis project Ga0181408, IMG submission 130137) | Marine viral communities from the oligotrophic San Pedro Time Series (SPOT) site, San Pedro Channel, CA, USA - 31 SPOT_SRF_2012-02-16 | ecosystem: Environmental > Aquatic > Marine > Strait...
AGAAAACCCAAACGTAGTTAGCACACTTTTTTTTTACCCAAATTTATGCTTTTTTTTGTTTTTTTATAGTTTTTAAAAAACGTTGTTTTGCGTGGTTATGTGATATTATGTTATTACGTAGTGGTTCTAAGTAAGATTGCTAATACAAAGGATTTTTATGACCGACAAACACCAAATAGCAGATGATCTTACAACATTAGCGTATCCAATAGAAAAACTTAAACACTTAGACGGCAATCCACGTAAAGGTAACGTTGAAGCTGTAAAAAAAAGCTATGAGAAGTTTGGACAAAGAAAACCTATAGTTGCAACTAAAGACGGTGAAGTTATTTCTGGTAATCATCAACTTGCAGCTGCTAGAGAATTAGGTTGGAATAAAATTGCAGTAGTTTTTACAAATGATGATGAATTAACAGCTAAAGCATTTGCGTTGGCAGATAATCGTACAGCTGATCTAGGAACGTATGATGATGATTTATTAGCAGATATGCTTGGTGCAGTTTCAAGTGATTTAGAAATGTTAGAAGCAACAAGTTTTACTGAAGATGATTTATATAAATTAATTGGATTTGATGAAGTTGATGAAAAAGAATTACCAGAAACAGCAAAAAAACCAAAAACAAAATTTGGTGATAAATATAAATTAGGTAATCATTTTTTAGTTTGTGGAGACGCAACTAATTTAGATAATTATAAAATAAAATGCGATATAGCGTTTACTGATCCACCTTATGGGGTTGATTACGAGGGTGGCACAAAAGAAAAATTAAAAATAGAAAACGACACTAGATTTGATTTAGAAGATTTGCTTTACGATAGTTTTGTGAATATATCAATGAGCATTAAAGGAAATGTGTTTATTTGTAGTCCATATAAAAATATTGATATATTTTCAAGATTATTTACAGATATATTTAATTTTTCTACATTACTTGTATGGAAAAAAGATAAACCAGTACTTACTAGAGGACATTTTAATTCTTTTTATGAACTTATTTTTTATGGTTGGTTAAAAAACAGTTCATCTTCTTATAAGGGAACTATGAAAGAAACAGATATTTGGGAAATACCTAGACCAAAAATTAATGATAAACACCCAACTTCTAAACCAGTAGATTTATGTAAAAAGGCAATAGAATTATCAAGTGACGTTAATGATTGGGTTTTAGATCCATTTTGTGGAAGTGGTTCAACTTTAATAGCTTGTGAAAGTATAAAAAGAAAATGTTATGCAATAGAATATGATCCAAAGTATTGTGATGTAATTGTTAATCGCTGGGAAAACTTAACAGGACAAAAAGCAGAACTCATAGATGAAATAAAAGTGGCCGACTAATGCCGACCACTTTATTACATAAAGAGAGTATAAAACCTCAACAAGAAATGCAGTTAAACAAAAAAAGTCAACTCCAACTCCTTATTAACTTATACTTAAATTTAAGGATACCACAATAATGGGTAAACGTGGTCGCATACCAAAACAAAAAGATAAATTAACAGGGCATAGGGATAATTCATTGAGTGTAATACACGGTGGTAAAGCATTTGAAACACCAAAAGCCAATTCACGTTGGCTAACTAAAACACGTAATTACTGGAAACAGTACTGGGAAAGTGAACTAGCAAGTACAGCACAACAAGTTGACTTCCCGGCATTTTATAGATTGTTTCAATATTATGATGAAGTGGAACGTGCTAATCGTACAATACAAAATTTAGGCAATAAAGGTTTATTAAGTGTTGGATCAACAGGGCAACCTACAATCAATCCATTAATTAGCTTAACCTTAAAGTTAGAAGAAAAAATATTAAAACTAGAACAAGAATTAGGATTAACACCACTAGCTAGACAAAGACTTGGTATTGCGTTTGGCGAAGCACAAATGGGCTTTAAACAATTACAACAACTTTTACAAGATGATGAAGAACAAGCATTGATAGATCCACGTGTATTAATGTTGGAAGAAGAATAAATGAGTTGGATAAAAAACAGCGTAGAATACGTAAAACAGTTTTTAGAAAATATAAATATAGATGACCACGACACAGAATTTGAAGAAGAAGAATAATGATTAGCTTACCAGAAACAAGGGGTGCAAGGGTTGTAAAGTTTATAGAGAAGTTTTGCGTACACGGTGAGGGTGATTTCTTTGGTGAACCATTTAAGTTAGATCAATGGCAACAGGCAATAATTTATGATTTATATGAAATTAAAGATAACGGTGAAAGAAAATATAGAGAAGCATTAATAGGATTACCAAAAGGAAACGGCAAAACAGCATTAGCAGCAGCAATAGGTATGTATGAACTTCTTGGATCTGGTGTAACTAGTCCATTAGTGGCCGTTGCTGCTGCAAGTTACGAACAAGCAAACTTAGTGTTTGGAACTATGAAAACTATGTGTCAAGAAAGTATATTTTTACGTGATATGGTTGAAACGTTTGAAAACGAAATACAAGTAAAGAACGCACCGGGTAGAGCATTTAGAGTTGCTGCAAAAGCAGGAACAGCAGACGGTGGTAGAAACAGTTGCTTTATAGCTGATGAAATACACGAGTGGAATAACATTAACTTAGAACGTGTACATTATGTTTTATCAAACAATACAGCTAAACGTAAAGACGGATTGGTGCTAAATATTACAACAGCTGGACACGATCTTGATAGTATGGCAGGTCGTATGTATCAACGTGGATTATTAAAAGAAGCAGGAAAACAAGAAGATGAAGAGTTTTATTTTAAATGGATTGGTGCAAAAGAAGATGACGTACCAACAGATGAAAGTATTTGGGAAAAAGTAAACCCGGCAATACCAAATGATTGGTGGCCAATAGAAAACCTTAGACGTAGGCATAAATCATTACCACTAAACGAATTTCAAAGATATCACCTAAACCAATGGACAAGAACAGAAGAAGAAAGTTGGATAGAAATAGAAAAATGGTTAGCTTGTCAAGATGAGGAACTAGAACTAGAAGTAGGCGTAGATACATTTGTTGGTGTAGATATGGCACTACGACACGACAGCGTTGCAATAGTGTATGGCCAGAAAGATGATAATGAAGTAATTAATATGAAATCTAAAATATGGCTACCAAATGATGACAACTTTATGGACTATCAAGAAATAGAAACATTTATTATTTCATTAATGACAGATTACAAAGTAAAAGAAGTAGCGTATGATCCAGCATTTTTTGAACGTTCTGCACAAGTATTGTTAGACCGGGGTGTACCTATGGTTAACTTTCCACAAACACATAGTCGTATGATACCAGCGTGTGGTAACGCTTATGATTTAATTGCTAACACAAAAGTAAGACACGATGGCGACCCAACATTTACAGATCAAGTAATGAGTGCTGCACAAAAGATAACAGATATGGGTTGGCGTTTATCTAAGGGTAGAAGTAAAAGAAAGATTGACGGTGCAATAGCTATGGTTTTAATGCTTGATAGGATAACTGCACCAGAACCACTTAGTGATGAACCAGAAGTATCAATAATTAATTTATGAATTTATATAATGGAAATTGCTTAGAAGTAATGCAGGATATTCCTGATAACTCTATTGATTTTATACTTACAGACTTACCTTATGGCACTACTCAATGTAAGTGGGATAATATAATTTCTTTTAATCCTATGTGGAAACAAATAGAAAGAATTAAAAAAAATAAATCTGCTGTATGTTTATTTGGTAATCAACCATTTTCAACAAAATTAATAAATTCAAATATTAATCATTATAAATATGATTGGATTTGGAATAAAAAACAAGCAGGTAATCCTTTAAATGCAAAAAGGCAACCTTTAAAAATATATGAAAACATACATATTTTTTATAAGCATAATTATTATCCAATTATGAGAATAGGAAAAATGAGAACTAAAGGTGGATTAAATAAGCAACCTAAACACACAAATAAAGTAAATTTAAATTATAAAGTAAAAAATAATAAATATTATCCAACTGCAATTTTAGAATTTTCAAATGCTAATAAAAGAAATAAAGTACATCCAACACAAAAGCCAACAGATTTACTTGAATACTTAATAAGAACATACACAAAAGAAAATGAAGTAGTTTTAGACTTTACTATGGGAAGTGGTAGCACAGGTGTAGCTTGTGTAAATACTAACAGAGATTTTATTGGAATAGAGTTAGATCAAGAATATTATAAAATAGCAAAGGAAAGGATAGATGAAAAACTATATAACAACACTAATTGAAGTAGTAGGTGCAGGACTTATAATTTATGGAGTATATACAATAAACGTATCATTAGCGTTAATAATCGCTGGTGCGTTTTTAATTACAGGAAGTTATTTAGCAGTTAGATGAGTTTATTCAAAAGAGAAAACAGGGACGCAGCTTTAGGAAACCTTGTTGATTTATTAGCTTTACGTGAGGGTGGTTTATACAACTACACAGGCGAAAAAGTAAACGAAATGTCGGCACTAGGCATATCAACTGTATTTAGTGCAATATCATTAATTGCAGACAGTATTGCGTTACTACCAGTTAAAACACTTCGTTATGATGGTCAAAAGACAATATTTACTGATAAACCAAAGTTTTTAGATAAACCTAATGTTGGGCTTGATCTAACAATGTTTTCATTAATGCACCAAATTATTACATCACTTGCTATGCACGGTAATAGTTTTGTGTTAGTTGATAAAGACAGACAAGGGCGACCAATACAACTTACCCCAGTACACCCAGAGAAAGTAAAGGTAGAAATGACAGACGGACAAAAATGTTATTATCTACAAACATCTAAAGGTAATTACGACAGAAAAATTACAAGTAACAATATGTTGCATTTCACTTGGTATTCATATCCGGGACAGCTTATAGGCGTTAGTCCATTACGTACCAATTCAAATACTTATGGTCTTGCATTGGCTATGGAAAGGCATATTGCACAATTCTATGGTCAAGGTGGTACACCAAGTTCTGTATTAGAAACAGATAGGGATTTGACAGCTGAACAAGCTAATATATTAAAAGAAACTTGGTTGAATAATCACAACAGAAATAGAAAACCAGCAGTACTTACTGGTGGTCTAAAATGGAAAGCTATTAGTGACGCAGCAGGAAGTGAACTTATAGCTGCAAGAGATCAGATTGTTCACGAAATAGCAAGAGTATTTAGAATACCAGCACATTTGCTTTTATCTAAAGACGGTTCAAATGTATATTCAAATATTGAAAGTAACGGACTTGCTTTTATTAGACACACACTATTGCCGTGGATTAGACGCATTGAAGACGGTTTTAGTACTTTGTTACCGGGTAAACAGTTTGTTAAATTAGACACAGATGAATACGCAAGAGGGGATCAGTTAAGCCGTGTAAGGTCATTTCAAGTAGCAGTTAGTTCTGGAATAATGACACCAAACGAAGCAAGGTCAAAAATGGATTTAGAACCTTACGAGGGTGGCGACAAATTTTATATAGGATTGCAAGGTGCATTGGTAGATCCAACGCTACAACCACAAGGCATAGACGAACACGATCCTACAAACGAACTACCACAAGAATAATGCCATATTCAATTTCTACGGAAGCTGAAGATTGCAACGGTTTTGCAGTAGTAAAAGATGATGACAATTTTATTATGGGTTGCCACGAAACAGAAGAAAAAGCAAAAGACCAGATAACAGCATTAAATATTGCAGAAGCAGAAAGCGAAAGACAAGCAGACGCAAGTCAAGATATATACGAAACAAAAGAAGAAGCTGAAGAAAAAGCAAAACAAATTGGTTGCGTAGGATCACACACACACGAGATTGACGGCAAGACGTATTATATGCCGTGCGACAATATGAAAGATTACGAAGATATAACTGGTATGAAACATAAAGATGATGATGATACAACACTTGTAAGTTATAACAGCGAACAAAGACAAGTAGATAGAACACCACCTAAATTTATGCAAGAAAACGCAGAACGTGGTTTAGATAATCTTAATAAGGCAGGGGACGGTTTAGTTGATGAAACAATTAGACAAGCGCGTATTATGTCTAGGGGTGAACAATTAAGTATAGACAAGATTGTAAAAATAGCAGCGTGGCATAAAAGACACCTTAGTGATTTGGACAGAGAAAAAACAAATCCAAATGATCCAGATACTTGGAGAGCTTCAGATGTAGCATTTTTACTATGGGGTTCTAATCCGTGGACAAAACCAATGGGTGCAGCAGATTGGGCAGATAGAAAGATTGCACAACTTGTTAGTGAGGGAAAACTAGAACCAAGACAAAAAGAAAGTGACAGTTCTACACCAGCACCTAAAAAAGACCAAGTGCAAGGCAGTAAGAAAAATCCAAAAGGTTCTGCAAGTGGTAAAAAAGGTGGTATTGATTTTAGCGAAAGTACACAAAAATCTATTAGGGGAAGAATAGAAAAACATAATGAAGATGTTGAGGGTATGGCAGATTGGCGTAAATTAAAAATGGGAATTGCAAAGGCAGTTGTTAGACGTGGATTTGGTGCATATTCAACAAGTCATAGACCGGGTGTTAGTCGTCAAGCGTGGGGACTAGCTAGGTTACGTGCATTTAGTTACTTACTAAAAAACGATAGACCACAAAATCCAAAGTACAGATCAGACAATGATCTGCTACCAACAGAACACCCACGATACAGTAAAAAGGAAGAAAAAATGAGTACACAACACTTAGACGTGTTTGATAGACCAGTTGCTATATCACAAACACTAGAAACACAAAAACGTAACACTATTCTTAAAGAAATGGATAAGCAAACTGAAAATAGAAGTTTTACATTTAGTGCAGTAGAAGAACGCAATAGTAACGATAACGATACATTGTTGTTTACAGGTTACGCTTCTGTATTTGATAAACCTTATGGTGTAAGGGACAGCAGGGGACAATATAACGAAACAATAAAACAGGGTGCGTTTAAGAAAACATTAAAAGAACAAGATGACGTAAGATTTTTAGTTAATCACGACGGTATTCCGTTGGCTAGAACTTCATCTGGTACATTACAACTTGAAGAAGATGACTATGGTTTATTTGTACGAGCTGAATTAGATCCAAGCAACCCAACCGTTGCAGAAGTATCAAGTGCTATGAAACGTGGCGACTTAAATGAAATGTCATTTGCTTTTGCAGCTATTAAAGACAATTTTGATAATAATGGTGAAAATAGAGAAGTAAACGAAGCACGATTATTTGACGTATCAGTTGTAACATATCCAGCTAATCCGTGGGCAGGTGCAAAACTTCGTGGCATAGATATAGAGAACTTGCACAAAGAATTAGTTGAAGCAAGAAGTGGCGAACAAGCAACTGAAATATTAGAAAGTTTTATTAACCAAGTCGCAGATAGTGATAACGTTGATAAAAAGCGAAGCAATCCTAAAGTGGATTTATTAAAAATGAAACTTGAAAGGGACGGTATTCGCTAAAGACGTATAGCCGTGGTTATAGCCGTGTATCACACTTAACTACCACACTCTACGCAGAAGTATAAGAATATAACAACAAGGAAATTAAATTGAAAAAATTAATTGAAGCTAGAGAAGCTAAAGTAGCTGAACTTGACGGTCTTGTTTCAGAACTTGATGAAATGGAAGCTGGTGAAGAATTTGACGGCAAATTTGCTAGATCAAACGAACTTCACGCTGAAATCAAAGATATGAACGAAAAGATTGAAGAAGCAAGAGAAGCAGCTGAAACTTTGAAAGCAGTTAAAGAAAGCAGAAATGCACTTGGTGTTGAGGACGAAGACTTAGGCGATAAAGAAGCTGTTGTAGAAGTGAACGAGCCAGATTTATATAGAAACGGTGGGGATCACTCTTTCATATCTGACGCTTGGGCAGCTAGAAGTGGCGACTTTAAAGCACAAGAAAGACTTAACAAGCACCAAGATTTTGAAGCTAGAGATGTTGGAACTGGTGCTTTTACAGGATTAGTTGTACCTCAATACTTAGTAGATGAGTACGCACCTATCGCAAGAGCAGGTTCACCATTTTATAACGCTGTTCCTAAAAAGGACTTACCAGCGTTCGGTAACAAAATTGAAATATCCAGAATAACAACTGGATCAGCAGCAGCAGAACAAGCTAGTGAAAACTCAGCTGTTCAAGAAACAAATATGGACGACACCTTATTAACAGTTAATGTTGATACTATTGCAGGTCAACAAGACGTTTCAAGACAAGCACTTGAAAGAGGTGGACAACCGGGTTTCTCATTGGAAAACATTATTTTCCAAGACTTAGTTGCAGCTTATTACACAAAACTAGATAACCTTATGATTAACGGTTCTGGTTCATCAGGACAACCAAAAGGTATATCACAAGTTTCTGGTATTAATACAACAACTTATACAGACGCAAGTCCAACAGTTGCTGAATTATATCCAAAACTTGCAGACGCAGTACAGGAAATCAATTCAAATAGATTTGCACCAGCTACTGCAATCCTTATGCACCCAAGACGTTGGGGTTTCTTAACAGCAGGTGTGGACAGTTCAAACCGTCCATTAGTATTACCAGCTGGTAACAACCCAGACAACGCAGCAGGTGTTGGGGAAGCAGCAGCTTATGGTCAAGTTGTAGGTAGTGTTCTAGGATTACCAGTAATCACAGACGCTAACATTAGAACTGATTTAGGCGCTGGTACTGAAGACGCTATTTATATAGCAAAAGTTGATGATCACATTATGTTTGAAGATAATTTGTTCCAACTTAAATTTGAAGAAACAAACGCAGGTAGCTTAACAACTAAAATGGTTGTTTATGGTTACGTTGCTTTTGCTTCTGGACGTTATCCAAAAGGTATCTCAGCAATAACCGGAACAGGTCTTATTGCACCTACCTTTTAAATAAATTATGGTTATGGTGTGTTGGGCAACTAACACACCAGACCATTTAGGAAAGTATTATGGCAAAAGATAAAGAATTAATAGAAGCATTAAAAAAAGAATTAAAGCATTACGAAGTCTATGGAAAGGCAAAACGTGCTGAAGAAGTTAAAAAAGCAATTAAAGCAGCTGGTGGAAAAGTTGAAACTAAAACTGCAAAACCTAAAGCTGAAAAAAAAGTAGAGAAGAAAAAGTAACAATGCCAAAAGGTAAAGGTTACGGTAAAAAAATGAAAGGTGGCAAAGGTAAAAGCCGGAAGAAAGGTAGATAATATCTTATGGCAATTACAAATGGCTACTGTACTCAGAACGAATTAAAAACGTTTGTCGGAATACCAACAAGCGATACGGCAGATGATACTTTAATTGATGACGCAGTAAATGCAGCTTCGCGACAAATAGACGCATTTTGTGGCAGACAGTTTTACGCAGATGGATCTACATCTGCACGAAAGTTTTTTACAAATGATTTATACAGATTACGTGTAGATGACATTTCAACAACCACCGGGTTAGTTGTTAAGTATGATGATGATGATGATGGTACATACGAAAAAACAGTATCAAGTTCTGATTATCAAGTATTACCAATCAATGGTGTTGTAGGTGGAATACAAGGTAATCCATTTTATATAATAGAATTAATTAGTGATGGCAACCACGAGTGGCCACTAGATTTTTCAAGTAACCGACCACGTGCAGAAATAACTGCAAAATGGGGTTATGAAAGTGTCCCAGCACAGATTAAACAAGCTACATTAATGTTAGCTAGTGAACTATTTGCTATGCGAAACGCACCACTAGGTGTTGCTGGTGTTGGTGATTTTGGCGTAGTCAATATTCAACAAAACAGGGAAATAACACGATTAATAGCACCATTTCGTAAAGGCACAGTTCTAGGTGTTTCTTAATGGCTACACTTGCCGAGATTAGAGACGGTTTAAAAACAACTGTTGGCAACATAAGTGGACTTCGTTGTTACGATACAGTCCCAGATAATGCAATAAACTTCCCGGTTGCTATCTTTATACCAACAGAAATAGAGTTTGATTTAGCTATGCAAAGGGGAACTGATCTATATACATTTGATATGTTAGTTGCTGTACAACGTGCAGATAGTAGAACAGCACAAGATAAACTAGACGCTTTTATTACAGGAAGTGGCTCATCAAGCGTAAGACAAGTTATATTTAATAATAGAACTTTAGGACTTAGCGATACAGACGCAAGAGTTGTAAACGTGAGCAACTACGCAGCAGACGTTAATTTAAACGGCATAGATGGTGTAGGTGCTAACTTAACAATAGAGGTTTATACGAAAGGAAGTAGTTAATGGATTGTTGTGGATCTTGTCCCGGTAATTGTAAAGGTGGTCAATAATGGCTAAATATAAAATAATAGGTAATAAAAAGGTTATGGACAAAGTAAAAGGTCAAACTATAACTATTGATGACGAAGATGTGGCTAAGTCATTAATGAAAGGTGGACACATAGAACCCACTACTATTAAAAAAAGACGTGCTAGAAAAAAAGACGGCACTTTTGTAAAAGATGATAAAAGCACACCAAATGTTAACGAAGCGTGGGAAGAAGTAGATGGCTAAATTTGTATTTAATGACGGTAAAGTATTTAGTGGTGGCTACGATTTATCAGATAACATCACAAGCGTAAATCTAGAGATTAACGCTGAAGAATTAGACGCTACAACCATAAATAGTGGTGGCTTTAGATCTAAACTAGGTGGACTTAAAGATAGTACATTACAACTAGACGGTTTTTATGAAGCTGGGGCAAATAAACCAGACGCTTTACTTGGTGCTTCAGTAGGTAACGAATTATTAGTTACAACAGTTCCAGACGCAGGTGTAGGCAATACTGCTTACTTTACAAAGTCAAGATTATTTAGTTATCAAATGTTTGGTACAGTTGGCGAGATAGCACCATTTAGTATTTCAAAATCTCAATCAAGCGATGTTGTAGTACAAGGTAAAGTTCAAGTAGATGGTAATTTAACTGCAACTGGTAACTCTACTGGGGTACAATTAGGTGCAGTTGGTTCAACAGAAAAATGTTATGTAGGCATACATTGTTACGGTGTAAGTGGTACTTCAACACCAACAGTAACTTTTAAATTGCAATCAGATGATAATTCAAGTTTTACAAGTCCAACAGATAGAATTACTTTTACAGGAATTACAGCAATAGGTTCAGACTTTCAAAGTGTTGCAGGTGCAATAACAGATCAGTATTGGCGACTAAACTACACAATATCTGGAACTAATCCAAGTTTTTCTATACACGCAACAATCGGCATAGAATAACACACACAACTTAACTTCTTTACTAAACTATAAAATTAAGTTTGAAAGGAGTTTACATTGGCAAAATTTGTTTTAACAGACGCTAGTGTTACCTTGAACAGCGTTGATCTATCAGACCACGTTTCAAGTGTTACATTAGATATTACAGCTGATGAAATCGTTACAACAGCTATGGGTGATACATTTCAATCCAGAACTGGTGGTTTAAAGGACGGAACACTATCTATTGAGTTCCAACAGGATTTCGCAGCTTCAGAAGTGGACGCTACATTGTTCCCATTACTTGGATCTACAACAGCATTTGTTGTAAAACCAACAAGTAGTGCAGTTAGTTCAACTAACCCAAGCTATTCTGGAAATGTGCTTGTAAATCAACACATACCAGTAGCTAACGCAGTTGGTGAACTTGCTACAATGTCCGTTGCGTTCCCAACTTCTGGAACAATTACTAGGGCGACTTCGTAATGGGTAATATGGTCGTCATAATGGCAGACGGCACGAAGTACGAAGTAAATATTAAACCAGCTGATATTGTAAAGTTTGAACGCAAATTTAATATACCAATATCCAAGCTAAATGAAGAACAACGCTATGAGTGGTTGTTGTATTTGGCTTGGCTTGGTGCAAAAAGAAATGGCGTTACAGAAGATTACGATACTTGGATTGGTTTAGTAGAAGAACTAGACATTACTGGATCAAGTGATAATTTAAAAGCGTAACAGGGTTTATTGACTTAATTGCTGCAATAGCAATAGAAACAGGAATAAATCCACAAGAAATAGCAGAACTTGATATGGAAATGTTTGACGCATTAGTAAGGGTTATAAACAAGAAATACGATAAGTGATATGGCAAGAACAGTAAAGAAAACCGATTTAGCAATAGACAACAGCGAAGTTAGGGAAATTGTTAAGGAATTAAAACAGTATGGTAAAAAAGATGTTCTTAAAACATTATCAAAGTTTCATAGAGAAATAGCTAAAGAACAACTAAAAGATAGCCGTGTTTTAGCACGTAGGCAACCAGTACCAAAAGCTAGTAAGTCAGCTATGGGTTTTACAGCAAGTGGAACACGAACTGAAGCAAAGATAAACATTAAATCAAATGATAGATACCCAACTTCTTTATCAATGGAATTTGGTCGTAGGTTTCAATATGTACCAGTTAAAGGTAGTTCAAAACCACGTGCAATTACACAATCAGAAGTAGGTAGGTTACCACACTCAAGACCGGGTGCTAAGTTTCCATATAGAAAATGGATTGGTGGCCCGAAAAGTAGAGGTGATAGTACATTTACTAAGTTCGGTAAAGAGGGCTATGTTGTAGGTAGAACGATAAGTAGAAACCAAAAACAAATACTAGAAACATATAACGACAAAATGTATGACGCATTAGTAAAGGCGATTAAATAATGGCATTTGAGAAAAAAGTATCAATAGCAATAGTAGGTAAAACAGATCAGTTTGTTAAATCATTAACAAAAGGACAAAAAGCATTACAAGGGTTAGGAAGTGCTGCAAGTAAGATTGGTAAAGCAGCTGCATTTGGATTAGGTGCTATTGGTGTTGCAGCAGGAACTGTTGGCAAAGAAATGGTTGATTTGGCTTCAGAAGCTAAAGAAGCTGAAGCAGCGTTTCAAGCTACATTTGGTGAAGCAATACCAGAGTTCGGTACATTTATTGAAGACTTTAGTAAAAAAGCTGGATTAGCTGAATTTGAATTACAAGATCTACTTAAAACAACAGGTATGGTTCTGCAAGGTATTGATATGTCAGCAGAAGCTAGTGTTAATTTCTCAAAGGACTTATCTGTATTAGCAGGTGATGTAGCAGCATTTAACAACGTACAAGGTGGAACACAACCAGTTCTTGAAGCTATGACTAAAGCGTTATTAGGTGAACGTGAAAGTCTTAAAACCTATGGTATTGCTATAAGCGAAGCAGAAGTACAAACACAGGCATTTGCTATGACCGGGAAAACTGCTGCTAGTGAATTAACAAAACAAGAGAAAGCACAAGCAACATTAGAACTGATTACAAGAAAATCAGCAGTTACACAAGGTTACTTAAATGCAGAACAAGAAAGTTTTGCTACTAAATCTAAACAAGCACAAGCAAAGATAAAAGAATTAAAAGCAACACTTGGTGCAGAACTTTTACCTATTGTTGAACAGTTGCTACCAGTAATTATTGATGTAGTACAAGAAATCGGCCCGTCATTAATTTCTGCAATAAAAACAGTTGCACCATTTGTAAGTGCTATTGGGCAGTTGTTTGCTGATTTAGCACCACCAATAATTGCAATCATAACGTTATTACTTAACTTACTAGCACCAGCATTTAGAAAGTTTACAGAAATAGTTAATAAATATATTGCACCATTTTTAACTAACCTACCAAAGAATTTTGAAAATATGATTAATAGGATTATTGACAGCTTAAATAAATTTATTAGAACCATAAACGGATTTGCAAGTAAAGTTGGTGGAATACTTGGCAAGATTGGTATAAACATAGATTTACCTAAATTAAAAGAATTTGAACGTGTATCGTTTGGTTTTGCAGATAATCAAGTTAAATCAGTTGTTTCGCAAGAAACAGTAGATCCAACAGAAACATTAGCAACACTTACAGCAAGTCAACAACAAGCACAAGCAGGACTTAATCAAGCAGTTGGTGCAGGTTTAACAGTAAACTTTAATAGCCAAGTAAGCAATCCAGATGAAGTTGTAAATGCTTTAAATACTTATACAAAAAATAACGGGCCATTAAATAGGGTAATTACAATAATCTAATGGCACAACCAACTGTTCGTGTTCGTATAGGTTTTACACAAAACACTTTTACATTAGATGACTTAGTTCGTGGTGTTTTAGATAGTGCTGAACTAGGTGGTGCAACACCACTTACAGATGTAACAAGTGATGTACAAAGCATAAGCATTAGCCGTGGTAGATCAAGGGATTTAGATACATTTAGAACTGGTAACTGTTCAGTACGACTATTAAATAATGCACGTAAATACGAAAATACCAATACATCAAGTCCATATTCACCGGGTATTGAACCAATGATTGCTATACACGTGGACGCAACAACAGACGGTGGCAGTAATTACAAAGATTTATTTGTAGGATTTGTAACAGATGTAAACCTAAGTTATCCAGATAAATCAAACTCTTTTGCTGATTTTGTAGCAAGTGATGGATTTATGAAGTTAGCAAACACTAGCTTGATAAATGCTTCATTTAGTAGCACAGATAGTGGTACATTAGTAAGTAACGTATTAGACAATGCTAACGTTAAGTTCGGTGCAGATAGGGATATTGAAACAGGTATATCTACAATGCAATCATTAAGTGGACTTAGTGAAAACACATTGTCTGTTTTACAGAATATTGAACGTAGCGAAAATGGACTATTGTTTATGTCTAAAGACGGTAAGTTAACGTTTAAATCAAGACATACTACGTTCCCAAGCACACCAGACGCTACATTTAGTGATGACGGCAGCGATATACCGTACCTACGTGTAGATTATATCAATGATGACAATGAGATATTTAACGTAGTTTCTTTAACAAGAATTAGTGGATCTACACAAACTGTACAAGATACTGCTAGTCAAGGTAAATATTTGATTAGAACATTAAGCAGAAGTGGATTATATAACAGTAGCGATAGTGAAGTACAAGACGCAGCAAACTTCTTACTTGGTAAATTTAAAGACGCATTAATTAGATTTGATAACCTAGTTGTTGATTTAACAGAAGCTACAACAGGAAACCAAAACAGTATATTAGATCGTGAAGTTGGTGATGTGGTCAAAGTAGAACTTACACCACCGGGTAGTGGTAGTCCAGCACAAATAACATCAAATGAGATAATTGACAGTATTAGCTACAACATTACACCAGATATATTTAGTTGTTCATATAAGCTATCTAACGCAGACGTACAAGCATTTATGCGACTAGACAACACATTATTTGGTGTATTAGATACAGATAAGTTAGGTTATTAATGACAGATACAAGTAAACTAAACAAAGAAAGGATAAACTAAAAATATGGCAAAC
>Ga0181408_1000350_pt1 | contig 15206 bp, 19 predicted proteins | sample 31SPOviralmetaG_FD_130137 | JGI IMG/M metagenome (GOLD analysis project Ga0181408, IMG submission 130137) | Marine viral communities from the oligotrophic San Pedro Time Series (SPOT) site, San Pedro Channel, CA, USA - 31 SPOT_SRF_2012-02-16 | ecosystem: Environmental > Aquatic > Marine > Strait...
AATAAACAGTCAAATCAAAACTCATGCAAATAACCAAATAACCGATTATAATAACTACACCTACCAACCAAAAGGAAATAACATATGTCTAAAACATTATCTATAACCCCCAAAACAACTCTCTCACAACTCATCGATATGGGTCTCGTCGGTTCAAATCAAATCAACAAATGGAATAATAAACTTGAACGTAACTCTAAACGTAACGCCAAGAAGGCCCAGATATCCGGTATCAAGGATGTTATCACAAATCTTATTGGGTCTGAGCTGTTCGCTGAATCTAAATATTGGTCAGTCCGTCAATCTAATAACTCTAAAGGTTTCATCGATTATATGGATGGAGTTGAAAGACATCACGTATTAGAAGCCCTCAGTCAGCTAGTTGCAGATGGAGTGCTCAAGAAGGTCGGTCTTAAGAAGGACGCAGATGGCAAATATCAAGAGCTCGACCCTAGTACCGTCAATGCCTTTCAGATTCGTTATATCAAGGCTTAGTTCCTGATATAGGGGGTGATACTCTCACCCCTGACTTTGTAAACTTACAATTAACCTGTTATAATATATTTATAAGGTGCTGTAGTTAAGTTGGTTATAACACCGGCCTGTCACGCCGGAGGCCGCGGGTTCGAGTCCCGTCAGCACCGCCACTATCACGTGATATATCTAAGGAGCAACCTATGAAAGAGATGACACAACAACAATTATTAGAGCTATATGACAAGCTCACACCATTAGAGCGGTTAACAGTCGAACGTGCTAAAGGCATGTTGTGGGGACACGCAGCTGTACAGACACGGAAGTATCTAGATCTATGCGAAGAATTAGAGTTAGCAAGGACTATGCTTTCAATGAATGATCCGGAGGAAGCCGCAGTGTTGGCACAGCTGATGCGAGATGTGAATGATGCAGAGATGGAGATGTTGCGATGTGAGCAGGACCTGAGGTTGTCATATGAAATAATCGCATGACGTGCAAATCTCCTGTGAGCATGTTATAATATAAACACCTACCAACCATTACTTAAGGAGTTATTTATGTCTAACAAATCATACAAAACAAAATCTAGAGATGAATTCATGAAGGAGCGAAAAATCAAGAAGTCTCGCAAGATACATGAGTGTTGTCATTGTCACAAAAGTATACCAACTAAAACTAGTTACGTTCGAACAGTCGGAGTATCTGAATCCCATCATCACTATGGTAACGACTTCTTTTCAAACGCATGGCATGCTGAATGTTTAGAAGACCATCAAGGTTATGTACGCGATCAGTTAAGAAGACAGGGATAGCAATATCCCGTGCATATCTCTTGATAGCCTATTATAATATAAACACCTTACAACCTTGGAGAATTTATGAATCCCGTACCACCAAAATTACAACGCATGCTAGATCAAGACTATGGCACCGACGGATGGACATATGTCGGACATGAAGATGAATATATTAATATTCGATTCTATCTAACAGGACATGTTATATCATTCAATATGTGGCACTACATGTAATTCTTCTATCAACCTATTATAATATCTACACACCACAACCTTGGAGTTATTTATGTATATCTTACCCGCTATTCTAACAATTATGCTATGGACCGGCACTTCCTGTGCGGTCATCTTCTCACTCGAATTCTTGTCAATATTATACAGACAAGTATCACTAACTGGTGGAGAGTTGGATGAAGAATCAGAATCACCGTGGTATTGGAGACGTTTGGCAATTGCAAGTACATTGATTGCCATCATTGGTGATATTGGACTCATGATAGTATTATCATAAGAGTCAGGGGCAGTAAGACCTCCTCATGCAAATTGCGGGGAGGCATGTTATAATATATATGTACCTCACATTAAGGAGCCAACCATGAAAAAACGTTATCTAACCGACAAGCAACGCAAAATGTTAGCAAAAAAGCAGATTCAATTGCAAAACCGCATATATGCAAAAATCAAAGAGATGAATGGAAAATCTCAACCTCATGCAAAATAAACAATAACCTATTATAATATAAACACTAACCAATAATAACCAACCAATCAAGGAGTCAACATGACAATAAGATTTTTAAGAGATACTACACTACACATCAACAATACGTTATCATCTTCATATGAAGACACTTACAAAGAAAACGAGATAGAATACATTGATTTGATAGACGAGACAGAGTCACACATACATGTCCAGTTTAACAATGGTGAGACTTCTAATATTCCAAGAGAAGCAATTGCGTTCATATCTCATGCAAAATAAACAATAACCTATTATAATATAAACACCTAATAACCGTAACCTTGGAGATATCATATGCCTAATTTTTCAAAAGACCAAATCGCAGTACTACTCGCTAACCCTACCTATGTCGAACAAGCCATTCGTTTACTTGGAGCCAATCAAACAGCTGGTGAAATTAAGACCAAAGGCACACATTGCAAAAACGATATTGGATTTAGCGCAGCATATTCTGTAACTGGCACACATCTATATCAATTCGTTACCGGCACCGACGGCAACGGCAGACAAAAGTGGGCACCAAAACACTTGGACCATCCAACTGCTGACCGTATCTATGCTAGATATATTCGCAATCATGGCGTCATGAACAGCACAGAACTAGCTCGCAAGATATGCCTCATCCATTGGAAACAACTCGGTGAACTATTTGATTGGGAAGCAACTAGTGAACTACCTGAAGCAGAAGTTGAAAAGAAGCTTGATGATAGAGCTTCAGTTTCATACCGCTTCACTCCTATCTCTAAAAAAGGCAAGGCAGTTAAGGTTAACATTCATGGTTCAAAACTATGGTTACCTCTATCTCAAATCAAAGTTAACGGTACCGCAGTTACAATGCCCTATTGGTTAGCTTCGAAAAAAGGTTTAAACCCAGTCCATCCTGATGCAGCCGGCGTTATCGACGTAACAGCAATCAGCAATAATCCCTTCTAAGGGGACTCCAAAGGTAGATAGGTTGTTCGGTGAGGCGGCTGGTTACCGTCGGGTATGGGTGGGCAATGAACAACCTATCATGCAATTCTCTTGCAATAATATTATAGTATAAATAAATTGGAGGCAACATGACAGAAGAACAAAAGCAACGCGCAATCATCCGCATGCACAACAGCTATAGACTAAAGATCGGTTCACAAGTAGTGATCGAAGACTGGCACTGGAAGGATGGTGCATATAACGGGAAAGTCGCAACTGTTAAGAGAGTCGGCACACGTGGTCCGGGACTGGCACACTACACAGTTACTGATGAAGACGGCGAGGATCATCCTATTGAATCATTCTTCCTCATGCCAATAGAGCTAATTAAGGAGCACGGACATGCTATCTGACGCTCTACTCTCTTGCTTGATTTTCCTGCTCAGCTGCATATTTGTTTTCAGCATGGGTGCCTCAGCTGCAGCTCTATTCGCTTGGGGCTACACGAGAGACAATGAATTCTTAAAGAGCTTCATTGAAACATGCACTATTCTCTTCACTTCATGCGCTTTGCTCACTTATCTGCTCTATTTCACGTAAAGCTACACACATCTCACGCTGGCAAAAAACCATATTACACCAGCACCACGTTGCGCGAGACGTAACGGAACAAAACTCCAAAGGTTAACATAGGTAACACAAAGCCACCTCAGCTTAGCTGGGGTGTTCTTATATCTGCATGCGGAGAGCAAACAAAAGAATAGGTGCCACAATGGACACCTTTGAATAAACCGGCGATGTAATTTTCAGATATTATGCTGCCACATATCTGATTTGGAATGCATTAACAGCAGAAGCTTCTAACTCTTCATATTTACCTGCAGCATTCTTCTTAAGACCAATCTTACGAAGCTTACCTTCCTCAACAAGTTTTGTGAGTGCCCAAAGGACATGATCACGTTCCACACCATCAACATAGTCAATGAAACCTTTTGAGTTATTAGATTGGCGAACTGACCAATAACGATTTGCTGTAAACAATTCTGTATCCAAGAAGTTACTGAGGACATCAAGTACACCTTGTTTTGCTGCGAGTGTTTTTGCACGCTTGGCAGCTCGAGCGGCTTTATTGGTAGCAATAACTTGTCCATCTTTGATTTTGAAATGGCCTTTAAGAGCTAGCTCAATAAGTTCAATTTCACGTGCGGTAAGAGTTTTGGTATCGGTTTGGTTGTTATCCATGGGACCTCCTTGGTTGGTAACATATATATTATAACACAGCAGCTATCGATTTGCATGAGACAGCTAGCTCACGCTATCTCACGCCCCACATCTTGCGCTACACACCATCTGCCGCATATGTCTCATGCTCCACATCTGCAGCAGGCATCTTATGCTGAGGCTATAGTGCCCCCAGCACTTGAGCGGGGGTTAGCTAGCGCTGGCTTTTAGCCCTAGGGGGCGGGGTACTTTTTGCTGCTTTGCGGGGCTGGAGGGCGCGCTGGGGCGCGGGCTAGGCCCTGTCCAGCCCATAGGGGGGCCCTAGATGGCCCTATGGGGGGTTAAGGGCACTTACCGATCACGACAAATTTAGAAAAGCTTTCACTCAGCACTACGACCCATGGTAATCAATACGGGGTAAATTGGGGAAAACGGGTAGTCGGGGGTATTTCTGGTGGGTGAAGAGCTATGGATATGAAAAAAATAAAAAAAATTTCTGGAGAACTTTTTGAAAAGTTTTAATAATTATGTTATTATTAAGGAGAAAATAATGAAGCTAAAAAGAAGAGATTTAAATCGTTTGATAGAGAGTTTATTGCTCGAGGTTACACCTGATATTATTTCGCCTGGTATGGATGTAGAAGCTGCTAAGCGCCAGTCTGAAGACATGTCTGAATTTATGACCATGGGAACAGTACAGGCACTAGCTGAGATAATTGCAGGATTTACACCTGCTGGAGTTGTTATAGACGTCAAGGATATGGCGTCAGCATTGAAGGAGGTATACGAATCTGGGGGGAATGAAGGAAAAATCAATACTGCTTTAGCAGGAATAGGTTTTATCCCGGGTGCCGGTGATGCACTTGTCAAAGCATTTAAGAGAATTTTTAAGAAAGCAGATTCGAATCCGCTTGGATTGAGCGCAAAAGAGCTAGCCAAGATGGATCCAAAAGTATACGACGAAATGGCAGAAGCGGCTTCTCATGAAGCAAAAATGAAGAAATTTGATGGAGATATCGATAGAAGGCAGAAATTTTCTGATTCTGGAACTAACATAAGTGGTCATGGCAGAGGTCCGGGTCGATATGGTTATATAGATAATTTAAATCCTATAGAGCTTAAAGAAAAATTAGACGATTTGCCTATAAGTGTAAAAGAGTATATGGATGTAAGACTGACAAAAACTAGTACAATGAATAGTGTTAGCAAGTCTGGAAATAGAATAATGAATGACAATATTCCATTGCAAGCTACAGCCTTTGAAGATATGATGAAGGAGTATGGGAAGAAAGGAGTGGGCAAAGGCAGGATTACAAGAATCGATTCTAATGGTAAAGTTGTTGTTAACAGACCCGGGTTGGAATTAGCACCAGGAGATCAAGTAATGGTTGCTGACGGCCCGTATGTTCATCATGAAATATTAGGAATTACTACAGATGGTGAGAAATTTAGTTTGTTGGTGAGAGGTACTGAGAAAGCTGGAAAGAATGCTGGAAAGAATTTCTTTGTCTCTGATGAAACAGCTAGTTCCATATTGAGCCGTTATCCTGGTTTAGTTGATGAAATTGTTGCAAAAATAATTCAGTAAATTTATAAAAAAATTTTCGAGAAATTTTTGTAAACTTTTTGTTTATTGTGTAAGATTATTTTATATTGGTTAAGCCAATAAATTATGCATAGTAATAAATAAAAAGGAGAATAATACATGTCATACACAAAATCAAAGTCAACAAAGCGTTTTAACTTCCAAATTAGTCGTAATAGTACAAGCCACAAAGCTGGCGCAAATACAGTGACAATTGGAACTAATACGGGTGACGGTTTCTATAGCGGTGTCACAACACAAATGACAATGACAGTTAAAGAAGCAAAAGCGTTCCAAAAGTTTTTAAACTTGCATTTGGATGATGGAACTCTATCTACAAAAGAGTAGATTTATATTTTAAATGAAAAATATGAAAAATAGAAATTTCGCGCCGACCATTGTGTCGGCGTTTTTTAATAAAAGGAGATATTATGTTAAAGAAATTAATTGTGACATGTTTTGCGATGATCATTGTGTTAATGCCATCTATTTCGAATGCGAGAAATGATGAGGTTTATGATCTTTCGGGAGAAGAGTGGACTAAAAGAAAGGGAATGCGTTTTGGTTACACTTATGCAAATAAAGCAGATGTTAGCGACAGGTTGGAAAGTCCGCATATGGTTTCGCTAGGTTTTGAAATGCAGCAGACAATGCATGGTGGGGAATGGTTAGATATTCTCTATATACAAAATATAATGGTGTCAGGAATTGATCAGAGTGTTTTGGCACCTAGTGCCAATGTACTGGTAGGATTTGAGATTAACGAAGCTCTGCAGCTAGGTGTGGGCGTAAATGGGACAATATATGACCCCTCTAATCAAGAGCACTACTTTCATCTAGTAACTGCTGTAGGTTGGACGCAACAAGCTGGCAAGTTTAGTGTTCCGATTCATGTTGCCTACATTCCTGATGTGAAAGATTATTATAGGTTTGCTGTGACAACTGGTGTTAATTGGTAGGTGTCTTTTTTAAGTGATAGCTGAGGAGGACTTGTCCTACTCGGCGTTCATAAGGCTGGGTGGATCGCGCCGGTTACCCGGCGCTATTTTATTTTCTACTAAAATAAAATCTTTGAGAAGATTTGCAAAAATTTTTATAATTACTATTATAAATGAGGTTAATTATGAAAATATCTAAAGAAAAATTAAGACAAATGATTTTAAAAGAAATGGCAGATTATACTTATAAAAGGTATGGTCCGGGATCAATGGGTTTAAGTGACATGCGCAGAGACAGAAACAGAGGCGACAAATCAAGGGACGAATCTGGAGAGTATCGAGAAAGGTTTAATATAGAGAGAGATCCGACTGGCATATCGACTATGGGTAACAATGTTTTACTTTATTTTAAACTATTAGATGAAAAAGATTATTATAGACCGCTGATAGCCCGTGCAGAGAAAATGTACGGAGAAGTTTTTGGCTTTGATATTGATAAAAGAACTATTTCATTTATTTTTAGAGACACTGGTGTACAAACAACTAAACATCTTTCAGAGTTAGTTTAGTTTTAAAATATTTTTCCGAGAATATTTATAATTAATTTCCTAATTATAGTGAACAACGGGAGGAATCATGGGTCCAATGATTGAATTACTTTTAAACCACGGGTCTCTAGGAATCTTTGCAGCATTTCTAGTCTGGCTATATATGAATATGCAAAAGCGTATGGATGAATTAGTTGACAAATTCCAGGGTCAATTAGAAGAAATTCGTAAAGATCAAAAAGCAGATCAGGAAATGCTTCGTGTCCGATACGATGATGTTATTGGAAAGTATGACTCAGAAAGAAAGCAAATGAGAGTGCAAATTAAAGATCGTATTGAAAAAGTTGGCGTCCTCTTGCAAAGCATTAATCAAAAAACCTCTAATTTTCTTGTTAGACACGATGCCACAGCAGATGATGTTGATTTCATCAAAAATCAAATCACTCAACTAAATGATACAATAAAAGGTATGAATGATCTGCTTAAGTCAATGGATCAGGAGCAGCGCGTGAGAAACCTCGTCAAAATGGCGCAAGGCGATACACTCCCTCCAGTCTAGAATATATAATTAATAATTAGATCCACAAAGGGAAATTAAATGAAAATTAGTTTAAATAATCTTAGAAAAATAGTAGCTAGCGTTTTAAATGAAGGTGCAACCTTCGAACAAAGAAGTGAAGCAGTTGCTCAGATAATGTACAATTTAGGAGTAATAGACAATGAAAATCTTGAACAAGACATATTAGATATATATAAAGATATATTTGAAAATAATATGTCCATTCAGGCTTCTGCGGCACCTGTATGCAAGGTAATTTCTAGAAACAGTGGTTTTTCACCTTTAGAATATAATGAAAAACTAGACTTGTGGAAATTTGCTTCATGCGTTTTAAAGTTTAATAAACAAGAGTACTATAATAAATTGAATGCGTATATCGCTAAAAACGTAAAAAATCGTACAGACATAGCAGATATATACAAATTTACAGAAGATAATTATTCAATATATCCAAATGATCCAAAATATCAAGAAATTGTTGATGCACTGGGTGGCATAGAATATACCGGTCTAGACGATACAGGTAGAGATGCTGAGATTAAAGTTATTGCAGCAGATAGCATATTGGAGTTTGAGGAGTTTTTTTCTAGATTTACAAGATCTATAATTCATACATTGATGATTATGTCACCACCTAGCTATCAATCTGTAGCCGGCAATCGTGATCCGGGTGAATATTCTGAGTTTGACTATATGGATACAATGAGAAGACGTTTTAATACTAGCAATATACAAGGACTATCTGGCCGATTAAGCAAAAAATACATGTCTTCACTAAGAAATGATGATATAAAAGATTATGCATGCTTTGTTTCTCATGGTGAAACTAGTTTAAGAGATAGCCTAGAGTTTAATTTTGATATATACATAAAATATCCGTGTAAGTTAAAATTAAGTTAATAACTTATTATAAATTTGTGATATAATTACTCGTGTTAAATCTGGAGTAAATCATGTCACATTTTTTTAGCATAAAAATGCTATACGCTATTTTACTTTTCTCCCTAGGTCATATTCTAGGGTGGTATACCCATAACTTGCAATTTGTAAATGAATTTTGGCGAGGCAAAGTAATTCTCCCTACCTTGTTATTTGGCATACCATGCCTCATATCATTCTGGTGGGGCACAAAGTTCGCTATGGAAGCAGTACCTGAACTATGGACTGCACGCTTTGTAGGCGCAGTTTTTTCTTATCTAACATTTCCGCTTATGACCTGGTATTATCTTGGTGAGTCTATGTTTACTGTGAAGACAATTTCATGCGTATTTTTAGCGTTTTGTATTCTATTAATTCAGATATTTGTGGAATAATATCCTATTTAAATATATTATAGGATAGTGAAATGAGGATAAGTGAGAATCAGCTTAAAAAGATTATACGTAATGTTATATTGGCAGAAGGCGCAATAACGCCAGATCAGCTTGGTGATGATTTTAAGGTTATCATTCACAATCACGGCACACGTGTATGGCCCTTAAAAAGCCTGGGACGTGTTGATCTCAAGCAGAGGTTTAGCCACTTAGACCCCAATACAATAATTAACATGCACTGTTATACCCTTCAGATAAAGTACAAAATTGACCATGGTAAGACCTTGGATCCCATTTTTGATCATGTAGGTGAACTAGAGATGAGAAAATGGGAAGGAATGTGTAATGATGCTTGGGAGATATACTGGGCCGACGTAGAAGATGATTATATTGATGGGGGATTTGGTCCACTCATGTATGATGTTGCTATGGAATTATCGGGAGAGCACGGTGTTATGTGTGATAGAAATAGTGTTTCTAATTCAGCAGCTCGAGTGTGGGATTACTATTTAAAATATAGGGCTGACGTTTTTACAGATGATGTTGATATTGACAATTGTCCTTCTGATATGATGTCGCAAGGTGAGCAGGGTCAGATACGAGCAGGTGGTGAGTCACCATGGCATCAGAAAGTTTATTTTAGTACAAATACAGTTGCTGGTGCAACGACACCTGCGATTGATGCGCTAAATAGATTGGGTAGGGTTGAGTATTCTTTTAGTAAGAAGCTAGGGAAATAGTTGACGAGGAAGGACCCTTGGGTCTTACTCGGCGTTCATAGGGTAAAATTTTTCCGTTCCGGCGCTCGCCGGATTTTTTATTTATTTGATCGATGATTTAATCGTTGTCTAAAAATATATATAATAGTATGTTAAGTCAGGAGTTGCAATGAAAGAAAAGAGCAATAAGTCTCTAATGACAGAGAGAGTTTTTCGTAATACAGTTAAATACCTTTTGTTTGAAGCTAAAATCCACAAAGAGCTAGATGTTTTCTTTAACAGCAAGAAGACAAAAAAAGTAGTAGTCGATATCGATGGCGTTCCTACACAGTATTTTCTTCAACCTGATGTTGAAAATTTCCTAAGAAGCAAGTTTTCTGAGCCCGGTACCAATCTTGTTGGAATGGATTTGGCTTGGATTAGAAAAGAAGTTAAAAATCAAGGAGAATCCGGTGGCATTGAGCCTGTAGAAGATTGGGTTAACTATATTGAGATGATGAGAAGCGAAGAAATTAAAAGAAAGTTAACTAGAACTGATTTGAATGAATATGTTGATTTAAATGACCTTAGATCAACAGTAGATGCTGTGTCACAGCTTTCTGAAGAGCAGCAGGCAGTATTTGCAAACTTAATGGATGATCCTCGGCACATTCAGATAATTGCCGAGTTTGATGATCATGAAGTATATTTTCCTCTAACTGTCCAGGGATCCATTGCTTTTGATACGCCTAGGAAAACAACTTGGTGTACAACAAAACCGTCAGGACAAAATCTTTTTTATAGCTATGTTGCTCGTGGTGATGATATTGTTCTATATTATGTTCTTAAAAAATCACTAAAAGATTCATCAGAAGCACCTTCAAAAGTTTGCCTTGGTTTTATAAATAAAAAGCTTAAACTTCCATCTTCTGGAGGTTCTGAGACTGTTGATTTACCTAATAACGGATTAAGTGAGGATAAACTAAGAAGCCCAGCTTATTTTGGAGATGATTATGATGCAATAATTGCGACATGCCAATCTCACATTGCCTCCCTTAAAGATGGTCACCCTGCAAGAGAGGTTGTGAGGAGGTGTTGTGCTAGCATCGAATACCTTAAGGCTCAAATAAGAGATTATGGAAAAGACGAAAAAAAAGACTTTGTCAACTTAGTTAAGGGAGCTGAATTTTATAAATCTCCACCAGTTTATGAATATTGTTTCTTTTACAATGCAGATGAGCAAGGTATAGACAGGGAGACGTATAAAATATCAGAAACTGAATATTTAAGCTATGATGCGGCTAATGGATATTTTCCTAAATTCTTATCTGGAGCTAGGCCTAGAACTTTAAGCATAAGCAACTTGACTCAAAAGGGTATTGACACCTTGGATTTAAGTCTTTTTGATCTGTCTAGATTAGAAAATTTAAATATTTATGCTCACGGGGATGTTCCAAGAAAGGTGGGCAATGTTCGAATTGAAGATCGTCATCTAAGGGCTATACAAGACTTAATCAAGAGTGGCGAAAGTAATTTAATGCACATAAGTGTAAATATTACAAAAACAGCAAGTGAGGATGAAAGTTATAGTTTTAGAGCTCCGGAGTTATTAAGAGCAATTTCAGAAGATTCTTATGTCAGACAAATTAATGCAGCTAAAAGCCAAGTAGAGGATGGATTGGATCAATGGAATGCACAAAACAAATACAAACCTATTAATGTTAAGGTGCAAACACACAATATAGATTCTTATGATGGATTAACAGCAGAAATGCTAACGCAAGCAAATGAGGATTACAGAGACACACCCAATCACAATAAAATGTACAGGGTTGAAAGGGATTTTACTCACGTAGCAGAAAATGATGCTTCCAGGTATTTAGAGCAGATTAAGAAAGCAGCAGATAATATAGAAAGTGGTATGCAGCTGCAGGGAGGGGCTGGTGTTAGTGTAAAGATAGTGAGTTGTAATATAGATAGTATTCCAGATATTACTCAATTAGGTGATGCTGTTGAAAATCTTTATATTCGCAATTGTAAGAACATAACCAGTATTCCAAAGTTTTCAGGTGTTAATCGCTCTTTAACTAGTTTAACAATATCACAATGTAGCTTGTCAGACCCAGAATCTTTGATGAACATTAAAATCGCATTTCCAAATTTGATTCTTATAGATATATCAGGAAACCCAATAGAAAAACTTCCCGATAGATGCTTTTATAATCAAGATACAGAAGCAAATGCGAGGCACGATATCGAAACTGGCGAGGTTTTACCGTATCGTGACTTTAAAAATAGGAGAATAGTAGGATCACAGTTTAGACTAGATATATCTTGTACTAAAATAGAAGAGCTGCCTGATTACATATTTTACAACGAAAGAACAGGTGAAAGTTTAATTTCTAACAATGAAGACTTTGTGAGTGGTAGGGTTGATAAATCTTTCTACGATAGTGACGGTCTTAATTTTGCTAATACGAAATTAAAAAAATTAACAAAAGATATTGCTAACGCAGAATCAAAAAAAATAGTAAGTCGAGGACATGCTTTCATGGACTCTAATTTATTCAGTTTTGCAGAGTTTGAAGAGAGAGTGCTTTCTAACATGATTGATATCGATCAAAAACAAATAGATGCAGTAGGGGGCATCAAGAACTTTTTTAAGTATTTTATGATTGCAAAAGAAGTTAAATATGATAGAAATGATTTCAACACGTGGGGAAAATCAAATATTTTCATCCTGGACGGTAGAAAACATCCACAACAAGATGAATACGGTGAAGAGGATACACAGACATGGGATCATGAAATAGGTGAATGGGTAGAATCAGAGCATGTTCCTATAAGCACTAGTACTATTAAAGAAATGGAAGATTTTTTCATTAGAGCAGATGAGGGTGACAAAGAGGCACATGAGAGTATTGTAAATTTTCTTAGAAACGGAATTGAAAGAATTAGCATATTGAATTTGAGTGATGTTAATTCTAGGTTTTTATCTATTTTGATGAGATATATGATGACATACCCTACTAGTCATATTTCTTCTGTCAGGCTTGGTGGCAATAAATCAGATTCTGGTATATCTGGAGCAATAGACGCTATGAATAACTGTGCAGTCCCTATATATTCAATAACAATATCTGGAGCTAACAATGATAGTGCTCTGGATAACATTGACACTTCGGGTACAAGAGATCTAGATTTACGACATAATAATCTTTCCCAGTTTCCTGCTAGGGCATTTGAAAGGTATTTTAAAAAAATTGTAAACTTAGGCACGGTCGACTCACAGTGGAACATTAGAAAATATTTTGACGTTTCAAACAACCCAATATCTCAAATTCCTGATAATTTTTTATCAGTATTACTTAAGTACGGTTACAACAGTCAATCTTCATTGAAAGATATTGTGTGTACAAGCATAGTGAGAACAAACATAGGAGAAATGGAAATTGTTAAAAAAGTTTTAATTCCAATCTATATTTCTTACATTAAGAATATACTAAAACCTGAGCAATATTTTTACTTAAGCAAACTCTCTAACAAAGAAGGACAAACTTTTGCCGGATATGACGACAACGCAGAGGTAGACGCGCATATGGAAAGAGATGATTGGAGTTATTACTATGGGCAAGTTTTTAACTCAAAAGACTACATGATCATGGAATGCAAGAAAAGGGATGTTGCTGAGCAAAATCTTGAGGGTGAAGTATATGGAATGAGTGCTAGAGATGCAAAAAGATACAGAGATGCAGTAAAGAGTAATGGAAAAGGTATGTACGATAACCTGCTTACTAATGTAGTTAATAATGAAATATATTGTGTTTTTCACTGGAGAGTTGTCCTCGTTGAGATTCACGAAGCTTATAAAAGAAACGGTTACACTTCTAGTATAGAAGAATTAAAAAATGAGCTAAATGAAATGGCGGGCAAAGTATCGGGAGACGATCTTATAGATAAACAAGGTTTAGAGGCTGCTGAGAAAGAAAAAGAAGAAAGTAAAACACAGGTTATAGACTTTTTTGAATATATAGATAGTTTTGGTGTAGATGATACGCAAGGTTTTGGATATTATAAAAGATATATAAAAGCTTACAATGCAATTTATGCAGAAAGCAACCCGCGCAACATAGGTAGTAGCGTAGCACAAATGCTAAACGCAGTTAAACACGTTGTCAATAAGAATTTCTACCTTTTTTCCTTAATTAGAGAATTATCTCTTCTTGATGTTAACTCTCTAGGAATCAATAAAAACTGGGCTGATCAACAGAAAGCAAATATATTATCAGAATATGATGAAGAAAGTATACAGAAGCTAGGGATTAGTAAAGAAAGCCTCTCGGGATCTGAATATATCCCTGGGGATATGATTTTGACTGACCCGGTTAACTTCGATGTAGCTTTAAAACTTCCAACAGCGGGTCTAGCTCTAGAAGTGAAATTTGAGAACTATCTTGACAGTGTTGTTGAAATGATCAATAACGCAAAAACTGTTATGAACATGTTAAGAGCTAGCTCTGTGACTGGTTTCTATGCTAATCATATTGATAATATTATAAAGTCATCCCGACTTACAGATGGCATTGATATTAATCAATCTATGACATATGTCATGGGCGATATTAATCGCAATATCAATCCCGACGAAGCAATATTAAGTTTTGATAATGACGGAACATTTTACGGTACTATTCAGAATGTTTATTTAATCTATGGGTTTCATATGGGAGGTGGTGGGGCAACAATTTTTGAGCCCTTTGATCCAAAAAAATATAAGTTTTTTATAGAACTGCCTACTAGACAAAATTTCACTGAATTGACCGCGATGAAAGAACTCACTATTGACTTGGTGCAATTTTTAAGTGATCGATCTGGAGATAAGTATGGAATTATGCATTCTGGTGGTTCTGGAATACAAAAAAGTGGATTAGAAAATATTGATATTGATGATATAGAGTTTTAATTATGAATAAACAATGACTATAGCATGTTTATAATTATTTAGAAATATGATATATTAAATGCAATATCGTGCATAGCAAATAAGGTTACAATGGATAAAAATAAATTAAAAAAAATAGTTAACATATCAGGTGAATTTGAGAATATGTTAAACAAACCTGTTCATAGTCACAAAGTAGAAAAACTATCAATAGAAGAATTATTTGACCTAGAGGATGAAAGCAAGGCTGGTGATAATTCCTGTGATATATACTACCCTTCAGAATGGTCAGAATGTGAACTTTATGAAGCATATCAAAAATATGGTAAAAAAACAAGAGGTAGAAAGATGCAAGCTGTCCCTGCTATAGCAGGTTTTGTTGGAGCAGTTATTAACACAGAGCCAACCAATATAATCATACAAGGTAATCATTTTGACGTATTGCATTCTGTAACTACAACATTTACAGAT
>Ga0181408_1000355_pt1 | contig 15117 bp, 31 predicted proteins | sample 31SPOviralmetaG_FD_130137 | JGI IMG/M metagenome (GOLD analysis project Ga0181408, IMG submission 130137) | Marine viral communities from the oligotrophic San Pedro Time Series (SPOT) site, San Pedro Channel, CA, USA - 31 SPOT_SRF_2012-02-16 | ecosystem: Environmental > Aquatic > Marine > Strait...
AGATACTTGGGCGTCTTGACGCTTTTAAATATCCTGGAATGCGAGAAGAAGTCGAAGTCTACCTTGCTGAAAAAAAGTATTTGCCTCCGTTGAAACTTGTTCGTCCTAACGAAGCAAGCTCTACCACTGCAGCAAATCAAATCATTCAAGGTAATTCATGACACTCTCTGCTGTAGAGCAAACCAATTTTCGTGCTTACATAGCTAACCGCTTGATGCGCGAAATTGAAATCCTTATTCCTGAATACATTCACACTAATGCCTATTTGATTGAAGACATCGAAGACAAAGGCTACGACTCAGTAGAAGAAGCGTATGTCGAAGACGCATCCAACATTGCATTTCACTGGACACCTGACCCTTTCAATAGATCATGAACCCATACATCACTGAGATGGAAGCTATCCCTGTGTCTGAACCACATATGGTAGCTGTGTTTAACCCAGTCACACTGGAAGAAGACGAGCACCTCGGCTATGAAGCTGAGATGCAATACAAACGTAAGGATCCTGCCATCAAAACTATCTTGTGTTCAAGACTTGACACTGTAAATGTAGGCGAACCTGTGATGCTTGTGTATCATCATGGTATGCGTTCCTACAAACATAATAGGCACGTTATTGTCTCAAACCCCAGTAATTGTATTGGAGGTTTCTACTATACAAATGGCACAGAAGCATGAACTTACACGAGATGCTAATGGCACGTGAGCAGCTAATGCATGACATTGATTGCATATGTGATGAATACTTCCAAGGTTTGATTACTGAATGCAGTGACTTGGGTGAGATCGGTAATTTTGACGAAGCAAAAGATTGCTTGGTCACAGAATTATGCGATGCCGTTTGTAAAAACTTTTTTATTCCAGACGAATCATGATGAAATCCTACGAACTTTATGTATTCACACAGCCTGGTTGCCCACCTTGCGACAGGCTTAAAGCGCACGTAAGTTGCCTGACACCGGCTCAGCAAGCCGTGCTGCATTACGTACCTCTACGTGCACCTAACGGTAATCGCACAGCCCTTGCAGAGGAGCTGAACGTAGAGCTAACACCAACCCTGGTTGTTACCTACGAAGGTCTCCACTGTGAAGTAGATGCTGATGGCGATGAAGACTGTGATTACACAGAAGAACCAGTCGAAACATTCATTGGTGCTAATGCAATCATTGAAGCACTCGACTCCACTATTGACGCTTACACCTACGCAAATCCTCCTGAATGACTACTCAAGAACTCGAAGATGCTTTTACTGATTTAATTATCAAACATGCATCCGACGATCTATACATAGATCTCATAAAGAATTTTCTTCAAGAAGCTAAACAGACAAACCATCCATTATCAGAATCACCTGAATGACACCTGAAGAACGTGACAAGCTTCAAGATGACTATGTGCATCAATGTGTAGATGATATGGATCTAAAAACATTGATTGAATTTGCTAATGACACAATTAGCTGTGACTTAGATGACTATTCAGATAATGAATTAGTCGAACTTGTTAAACAAATCTATCCTGAACTACTGAATGACACCTGAAGAACGTGACAAGCTTCAAGATGCCTATGTCCATGCAGTAATCGATGACATGGATATCGATTCACTTATTCAATATGCTGCTGATTCACTTCATCATTATTTAGATAAAGAATCTAATGATGAGCTTACTGATACTGTCAAAGAACTTTATCCTGAATTACTCAATGACACCTGAAGAACGCAAAGCTTACCAAGAATATTTGGCTGACTTTGACCCTACACCGCAATACGGCGGTGATGACTATGACTACCCACTATCTGAAGACGGCTGGCTTGAAGAGCAGGAGGACAACTCATGAAACCGATGATCACTATTTCTTTAACTAAAGAAGAAGCTACCCGTCTTGTGAAGATTCTCGATCGTCAGTGTTGGGATTCCACGGAGACTTCTTTCGAGCAGCGCTTGTTAAGGGATCTTGCAGAACTTTTAGAAGTAAAACCTTGGGACTTATAGGAGAATAACTAATGAAAATGAAAAGTAAGAACTGGACTGGTGGCATCCCAGTAAGTAAAGATTATGTCGAAGTTAACTTTATACGTCACATTGAAGATTGTGACCCACAGCTTAGAAAAGTTGATACCATAACTTTTACTCTAAAGCAATGGGCAGCATTTAAATTAGAAATGGACCACTTGTTATATTATCTTCACTACAACTAATGCAACAACGAAAGAAGTTTAAAGTTGAACTAACTATTGATTGTAGACCCAGTCTTATCGAACATCTGTTAGAAGAGTTTATAGCGACTGCGGACTTTGAGAACGCAAACGTGAATTCATATACATACTACGGACTAACTAATGAGCAAGAAGAAGCAGTCGAAACATTCATTGGTGCTAATGCAATCATTGAAGCACTCGATAGCACAATAGATGCTTACACATACGCTAATCCCCCTGAATGACACCTGAAGAACGTGACAAGCTTCAAGCTTCCTATGTTCATGCAGTAATTGATGACATGGATATGGGTTCTCTTATCCAATATGCTGCTGATTCACTGCATCATTATTTAGATAAAGAATCAAATGATGAGTTTATTGATACTGTTAATGAAATTTATCCTGAACTATTAAATGAAGCCCCTAACATTTAAAAAGAAGTATAAGGTCACAATGATTCTTCAATGTAGACCCAGTCTTGTCGACCATCTATTAGATGAATTTGACTCTACTGCTCAGTATGAGAATGCACTAATCGAAACATATTCCTTTGAAGAAGTAGATGATTCTCAGACTGACGATTGAAGACTATACAATTATCATTAACGCTCTCCACTACTACAAAAAAGTAGAGAAGCGTGGAAACTTCAAGCAATATGATACTGAACGTATTAATGAACTTAGGGATAAGTTAAGCGAACAATTTATGAAAGCATATGAGTAAGAAAGCGAATGTAATATCAGCTAAAGGTGTGATATTCAAAGAGAGTGGTAATGGTTATTTCAATGTTGAATTAGAAGATCCTGAGGGGCATCGATGTTTGTGTCGTGCTTCAGGTAAACTAATTACACGGAAGATTCAACTATTAGTTGGAGACCGTGTCACTGTTGAACTAAGTCCTTTTGATTTATCAAGAGGACGTATTACCTTAAGAGAAAAATAAATGACATTACTAGAACAAGCACGGCAATTCCGTGAAGTATTCCAACAAGAATCACTAGACAATATCTCCCGCTATGGTTTCATTAAAAAGAAACTGTGGGACATGCAAGTGGGTCTTATCACTGAAGAGGCGAGGGAGTTTTTAGATGCATCTGATGAAGTATTTGCTGACCCAGAGAATGAAAAAGCACGGCACGAACTTCTTAAAGAGCTATCCGATCTTGTCTTTGTCTGCTATCAGTTTGCTGCTGCTTTTAATCTTGATTTAGATAAAGCAATGGACCTCGTTTTTGAGTCCAACCTAAGTAAACTAGATGAACAAGGCAACGCTATGTTCCGAGCCGATGGCAAAGTATTAAAAGGACCTAACTATCAGCCGCCTGACTTAGCTGAATGTTTCCCAAGACCCACATTTATTGATTATGATACCCATGGAAAATAATCTTATTGCACGCACTGGCCGTGTTCAGAACTGGATTGATGACCCTACTAGTAGGCTGCCTGTCTCATGTACCGTCTTCGTTGTTGAAGACAGCATGGAAGGTCCTAATGGCATTGAAGCCAGCTGGCGTTATGTCAGCCACGGCCTACGCTTCGGTGCTGGTGTAGCTGTCCACCTAAGCAACCTACGTGCTGCTGGTGTTGACAACGGCAAAGGTTTAGTTGCCTCCGGCCCTGTCTCCTTCGGTAAGATTTATTCCTGCCTGAATGAGCAGCTGCGTCGCGGTGGCGTATACAAAAATGGTGCTGTAGTTCTGCACCTAGATTTGTCTCACCCGGATATTCTTGAGTTCATTGAAACTCCACGTCATGAAATTCCATGGGCTAAGCGTTGTATCAACCTTAACCAAAAGATGTGGGAAGATTCTAATGAGGAAGTGCGTAATGCAATCCTCAAAGGCATCTCACGCGGTGATATCTGGCTAGCTAAGATTAGGATTGACGGCAAAGGTGAACGCATCTACGCGAATGTGTGTCTCGAAGTCTTCCTTAAGAGCCGTGGCACTTGTTTGCTTGAGCACATAAATCTAGGCGGTTGCCGGCCAGAAGATATTGTCGGTGCGTTTTCCACAGGTATGACTGAACTCATTGAGCTTCATTCAAAAACTGGTGTTGAGAAAACTGGCGAGTATCTTTCTCAAGAAGAAGACCGTCAAGTTGGCTTAGGAATGCTTGGTCTAGCCAATCTCCTTGCACTGGAAGGCGTTTCATACTCACAATTTGCTGATGCACTGAACCATCATCTCTATGCAGATGCTGATTATTTAGTGACTCCAGAAGCGCTTAAAATTGTAACAGCACTTCAGCAGGGTATTGATGCAGCAGCAAGTATTGCCAAGGCCGCCAACATGGACCGAGCATTCGCTATTGCACCTACTGCCTCTTGCTCATATCGCTATAAAGACCGAGCAGGCTATACAACGGCTCCTGAAATCGCACCACCGATTGGGCGCACAGTTGATAGGGACAGCTCTACATTTGGCGTAGAAAATTACGACTACGGCAACGTTGAAACAGCTGACCAAGTTGGTTGGGATGTCTACAAAAAAGTTGTCGACGGCATTATGGAAATGCTGATGCGTACTAATCTTTGTCACGGCTATAGCTATAACACTTGGAGCGATGTTATTACCTACACTGATCATTTTATTGATCAGTGGCTGGAATCACCGCAAACTAGTATGTATTACTCTTTGCAAGTAATGCAGAACACCCAAGCAAAAGACGATGCTATGGCTGCACTCGATGATCAATTTGGCGACTTGTTTGACTTCAGTGATATTGAAGACAAAACTGACGCTACTCCCGACTTAAGCCAATTTACTGACCCAACTATGTGTGTGGGTTGTGCCGAATAACCTTATCAACATAATTCAATGACTAAAGCAGCAACTCCCTATCTCCACCTTCATCAGCGTAAGCGTACGTGGACACCCGTTCAAGTATCCGCTGGGCAGCTCCTGTCTGGCGGTGAAGAAGTTGTGCAACGAGCACTCGCTCTCCGTTGCCTAGAAATCCCTGTAGGTGATTTTCTAACTGAAGCAATGAAAGGTGATTTACCTGAAGGCACTGATGCTGAAGGCTGCAAAGAGCTGCTGGTTTCCAACGTAAAAGATGAAATCAATCATGATATTGCCCTCAATTTCGCTGCTCAAGCGCATCAAATCCCCGTTCGGTTTGAGAAAGAAGCTGACCGCATTAAAAATGCGTGGCTCGAACTTGACCGACATCCAGTCCTCAAGGCGGTTGTGCTGGAGCGTAGTGTTTTCTTCGTTCTGCTTCCCATCTTCCGATTCCTCGGAGATACAGGATTACGCACGACAAGTGCCGATATCAGCAGAGACGAACAAACCCATGTCGCGGCGAATACACTCGTCTGCCAAGCGCTTGACCTTAAGACTGACAAGACCATCAACAATCTCCGCCGCGCTACGGTCAGCTGGGTCCTTCAATCCCTCGCAGGAGAAGGTAGTCACAAGCATCTCTCCAGCAACTTCTGGCTTAACTGTTCAGATTCTTTGTATGCCAGAGGGAAGGCTGACGGACTAATTGAAACAAGAGCTAGCAGAATGCCAGCGTTTTTTGAAACTGCCAATCAAAATTTACCCCAATATGCTTGAGTTCACAACTAAGGAATTAAACAAAATACAAATACTTGAACAAGAAATAGACCCAGATAACTTTAACCACAAAGACTTACCTTCAGATACACATGTTGTCATGTATGTAGTTGAAGGTAAAACTCTATATGATGCTGTCCGTGCTTACACTAAGGTTGATATCTTTGATAGTTACTACGACAAAGTAAAGCCACTTAACGGTAGCATCCTTGCTATTAGATCAGGCTACGGCAGCATTAGACCAAATCTTTACGGCAAAATTAAAACTGGAGCAACTAAAGAATGACACATCAATACGGCACAACTGATTACTACGCTGAAATGTTTGCTGATTTCATTGCAGACTGCCAACATGATTCACCTGATTTCAGCGATCACTTAGTCGCTGGTTTTAAAAAGGCAATTGATGATTGGCGTCAATATCATGTCAAGCAAATACTTGAACTAGACCGAGTTGAATTTAAACTAGATGAACAAAGCTGAATATAAACAAAAGTTACTTGACCACATATCAATGCAGCTCGATAAATTAACTGTAAAACAAATTCGTACTCTCATCACAAGTTATGCACAACGCTAAACTTATTTGGATTACTCCAAATGCTGAGCAGCTAATTGGCAAGATTGCTCGTGTATCTAACCCCAAAAACGAGAACAACCCTGATTCAAACAAGCTGCTTAAGTACCTGATCAAGCACAAGCACTGGAGTCCATTTGAAATGGCTTCTATGTGCGTAGAAATTCACACTACCCGTGCTATTTCCCCTCAGATATTGCGTCACCGTAGCTTCTCTTTCCAAGAGTTTTCACAACGGTATGCAATTCCAACTGATACCTTCGCAACTGTGTTGCCAGACTTGAGGCGACAGGATAATACCAACAGGCAGAACTCCATTGATGACTTGCCTTCTGAGACATTAGAGTATTACCAGGATAAGATTGACGAACACTTCCGTCAGTCTGTCAACCTTTACGAATCACTGCTTCACTCAGGTGTAGCTAAGGAATGTGCTCGTTCTGTACTACCTATTAACACTGTGACCAGATTATATATGTCAGGAACTATCCGTAGCTGGCTTCATTACGTTGACTTACGTGGTGACAACGGTACACAAAAAGAGCATATGGCTATTGCTCGTTCTGTTAGCGAAATTCTTGATACAGAATTGCCTAATATATCTCGCGCAATGTGGGGTTAATGATTATGATTGAGACTGACAACAAATATATCTGTCTCAAGAATGAACTTTATAGCAGCAACCGTTGAATTCAAATCTCCCATCAATGATCCGATCAATGCTTACGGGTTGGATTATCGGGGTGCTGACGCTGTCGTGCCCGCTGGCAGCAGTGGATCGGAAGTTAAGCTACGGCTACTCTGCTATGACAGAGCAGGCGCAAAACTCACTACTTTCGAAAACTGGAAGCCAGGTACAAGAGCGCTAGTTACTGGAAATATTGTGTTTAGTGACGATACATCTAAGCCATTGGATTTAATTATCACTACCATTGAAACTAGTATCCCACAAGATATGTACTGCAACCAAGTCGTTCTTGGTAACGCATTCTTTGGTAGTGACGAAATTAGAGAGCGTAAGAATAACCAACTTGCAGTTAAGATTGGCACAACACTTGATAACTCTAATGTGACTACTTGGCTTTATCTAGAGACTCACGAATCACGTAAGAAAAAACTTACTGAACGTTGCCGTAAAGGACGTGCCATCTGTGTTCAAGGATATCTCCGTGAATACCGTAAAGATGATGCCGACAGTCCATACCGAGCAATCGTTGCTACTGATTTCAGTACACGATTGGAACAAGCACGCAAATCAAATAACCCGCAATCAAGTGGGTCAGCTGCAGGTTATACCGAAGTAGACCCGACACCAGATTACTAAAGACTTAGCCCGGTTAATACTGGGTTTTTTAATGAGCATCAATGAAGCGATTAAAGCTACTTAAACGCTTCATTACTTAAAAAATCTATAGGAGCCTAAAAAGTAATAAAAAAAAATTGAGGCTATATTGCGGCTCTACTTATAGCCTCACGTTTATTAACTTTTGGTCTTAATATTAGATAGTCAACAGACTATTAAATATGACACTGCAAGTCCTTCCGCCCGAACTATTGGCGGACAACAAAATTACAACACAAGAACCACAACCATATTGGAAACCTAGCGCACTAAAAGATGGAGAGTCTGAGGAATTTCGCCTCCTTGGATGTTACGAAACAGGGCACGCAATCACTGGCTGGCAATACGCCTCAGAGATTCAAGACCCTAAGACAGGCGATCTACGTTTTAACGGCTATGTCGTTACTCGGAGTCACCCTGGCTCTCCTGCTGATATTGCCCGTGAAACCGACTGGTCCAAACCAGATAGACCCAAAATTGACGGAAGCTACGTCAAGCCGCGTCGGTTCCTAGCTTGGGTTGCTACATCAGCAGCACGTGGACGACTAGAAGTTTTATTTATTGAGCAGAAATCTATCCGTGATCAAATTACCGAAGTCCTTCAAGAGATTGAAGACTACACTTGGACAGACGAAGGTCTGGCAAACTTTTCGATTAAAATCAGCCGTAAGGGAACTGGGCTGGAAACTTCATATTCAATCCTTCCGAAGGTACGTAAAGTACCGGAAAAAGTTATTAAAGAATGGAAGACCTCACGAGATAGTATTTGGCTTCCCAACTTCTTTGAAGGAAAGGATCCTTTTGACGGACGTGCAACTGACGAAAAAGGTCTCCCTGCTGGCGGACAGGATAAGCGAGGCTCTGTAGTTGCGCCAACAGTTGCTACAGCAGCACCCGAACAAGATAATACCGAGTTTTAATTATGTCTCAACCAATTCAACCAAATGCATTACAGAACCTGCCTCCTGAAATGCAGGAACGTCTTGCACAAATCATGGCAGGACAAGCCCCAGGTAATGCACCTGCTGCACCTACACCACCTGCGCCTGTTGTAGCTCAAGCTCCAATGCTTAAGCCACCTTCTTTGATGGATCACATCATTGCATTGCGGCAAGAAGTTGCACAACTGAAGCAACAAGTTGACGCTAATTCAAATGTTGTTGACGCAGTCGGTCAAGCCGTTGGAACTCTGTACCAAATGTTTCAACCATCAGCCCAGACTAATGCGCCAGGGCCGGCAGTTGGCCAAGGCTCAACTTATAGCCAAGCATTCTCACAGAGCGTAGAACAAGACGCAGATTATTGATGACATCTTCCACAACAAATGATAAGCCTTATCGTATACAAACATCTGCAGGGCACCGTAAATACCTCTGCTCCGGTCTATATATGCCGTCAGTTACGACGGTCCTCTCCGGTACTGAAAGCGAAAAATCTAAGGCAGGCTTACGTCAGTGGCAAGATAAGAACCCAGGTGCACTAGAAGCTGCTGCTACACGCGGCACTGCTATTCACCTTGCTTGTGAGAACTACCTGCGTGGGTTAGACCCAGGTGTTCCTGAAGAATATCAACCATTCTGGAATGGATTATCCCCATATCTCGATTGGTTTGATACAATTCATTGGTCAGAGCGTCCGCTTCGTCCTGACTGGAATAACTTACGTAGTGATGATAAAGAAGTTGCATATGTCTGGAGTACAGAACATCTATTTGCTGGATGCCCTGACCTCATCGGAGAAATCGGTGGCGTAAAAGTCATTGCTGACTTCAAGACAAGCAATGGTCCTTACTCTGCCTTCTCACCTGACAGGGGTGACCGTGTTGGCTATGGCGGTTGGCGTAAGTTTCAAAAGTGTGCGCAGCAAATGGCTGCCTATCGATACGCTTTGAACGAACGTGTTGGTTTTCTCTGTGATGTAGCTCTTATTCTTGTAGCTACTGAAGAGACTACTCAAGCAATCTTCATTGATGGGGATCAGCTTGAGCTATATGAATCTCGTTTCTTGAAGAGAGCGAAGATGTTCCACGAACTTTACCCTGAGGATGATAATAATGAAGCTGCGGATTGCAGTTCATAAAGACTGCCGCAACAAAGAAAAGCAACCAGCACATGGTTGGTTAAACATTGAAGAGAGTCTCACATGGCTACGAGGATGGGTAGAGGCTGGCTATGGCTGGTGTGCTACCCATTTTGTTGGCCGGCACAGACGAGTAGATAATGCATCAGGCAGCAACTTAGTTGTCGTTGACATTGATGGGGACACTACCCTCGATGATTTCTGGAATACAGATACGGCTCGTAACTGGTGTGTCGCTACCTACACCACTGCTAGCCATACCGAATCCGAGCACAGGTTCCGTGCTTTGTTTCCGTTAGGTATGCAGCTGCAGTCCACGTCACAGCATCGCGGTGCTTATTGGCTTGTAGTCAACAGACTATTTGCTGACCTTGGTATTGAAACTATCAAAGATAACTGTGGCCAAAAGCCAGAGCGTCTTTGGTACGGAAACACCAATGCTGACTGGATGACTAATGAAGGTGCTCTTGTCCCTGAGTTCTTGCTCACTGACATTGACTATGACGACCCTACAGATTTCGTAGCGTCTGATGTCACTGAAATGGATGTCAAGCGTTGCATCTGGCTACTCAAAAACTTCTTGCTTCCCTCTGAAGATGAGGAGTATGAATCACGCTACGTGCCTGTCATGGCTGCCTGTGCAGCAATTGGTCAACCTGTGTTTGATGCATGGGTTGACTGGGTATTACGTGGTCACCATGGCGAAAAACCTGAGAACATTCAGCCATTTAAATGGCGTGGTCTCGGTAACCATAGTGGACCTGCTAAGTTATACTCACTGGCCAAGCGACAGAATAGTAATTGGGCATCACAATTGCCACCAGAGTTACGCTTTGGTGCTGTAGGTTCGGCTGTAGGTTACATCGAATTCGATGCTCTACCAAACTTTGATGACGTAATTAATAACCTGGAGGTGAAATTGGATCCTGAATTCGAACCAGTCCCTGATGCTTCTCAAGCTAAGAGAACTAAGGGCAGACCTAAACGTTCCAGCAGTGATGCTGCTAAGGAACGTGAGGGTGATGTTACTCAAGTCAAAGAGATACTGAGTGGCTTACGTAAGAATGAACTGACGTCTGCCATTGAATACGACAACACTCAAGGTAGAACCATTGAGCTTGAAGGTAATGACCTTGACTTGATGACAACCAAGCTTGCATGCGAGCACGGTGTCTTCATTCCTGAGCAGCGCATTAAGTCTGCTATTCAGTATGCAGCTGGTAAGAATAAGTATTGTCCTATCAGACGTTACCTTGATTCCTGCTCAGCACACGCTATCCCTCACAAAGATTGGGAACGCATTGGCGAAGTCTTCCTAGGTAACAAGCACCAACTTGCAACGCTAGCTATGCAGCGCATGATGATTGGTGCTGTTGCTCGTGCTTATAAACCAGGCTGTTCGATGTCTTGGCTACCAATTCTGGTTGGTGCACAAGGTGTTGGTAAGTCTATGTTTAGTCGTAGCCTTGTTCCTGAGAAGCTATTCGCTGAAGTCTCTACACCACTAGAGACATTGATGAAAGAGCAATACAGATTGCACGTTGCCTGGCTCCTTGAGCTGCCTGAGATTGACCACTTCTTCCAGTCTCGTAACATCGAGAACTTTAAGAACTTAATTACAACACGTTGTGATGAAGTTAGGCGACCATATGCTAGTCTTCCTGAGCGACTACTCCGTCGCTTTGTTATGATTGGCACGACTAATCGTAACCAGTTCCTTGTAGATAGCACAGGCAACAGACGCTTTGTGCCTCTAGAGATTGGCAGTAACTTCCTTATTCCTTGGAAGCAAATCAGTGAAGAGCGCGATTCCCTTTGGGCATCTGCTGTTCAGGCCTACCGCGCAGGTGAATCATATGAATTCAACAGTGGTGAGATTGCACAGATTGCTGAATACATTCAAGAGTTCGGTGACCCTGACCCTTGGATGGAGAAGATTAGTCACTACGTCAGTCTTAAGGAAGAGGTTACAGCTGCTGAAGTTCTAACCAAAGCGCTTGACCTTGACCCAAGGCAACAAGGCAGACGTGAGGCACGACGTGTTGCTGATGTCATACAGACACTCGGCTGGCGTCGACTTAATACCTCACGCAAAGACCCTGTTACTAACAAGGTTAAATCTGTACGCCTATGGATTCGTCCTACTGACGACCCATTAACTGAGGACCACATCCTCAAAGACTTCTAAACAATATATTTTTTATAATGAAATCATCTGATATCCAACTTGGGCTTCGCGTTCGCGTGGCTTCTAATGACTTAACTGCCTTAGTTGTAGGTAAGCCTGAGTATTATACCCCCAGAGCTAAGTTAGTTCGTATAAAGTATGAGAATAGCACTCGCTATGAATACATGATTAATCATCAGTTGACTGCATTGCCAACTGAAGAACAGTATCCAGCGTTGGGTGGTAATTATGTAAACACTGAGAAACGATTCTGATATGGCTGAAGCGCAACCCAATAAACGTGTTGGCGGTCATGCCTATGGCAGACGTCACATGCAGATGTCAAACACTGCTGAAGAAGGTGAGCTGTGTATCTATAGCGGTCATTCACTTGGTCGCTTTAGTTCGCATTCAATGCGATATGACAGTCATCAAGCTTGCGTTCGTTGCGTATCTTCTGCTCGTGAAGGAATGCTTTCCTTTGACATTGACCGACTACTTAAAAAGTATAGAAGTAAAGCATTAAAGTTCTGGTCACAGGTTGATATTGGTCAGCCTGATGAGTGCTGGATGTGGAATGGTGTTGTCAATCCTCGTACCAAGCAACCTCAGTTTGCATGGCGTCGCTCAGGTATCTCTACTTCTACACAGCATCATCCACAACGTGTAGCTATGTGGTTCACCTGGGGTGACCTCGGTTTCACTGGAGTGAAGACTACATGTGGTGAGAAGTATTGCTGCAATCCTTTCCACCTGATTCCTCAACACGTCGGTGTCTTTGTAGACCAAGACAGCTACATGGATTCCTTCGAGCTTGCCTGTCAACTACACACTCTGCGCCAACAGGTTGCTGAGTATGCGATTGAAGAAGCAATCAAAGCCGAACAGAAGCTAGATGAAACTGCTGAGATTGAAGCACGAGCAGCACTCCTGCTTAATCCAGACACAAAGTTTGGCGACAGGTTTGAAGCTGTGATGACTGACATGTTAGCTGGTAAACATATCTCACAAACAGAACCTAACGACCCAGGTTTATTCCGTGCTCCTACTGATAACGAGGAGAATGATGAAAAACCCACAAATGAATTTTAAATTACTTATCCTTATTAAAGAGTCATTCAATTATGTCAAGACGCACAGACTTACTTCAGCAACTCCTTCAGTCAGATAAATTTGGCGAAGATAAACAGAACGAGCAAAAGTTCTTAGCTGCTACTGCTGAGCTCATCCTTACCGACTTAATCAATGTTGCAATGAACGGCGTTGAAGATAAAGGAGCAGGCTCCCTTGTTATCAATCTCGTTAACGACTCCACTACTTATATGTCTGGCCATGATGTTGAGTTTGACTTAGTGCAAGCTGAACGTGAAGAAGATTCTGAGATTGTGGATTTCCTACGCTCATTGATTGAAGAAATTGACGAGAATGACTGGTCTAAAAACGTATTAATTACATTGATCAGTGATGCTGGAACAAGAACATTTAGTCTCGAAGCAGGTGGGGGCCAAGAAAGCCTCCGAGCGGTCACAGCAGAATTTAGCGGATAAGCTAAAAGCTTCTGGACTTAAGCTGCCGTTATATCCCACCCCTCAAATCATTGAGCGTGCTCGAACTGTCATGGGTTCAATTGACTTTGACCCCACCTCTGACCCAGTGCAGCAGGTATTAGTAGACGCTACTTCTGTACCGTCTGTTGAAGCTAATCCTTTGCAAGAACATTGGCATGGCAATGTTTTCCTTGCACCTAAGGGTGCTGTAAGAGCGACACGTATATGGCTTAACAAAACAATTAACGAGTATCGTAATCACCATATCAATAGCTTTGTATTCTTTACGAATGCTTCTGAGATTATGCGAGCTGCTCCAGTTTTACTTGACTATCCTTTCTGTATTCCATTTAAACGTGTCAAACAACTGCGAGCCACAGCTAAAGGGTTTGAACCTGTGTCTCCGTCCACTTGGAACATCATTATCTATGGTCCACCTGTTGATGTAGCAATCACGTCTGTTGATAAGGTCTCACTGTTCTACAACAGCTTTCGTGATATCGGTCGTGTTTGCCTCAATGAATTCACTGGTGATTCATGGCAACGTGACCTTGATTACTACAATGAGCGCAAGGGCAATGTCTAATGGTTAAACAGCTCTCCCCTAATGCTCTGTATGATTTGCCATCTGGTAACCGTGTGCATCCTTGTAGGCTAATTCACAGAGATGGGACTATCATGTGGAGGCACGCACTCATTTCACCTTATAACGAACTGTTTTTACCAGAAACTGAAGCACATGAAGCACACATCATCAAAACAGCGGCACGATTAGAAGAGCTGAACTGTTGGGCATCTCAAGGGCTTGAGCCTTGGGACTGCCTTATCCCTGTCATGTGGTACATACCTGTACATCAGCACATGCCTTTCTCTGAAGGCTATGCCTGTACATTCAAACACGCCTCTATAGACACCAAAAATGTGTTAGAAAAAATTTCCCCGCATATTCAAGAATTTGAATCACTGTCACATGCTGACGGAAACCTTTACTTCCAAAGATGTTAGCCGGCTTACGCCGGCCATATGTCAGTCGAGTTTATTAATCAGTCGATTTAAATACCACACTGCTTTCTGACAGTCTTGCTTGGCATTGTCCTTAAGCCAGACACGAAGGAGATACTTCAGAGCTTGTCCTTGCAAGTATCCTTCCGTTGTACCAGGTGCATCACTGATTGCCTGCTCAATAATGTCAATGACTTCCTGACTACCACGTGTGTAGTGAGCAGGGCTGTTGACCATATCTTTTGGACCATACCAATTCCTGTTGATATCAATTACATCCTTACGACGTCCAAGGATTTCAGGTAAGCCTTCAATTCCATCATGGTCGATTGATTCACAATCATCTTCCTCAAACTCATACTCCTTCCACTTGTTATACAGTTCAAATGTCTTATACTCATTTTTGAACTTGTCGTAATCCATATGTCTCATTTAATAGCTCGCCTATCTAATATAGAAACAACCGACTCAATATGTGAGATATGCCTGCACCAAAGTCAGACCCAACCTTTATCAAGAATAAAGATAAATACTTTATGGGTCTAGCGAAACAAGTTGCTACTGGTAGTACACACCCGATTGCTTCTGGTGGCTGTGTCATTATTCGTGACCGTGAAATTTGTGGTGATGGCA
>Ga0181408_1000361_pt1 | contig 14991 bp, 14 predicted proteins | sample 31SPOviralmetaG_FD_130137 | JGI IMG/M metagenome (GOLD analysis project Ga0181408, IMG submission 130137) | Marine viral communities from the oligotrophic San Pedro Time Series (SPOT) site, San Pedro Channel, CA, USA - 31 SPOT_SRF_2012-02-16 | ecosystem: Environmental > Aquatic > Marine > Strait...
AAAGCCCAGTATTTTTTTAGCGACAACCCATATTTATTAAGGTAATTAAGCACTGTATGGCTACACAAAGAGAGGTTGCAGATCACTTGGACTTATCAGTCAAAAGAGTCTCAGAATTGATTAGAGATGGCATCCTTCCCTCTAAAATGGGAAGAAGTCCACTTAATATAGATATTTGCAGAGTTGCTTACATTTCGTACCTTAGAAAACTTGGTGGGTACAACAAAAAAAGCGGTACTGGCGATATTGCAGAAGAAAAGACCAAACTAACTGCAGCTCAGGCTAGAAAGGCTGAATTGGAAGTAGAAGAAATGGAAGGTAGCTTGATACCATCACAATTAGTAGAAGACACATGGGTTGATTATGTATCTAACGCTAGGGCAAAACTGCTAGGGCTACCATCAAGAATTGCACATCAAGTTATTACAGTGGATAAGTACGCTGAAGCAGAATTGATATTAAAGGAACAGGTGCATGAAGCACTAAATGAGTTAGCACAAAATGGAATACCTCAAAAATATAGAAAAGGTGATACAGGAGACCAATCAGATTTGGACTCCACCACCCAATCTGAAGATAAGTAACTGGGCAGATACCTATAGAAGACTATCTCCTGAATCTTCAGCAGAAGCTGGTCAATGGAGAACTGATAGAGCACCATTTCAAAGAGAGATAATGGATTCTTTCAATGACCCTGATATTCAAAGAATAGTATTTATGAAGTCAGCACAGGTTGGTGCTACCGAAATTTTGTTAAATGTTATTGGCTACTACATAGACCAAGACCCAGCACCATTACTTATAATGCAACCAACACTTCAAATGGCTCAAGCATTCAGCAAAGATAGACTTGCTATGATGATTAGGGATTCTGAAAAGATAAGAGATTGCGTTAAAGACCCAAGAAGTAGAGATAGTGGTAATACAGTTCTATCCAAGAAGTTTGCTGGCGGTAATCTAAACATAGTTGGTTCTAATTCTGCATCAGGTTTAGCATCAAGACCTATTAGAATAGTGTTAGCTGATGAGTGTGATAGATATGAATCAAGTGCTGGAGCAGAAGGTGACCCAATATCACTAGCAACCAAAAGAACAACTACCTTTTGGAATAAGAAGATTTATCTATGTTCCACACCAACTGTAAAAGGATTATCAAGAATAGAAACAGCCTTTGAAGAATCAGATAAGCGTTACTACCATGTACCCTGCCCTGAATGTAATCATAAACAGGTCTTAAGGTGGAAGAATGTAGTTTGGGAAGAGGATAAACCTGAAACAGCTAATTATGCATGTGAGGAGTGTGGTTCTATTATTGATGAATCTAAAAAGCAATGGATGTTAAAGCATGGTGAATGGATAGCATCAGCACCTAAGTCAGATACAGCAGGATTTCATATTTCAGAACTATATTCAGTTTGGTCTACTTGGGCAGATATGGCTAAATCATTCCTTGAAGCTAAAAAGAATCCTGAAATGCTAAAGACCTGGATAAATACTGCCTTAGGCGAATCTTGGGAAGAGCAAGGCGATGCAGTTGAGTATGAAACACTACTTGAACGTAGATTAAATTACGATTACACAACCATACCTGAAGATGTATTAGTTCTAACCGCTGGTGTTGATACACAAAAAGATAGATTAGAGCTACAAATGGTTGGTTGGGGTGCTAACTATGAAGCATGGGTTGTAGATTACAAGGTATTTTGGGGTGACCCAAATGCACAAAACGTGTGGCAAGAGCTAGATAGCTATCTCAAAAAAAGATTCACAACTGAATCAGGAAGAATCTTAACCATATCTTGTACCTGTATTGACTCAGGTGGTTTATCCACAAATATGGTTTACCAGTTCACAAAACCAAGACAAGGCAGAAGGGTTTTTGCAATTAAGGGTTTATCCACAGCAGGTAAGCCAATAGCCAATAGACCTACGTTTGTAGGTAAAAATAAGGCTGTTTTATATGGTGTTGGCACAGATAGTGCTAAAGAAGCTATATTTTCTAGATTATCTACTGAATCTGATAATACAACACTACATTTTTGCTCTGATCTTGATGAAGAGTATTTTAAACAGCTTACAGCAGAGAAAAGGGTCACAAAATTTGTAAGAGGTAGGAAATCACTGGTCTGGAAGCAAATTAGACCAAGAAACGAAGCATTAGACACACTGGTCTATAACTTTGCTGCTATTTACATTTTGAATCCTAATTACGACACAATTCAAGAAAGAGTTATGACTCAACACTCAAAACCACAGCAAAAACAACAAAACAAACCACAAAAAGGTATAAATAGAGGTAATTTCGCCACTTCTTGGAAATAATAAGATTTTCTTGTTTCCATATTGACAATAGACTAATAAACCTTAGTGTTAGATGTAGATATATCTAAAACATTTATGAGGTTTTTGTTTGAGCAATCAATTTGACAGAGAAAACTATCCAACCCAAGAGCCTAGCGAATTAGTCGTTGGTGATTACTGGGTTTGGAAGAAAGACAATTTAGCATCAACTTACCCAGTTGGCTCTTACTCTCTATCTTATGAGTTTCATTGCGATTCAGGTGGTGGTGGAAGCCATCAGTTTACAATTAATGCTACTGAAGCAGACAACACTTATTACATAGAAGTACCAACAACAACCACAGATGACTATAATCCACATGATTATATATGGGGTTCTTATATAACAAGGACTTCAGATTCAGCAAGAATACAAGTTGGTGAGGGTAATATAACTATATTACCTAACCTAGCAGACACAAATGCTGATTTAAGAAGTCATGCTAAGAAAGTTTTAGATGCTATTGAAGCTGTAATAGAAGGAAGGGCTACAATAGATCAATCATCCTTCTCTTTAGGCGGAAGATCGCTATCAAGGCTATCTATTGATGAATTAATGACATTCAGAGATAGATATCATGCTGAATACCTAAAAGAAGTTAAAGTGGCTAGAATTAAAAACAAAAGAGGGTCGGGAAACACTATCAAGGTTAATTTTGGTAGTTCTACTGGTTCTACACCTAAGAGTTACACATAATGGCATGGTATAACAGAATACTAGGCGTTAATGAGCCTAAAAAGAAAAAAAGACAGGCTTATAGAAGAAGTTATGCTGGTGCTAGTACAGGTAGGTTGTTTGCAGACTTTGTAACAAGCTCTACAAGTGCTGATGCTGAAATAAAAGATAACATAAGAATATTAAGAGATAGAGCAAGAGAGTTAGCAAGGAACGATAGCTACATTGCAAGATACCTTAACCTGATGGTGTCTAATGTTATCGGTAAGCATGGCATAAGAGTTAGTAGTAAAAGTCGAAATGACAATGGTTCATTAGACATTGCTGCTAACCAGCTCATTGAATCAGCTTGGAAAGATTGGTCAAAGGTTGGCAATTGCACTACAAATGGAAGATTATCATTTTTAGATTGTCAGAAAATATTTATTGAATCTTTAGCTAGAGATGGTGAAGTTTTAATAAGAAAAATAAAAGATAGCAATTCTCCATTTGGTTTCCAAATACAATTCCTAGAAGCAGATCATTTAGATGAAAATAAAAATGATGTGTATAAAGCTACTGGGAATCGTATTAAGATGGGTGTAGAGGTAGATAAGTACGACAAGCCAGTGGCATATCATCTTTACAAAGATCATCCATACGATAGAACTTACGCAAGTCAAAATCAACACATTAGAGTTCCAGCAGATGAAATTATCCATGCTTACTTACCTACTAGAGCAGAACAAACTAGAGGTGTTTCTTTAATTGCTACATCAATGGCTAATGTGAAGATGTTAAATGGTTACTTAGAAGCAGAGATTGTTGCAGCTAGAGTTGGTGCATCTAAAATGGGTTTCTTTACTTCACCTGATGGTGATGGTTATGTTGGTGATGGTGAATATGAAGATACCTTTAATCCAACAATGAACGCACAGGCTGGTGTATTTGAACAGTTACCTCAAGGTATGGACTTCAAAGCATTTGACCCTACACACCCAACATCTGCTTTTGATTCATTTACAACAAGTGTTTTAAGAAGCATTGCATCAGGTTTAAATATTTCTTATCACTCATTATCTAATGACTTAACTTCAGTTAATTACTCCAGTATCAGGCAAGGAGCTTTAGAAGATAGGTCTATGTATCAGATATATCAACAGTTTGTTATTGAACACTTTGTAAACCCAATATTTCAATCTTGGTTAGAGATGGCAATATCTACAGGTCGTATTAATCTACCAATAGGTAAGTTTGATAAATTCTCTAACTCAGTCAACTTTATACCAAGAAGTTTTGCTTGGATTGACCCTTTAAAAGAAATGCAGTCAAACGTACTTGGTTTACAAAATGGAACAATAAGCTACTCAGATATAGCTGCTGCTTATGGAAGAGACACAGAAGAGCTATTTGAACAACATCAAAAAGAGATTGAACTAGCTAAACAGTATGGAATAGAACTAGCATATCAACCATTTGGTCAAAAATTGCCAGTAGAAGCTAATATACAAGGCGGAGATCAGGAAGATGAGTAATCCTAATCAGGGTATGAAAGAAGAAGCTCAGAGAGGTTTAGATTGGCGTGAAGAGCATGGTAGGGGTGGCACTAGGGTTGGTGCTGTAAGAGCAAGACAAATAGTTGCTGGTGAAAATCTATCTGATGATACTGTAAAAAGAATGTATAGCTTCTTTAGTAGGCATGAGGTAGACAAACAAGCCGAAGGATTTAAACAAGGTGAAGAAGGCTATCCTTCAAACGGAAGAATAGCTTGGGCATTATGGGGTGGAGATGCAGGATTTAGTTGGTCAAGAAAATTGGTCAATCAAATGAAAAATGAAAAAAGTTTTGACTTGAAAGGGTTAGAAAAACATCCTTTATTAACAAATGAAGAGGAGAAATCTATGAATAAAGAAGATAGACACATCCTTAATGTTACTGAAACTGACAATACTGTTATTGTTGAATTTGAGAAGCATGAGGATGTAGAACATGAAGGTGAAGAATTAGAAGCAACTGATGAAGTCTCTATGGATGAATCAAGTGAAGAAGAGAGGAAAGTAATTGATATGCCTATGAAATTTAGGACTATTGATCTATCCAAACATTCTTATCTTGACGAAGAAAAGAGAATAGTTCGTATAGGCGTTTCTAGTGAAGAACCTGTAGAACGTAGTTTTGGCATGGAAGTGCTAGGACATTCTGCTGAAGATATAAACATGGAGTTTATAAATTCGGGACGTGCCCCACTTTTGTTAGACCATAATATGGAAAAACAAATTGGTGTAATTGAAGAATTCAAATTGGATGAGACTGCAAAGAGGACAACTGCGGTAGTTAGATTTGGTAAATCTGCTTTAGCTCGTGAAGTATTTGAAGATGTAGCTGATGGTATACGAATGAACATTTCAGTTGGTTACAGAGTCGATAAATTAACAAGAATGAACAAAGACGATGAGACTTACTACAAAGCTCAATGGACACCTATGGAAGTTTCTTCTGTAAGCGTTCCTGCTGACCAGTCAAGACTTGTTGGAGTTGGTCGTTCTAAAGATAAACAAACTATTAATAATATAGAGGTAATAACAATGGAAAATAAAGATATTAATCTTGAAGAAGTTAGAACTCAGACTATTGATGAAGCTAAAGCTGAATTTAAAAGAAACTCAAAAGAGATCATAGATTTAGCAGCTAGACACAATAAAAGAGATTTAGCTGACAAAGCAATTGCAGATGGCGTATCTGTAGAAGAATTTAGAGGTGTATTATTAGAAAATATTTCTAACAATCAACCACTAGAAACTCCTTCAGAAATCGGCATGAGCAAAGAAGAAGTCAGAGACTTTAGCTTAATTAAAGCTATAAGAGCAATGGCAAACCCTTCAGATAGAAAAGCACAAGAAGATGCAGCATTTGAATTTGAATGTTCTGCTGAAGCTGCTAGACAGTATGGCAAAGATGCACAAGGCATTATGCTTCCTGCTGAAGTTCTAAGAAGCTGGGGTAAAAGAGACTTAAACACATCTGATGATTCAACTCTAGTAGCTGAAGATTACAGAGGAAATGACTTTATTGATATACTCAGAAATGAGTCATCAGTAATGCAAGCTGGAGCAACAATCTTAAGAGGATTACAAGGAAATGTTGTAATACCTAAGAAAACTGCTGGTGCTTCTGCTGGTTGGATTGCAACTGAAGGTGCAGCTTCTGCTGAGTCTGAGTTCACTGCTGGTTCAGTAACTATGACTCCTAAAGTAATTGGTGCTCATACTGATGTAACAAGACTTTTACTACAACAATCTTCTTTAGATGTTGAGAACTTAATCAGAGATGACCTAACAAAATCAATCGCTACTGCAATTGACTTAGGTGCTTTAGCTGGTTCAGGTTCAAGTGGTCAACCAACAGGTATTGCTAGTACATCAGGTATTAACACTACTACTTTTGCTGCTGCTAACCCAACATGGGCTGAGATCGTAGCTATGGAAAGTGCTGTTGCTAATGACAACGCATTAACTGGTTCTTTAGGTTACATTTGTAGACCTGCTGACTTTGGTACTTTAAAAACAACTGAAAAGGCTACTGGTACTGCTCAGTTTGTTGTTTCTCCTGACAATAGCATGAATGGCTATAATGTTGTCAGAAGCAATCAAGTAACAAGTGGTGACTTCTACTTTGGTAACTTTGCAGACCTATTAATTGGTATGTATGGTGGTTTAGACATTACTGTTGACCCTTACGCATTATCAACATCAGGCGGAGTAAGAATTGTTGCTCTACAAACTGTTGATGTAGCTGTAAGACATGCAGTATCTTTCTGTAAATCTTCAGACTAATTAACTGATGCTTAAATGGAATGGGGGTGGAAACACCCCTACCTTAAATATGAAAAAATATAAAATTTTACAAGATACAATGGCTGGTGGTTCTAAAGTTCATGCTGGAGATATAGTAGAGCTTAATGAAGTTGAAGGTCATTCTTTATGTGGTTATCAAAAGGCAGAGGTTTGTGTTGAAAAGCCAAAACCTAAAAAGACTGAAAGAAGTGTTGGTTTAGAAACTTCTGAAGTAAAGCCTGTTAAAAAGAGAGCCAAGAAGTAATTATGCCAATGGAATTTGATAGAGATTTCGATGGCTACTTAGATGCCACCTATGGTCATGGTATTAAAGTTACCTACACACCTACAGGTGGTTCATCTTCTTCTATCAACGTCATCCTGAATCAAGAGTATGTAGATATAGATACAGCAGGATTACCAGTTCAAGGGTATCAACCAGTAGCACAAAGTAAGACTACTGATATACCAAGTATAGCTTTTGGAGATACTATCGTTGCTCCAGCTATAAAAAATTTAGATGGTACACAAATAAAACCATTAACAACTTATAAAGTTATAAATTACGAGCATGACAACCTGGGCATGACCTCATTACTACTTGAGGTTCAATAATGGCTAATCATGTAAGACAGCAGATCAGAGAATACTTTGGCACTACATTAACAGGTCTTACAACAACAGGCTCTAATGTTTATGAGTCTAGGGTCTATACACTACAAGAAGATACCCTTCCTTCTTTAGTTATTTATACAAAATCAGAAACATCTGAACCTATTGTTATAGGTACTGATAGGGTTATGAGTAGAGAATTATCAGTTGTGGTAGAAGGATATTGCAAAGCAACCAGTAATTTTGATGATACTATTGATACAATAAGCAAAGAAGTTGAAGAAGCAATTTCTGCTGATAGAACATTGGGTGGTTTAGCAAAAGATACTTATGTTGAATCAACTGAAATAGAATACACAGGAGATGGAGAACAGCCAGTAGGCTATGTAACTCTAACTTTTTTAACAAACTACTATGTTCAGGAAACCAATCCTGATGTAGCGGTATAACAGGAGATAATTATGAAATTAATTAGTCCAAATGGTAAAAATTCTATAATAGCTCATCCATCAAAGGTTGAGTCGTTGAAGAATATGGGTTGGAAGGAAGAAGCAATCCAGTCGCAAGACAAAATTAAACCTTCTTCCAAGAAAAAGTCGAAAGACGAGGTAAAAGAAAATGGCAACACATAAAGGAAGTGAAGGAACTGTAAAAGTCGGTTCTAATGCTGTAGCTGAAATTAAGTCTTACTCAATAGAAGAATCTGCTGATACTTTGGAAGATACTACAATGGGTGATTCTGCTAGAACTTATAAGCCATCACTAACTTCTTTCTCAGGAAGTTTAGATGTTTTTTGGGATGAAACTGATACTAATGGACAAGGTGCTTTAAGCATAGGTTCTGAAGTAACATTGAATGTTTATCCTGAAGGCGATACAAGTGGTGATACTTATTATACTGGCACAGCTATTGTTACTGGCGTTTCAAGAAGTGCATCATTTGATGGATTGGTTGAAGCTAGTGTTTCTGTACAAGGTACAGGTGCTTTAACATCAACAACAGTATAGTACGATGTCAGTAATAGATAACGCGAAAAAGCATTTTGCAGAGCAAGATGTAAAAGTAATCGAAGTGCCTGAATGGGGTGAAGATGATAAACCTCTAAGAATATTCAGTAAGCCATTGACGTTAGCTGAAACTTCTAAACTTTATAAAATGAGTAAAGAAGATGATCTAACAATGATGGCTTATGTTCTTATATATAAAGCATTAGATGAAAATGGAGACAAGCTGTTTGATTTAGGTGATAAAAATGCCTTATTAAATAGTGTTGATAGAGAGATATTAGTAAGCGTTGCTACACAAATCATGGGTCAAGAGACTATAGAGGAAACGAAAAAAAACTAATAAAGGATACTAATTTATATGTGCAATATGCACTAGCTGAAAAACTTGGAAAAACTTTGCAGGAACTCCAAGAAATTAGTGTCCACGAATATCAAGGATGGATAGCTTACTTAGAGTTAGCTGAAGAGAAAAGAAACAATGGCAAATAAAAAAGTAAAGTTTGAATTAACTGCGGTTGATAAAACCAAAGCAGCATTTGATAAGGTCACCAAAGGTCTTAAAGGCATTGGTTCTGTAGCTACTGGAGCATCTAAGGGTATTGCTGGTATAGGACTTGCTGCAACTGCTTCCGCAACAGCTTTAGCTTTAATAGTTGATAGGTCTTATCAAGCTGTGGATGCTATTGGTAAAACATCTACACAAACAGGAATAGCCACAGATACATTACAAGCATTCCATTTGGCTGCTAGAGAGTCAGGCACAAGCATCGAAGGTGCTAACACTGCTTTGATTAAGTTTGCAAGAAGCGTTGGTGATGCACAAAGAGGTGTTAAAACGCAATCAGACATATTCAAAGACTTAGATGTAAAACTTAAGAATGCAGATGGTTCTATGAGGTCATTTGATGACATATTGGAAGATACAGCAAAAGGTGTAACTCAACTTGGAGATCAAACAGCAAGAGCAACAGCTCTAGCTAACTTATTTGGAAGGCAAGGTGTTGTATTGACTGGTGCTATCAATGATTTATCTGAAAGCGGTCTAAAGAACTTTATTACAAGAGCTAAAGAATTAGGCATTGTATTAAGTGAAAAAGTAATAAGAAGAACAGAAGAATTTAACGATGCTGTCGGTGTTATTAAAATGCAGTTAGGTTCTTTTGTTACCAATATAACAACATCATTCTTACCAGTATTTGAGGAAATGCAAAAATTTATTGCTAAAAAAATACAGCAAATTGTAGATAATGCTGGCGGTATGGATAAGCTAGGTGCAAAAATTGCTAAAGCCATTATTGAATTTGTTGCTGTTGGTATAGAAAAGTTTGGAACATTTAGAGACGAGGTGGCTTCTTTTGTTAATGATATAAAAATAAAATTAATTGAAGTAGAAAATTCATTTTTAAGTCTTGTTAGAAATGTTTTAAGAAAGTTACCTGCAAGACTGGGTGATTTCACAAAAGAAATGGAAGACATGGCGTATACCATTATCTTTAATAATAAAGCCATGAAAGATTTGGAAGGTAGTACTACCAGTTATGGAAAAGAAGCGAAATTAACAGCAGATGGTGTAAGAAAATTTAAAACAAATGTTGATGAGTTAATTGTCTCTCAAGATGATTTAACTGATTCAAATAATGGCGTAGCAACATCAACAGATAATATTGGCAAAAGTTTAACGAACATACAAAGTCCCATAGATGTGTTTAAACAACAAATAATGGACACTGGAAAATCATTAGACACTATTGCAGTAAATTCTATGAAGAAGTTTGAGGATTCTATTGTTGAAGGTCTTAAAACAGGAAAATTAGCATTTAAAGACTTTGCAACCTATGTTGTAGAGCAGTTAGTAAGGGTGGCAATACAGCAAGTCATTATAGCAAAACTAATTGACCCATTTAGATCATATATAGATGATATATTTAATGTTGGCGATGTTGTCAAAGGCAACACTGGGTCAGTAAAATCACCGCAAGATATGTTAGATAATCTTATGCCTAAAGTAACTATGGATGGCGGTGGTTATACAGGCATGGGTGCAAGAGCTGGTGGTATAGATGGGAAAGGTGGATTTCCAGCAATACTACATCCTAATGAAACTGTTGTTGACCATACAAAAGGTCAATCATTTGGCGGTGGTGCTACAGTAAACTTCAACATATCAACAGTTGATGCTACTGGATTTGACCAGTTGCTAACATCAAGAAAAGGACTAATAACACAAATAATTAATAACGCCATGAATACTCAGGGCAAAATGGGGATAGTGTAATGAGTGGTGCATTTCCTACAGACCCAAATTTTAGCTCAATAAACTTTAGAGATAATAGACCTACATTGCTGAATCAAACTTTATCAGGCAAAAAGTCTGCAAGACAAATAGGTTCCCAGTATTTTTCATTCACAGTTCAAATGCCACCATTACAACAAGAGAAAGCACAGGAGATATTTGCTTTCTTACAAAAACAAAAAGGTGCTATTGGCAACTTTACAATACAAGCACCATTAGATAATTTAGGTGCAAGTAAAAACGAAGCAGACATACTTGTAAACACCGCACATTCAGCAGGTGCTGAGACTGTAAATATGGATGGTTTTTCAGCAACTACAGGCGTTCTTAAAGCTGGTGATCTAATTAAATTCGCAAATCATTCAAAAGTATATATGGTGCAAGAAAATGAAAATGCATCAGGCGGTGCTGCTACTGTAAAAATATCTCCAAATCTTGTTAGCTCTCTAGCAAATAATGAATCTGTAACTGTAAACAAGCCATCTTTTACTGTATATCTTGAAAATAATGATATTATGTATAGTACAGATGCTAGTGGTTTTTACAGCATTTCATTTGATGTTAGAGAGGTAATAACATAATGCCAAGAAGTTTATCAACAGATTTACAAGCACAAGTATCAGCAGCAGAAACCAAAACAGCATTTCTTGTTGAATTAGGGTTATCTACAACCATAAGATTAACTGACTGGTATTCAGATGTTACCTATGATTCTAACTCTTATGAAGCTGGTGGTTCTTTTTTAACAGTAGATTCAGTTACAGAAACAGGTCAATTACAAATAGATGAGATAAATCTTGGCTTTTCAAATGTTACCAATCAGGTTAGAAGTTTAGTTCAAAGCGGTGCGTTTACAGACAAAACAGTAGAAATATATTTAGCTTACTTTAATGAGAGTGAAACTTTAGTAGGTGCTATAAATTATTTTACAGGGCAAATTAGAAGTGTATCTATTTCAGAAAACATAAGCGATTCAGTATTAAGCATGACTGTTGCTTCGCATTGGGCTAATTGGAATTTAGCAAAAGGTAGGCATTATTCAGATGAATCTCAGAAATCAGTTTATACAGGTGATAGAGGTTTAGAGTTTGCCACACAAGTAAAATCAGACGTAAGGTGGGGTTCATAAATGTTAGAGTTTTTTAAAGCTATAGGTACTTTTGTTGCTGGTGTTGTTAATAGCAAGGCTTTTGTTACTACTTTGCGTATTGCAACCTTAGTTACAGGTGTTAAAGGATTTTTACAAGCAAAACAAATGTTGGCTAAAGGCCAAGACATCATGGCTAACAAAACTTCTGCTGGTGGCAAGATACCAGTCATATACGGAACAAGAAGGGTTGGTGCTCAAATTGTTTATATGGACACAGCACAAAATAGATCAAGAGACTTGTTTGTGGTTTATGCAATATCAGTTGGTGAATGTGAGGAGATACTTGGTAGAACTATTGAGATAGATGGCAATAGTATTCTTGATGGCAATATCTACAAAGGTGGTGGATATGTAGGTTCAGATGCAATATCTTCAGGTAATGGTTCTTTAAATACCGCATCTCAAGTTGGTGATAATCAATATTCACAAGCAGGCACATTAGGAACAGACCCAACAAAAAGATATTCCTTTGTATTTAACTTGCATCATGGTGCATCTAGTCAAACAGCAGACCCAATGCTTAGGGCATCTATACCTACTGAGTGGACTGCTAACCATAAGCTAAATGGCATTTGTTATATAGCAGCTTCTTTTGATTACGATAAGAAAGGAATGTATCAAGGCGTTCCGCAAATAACAGTACAGGTTAAAGGTAAAAAGGTTTTTGACCCAAGAGATAGCTCTACTAAATGGTCATCTAACCCAGCTTTATGTTTCTTAGATTACATACAAAATGATGAGTATGGTAAAGGTTTAGCAACATCACAGATAAACATGACCACTATCAGTGCTGCTGCAACTGCATGTGAAGTAGAAGTAGATCAACCTTACTATAACGACACTTATCAAGACTTAACTTGGAGTGGAACTGCTGGAAATGACTTTATAGTTATTAATGATAATGATGACTGGTGGCAAAACAAAGTAGATGAAGTTATAGATATAAGAGATTCTAATGATGCAAGTATATTTTCTAACGCTGTAAGTATTACAGGCTCTACAAGATATCAATACTATGATTCTGTGCAAGAAAACAGATTATACATAGATGATGTTTTAGCAAATAGTTATACAAACGAAGCAGGAAACGCTAGAGCTAAAGTTAAGAGATTTCATTGTAATGGTTATATTGACACGAACAAGAATGTCATGGATAACGCTAAAGAGCTTCTTGCAAATATGCGAGGTATCTTTCTTTATATTGATGGCAAATATGAATTACAAATAGAAGATACAGGAACATCTACATTTAGCATCACAGATGACCACATCATAGCTGATGCTGGTATATCAGTTGATTATGGTAATAAAGATAAAAAGGCAAATAAAGTTGTTATTGAATTCTTTAACGCTAACAAGAAATACGAACTTGATACAGCTACAGTTTTACATGATGCATCACCTGAGTATTATTCAGATGATGGTGAGGTATTAGAAGTTAAAGCTGAATTCCCTTATGTAACAGACCCATACATTGCTTACAATATGGGTAAGGCTATCTTAACTAGAAGTAGAAATCAGACCACTATGCAGTTCTTAGGAACTCCTGAGATGTATAAATTAAATGTGGGTGATATTGTTAGTCTTACTTATTCAGGCTTGGGATTCTCGGGCAAGGTTTGCAGAGTAGAAGCATTAGAATTACAAGCAAATGGGCTTGTATCTGTTAGCTTAATTGAATACTTTGATGTTTATACATGGGAAGTACCAGCTCAAGAGCCAGTAGAAATAATAGCCCATACGCCAAGCATAGGTGCTTTGCATCCACCAGAAGCAAATAGCATTGTATTCACAGACACAGATGCTTCATCAATCAATAGACCTACTTTAACTTGGACTGAACCAACTGATTTTCCAGTAAGACAATATAGGGTAGATGTAGTTGATAGCTCGGCAAACAATGTATTTAGTAAAATAGTAGATACACCATCAGTTGATTTAGCTTTTTTACCTAAAGCAGCAAATTATGAAGCAAGTATTACTTCTTTTAATGGCGTTGGAATTGAGTCTAACGCATCTACCAAAACATTTACTATTGCAGATGACCCAGTAAAAACTACTGAAGTTGAAATGAATGGTGTTACCTTATCAACAGTTGAAAGTTATGGAACTGTAACAGGGCAATCTGGTAATTGGGTTAAATTTACAAATCAAGTAGCTTTTATAGACAATGTAGATTTTGAAGACCCTGTTGTTTTTAACGATAGTGTTCAATTTGAAAATGCACCAACTTTTGCAGATGGTCTTAGCGGTCAAGGATTATTCAATATATCTGCTGGCTCAATACAGTTTGGCTCTTACACACCATCAACCACAACTAATAATCTTTACAATGTAGGTGGTTCTTTATACTGGAATGGTCAAGCACTAGGAACTGGCACTGGTGATATTACAGCAGTAGTAGCAGGTACTAACTTAAATGGTGGTGGTACTTCAGGTTCAGTTACTTTAAATCTTGATTCTACCATTACAGGCAATCACACTTTTTCTAACAACCTAATTATCGGTGGTGACTTAACAGTTCAAGGTACTACAACAACTGTAAACACAGATGATCTAAACGTAAAAGACAAAAACATTACCCTAAACTATTCAACAGGTGATTCATCTGCTTCAGCTAATGGTGCAGGTATTACCATTCAAGATGCTGTAAGTGTAGGTAATGATGCGACTATTCTTTGGAATACTAATTTTGATAATTTTGATTTTTCACACACTATAAGAATTCCAGACAGTCAAAAGGTAGAGTTTGGTGCTGATGCAGATTTACAAATTTACCATGAGTCTGGAAACAACCATAGTGTCATAAAAGAAACAGGCACAGGTAACTTAAAAATCCAAGCAGCCAATATTGAAATGCAGATTCCAAATGGCACGCAGAATTATTTACAAGCTATCAATGGCGGTGCAGTAACCCTGTACAATAATGGTTCACCTAAAATCGCAACTACTAGCACAGGTATAGACGTAACAGGTACAGCCACAATGGATGGTTTGACTGTTGATAGCACCGCAGGTTTTTCTTATTTACCTGTATCTACTGCTGGTTCTGTTGTTGGTACAATTGGTACAGGCAGTTCAGTAATTTTTAATACACCA
>Ga0181408_1000363_pt1 | contig 14943 bp, 17 predicted proteins | sample 31SPOviralmetaG_FD_130137 | JGI IMG/M metagenome (GOLD analysis project Ga0181408, IMG submission 130137) | Marine viral communities from the oligotrophic San Pedro Time Series (SPOT) site, San Pedro Channel, CA, USA - 31 SPOT_SRF_2012-02-16 | ecosystem: Environmental > Aquatic > Marine > Strait...
CAAACCTCCAACATCTAAATCTACTCCTGCGCTAAACGATTCTTTACTTTGAAAGATACCACGATAATGATACTCTGTGGCGTATCCTGCGTTCATTGATACTTCTGCTGATGCTACAGATGCTCCTAGCAAACATAACGGTATTAATAATTTTTGCATTTAACTCTCCAATATGCTGATGTTTCCATCCTTAACGACTTCGATTTTCTCAAGTAAAGGATGTGACCAGCCATGTGATACTATATACGTATTCATATCTTCTCGCAATAGAACCTCTACTAGTTTTTCCCTTCCTTGATCATCGAGTACGTTTGTTACTTCGTCTAAAAACAATATATTGATTTTAGACTTTGAAATACTACTCATTAGCTTACGAATTGCTATCAGAGTAGCGGTGTTTACTCTTGCCAATTCTCCTGAAGAAAGGGCTAGAATATCTACTACATTACCGTTGTCTGTAATTTCTACGTTGAGTTTATCGTTTGAAACAACAAACTCAAGAGTAAAACGACCATCAGACAATTCGGCCAAGTATTCATTGGCTAACTCTTCGAGTTCTCCAACTAGATTCTCAATTTTATATGCAAGTAAACCGTTTGTGCTAAAAGACTTCTTGAGTATATCAAGCTCTGATTCGAGCTTTTGGTTTCCTGCAAGTTTTCCATCATACTCTTCTTGTTGTTCTACAAACTCTGCTGTCTGTTCTTGAATAACTTGAATACGAGTATTTATCTTTGTTCGTCTTTCATTTTCTGCCGCATTTTCTGCGAGTTGTTTTTTTGCCTCTTGTACTCTACCTTGAATCTCGTATAAGCTGTCTTCAAGCTGTTGCTTATCCAAGATAGATGTAGGTAAACTTCTGTCGAATGATCGTAACAAATCTTCGCAGTCTTTTTGAGCTTTTTGATTGCGCTCAAGCTCTGCATTGTTCTCTTTAATCTGTATAATTCGAGGTTTAATCCCATCAATCTTCTCCTGTGCAGATAGAAGTTTAGTCCGTTCTCCCGCAATCATAGCTTTCTCTGCCGAAACATCGATAGGTTGCTTACAAGTAGGGCATACTTCTTTCAATTGTTCTAACTTTTTCAGAGTCCGTTGAGCACCCGTAGCGACTGCTTGCAAAGACCCTAATTCTTCTTGTAAATTATCGTAGGACTCATACTGTGTTATTTTTGAGTTCCTGATAGCCATTATGTCTATTTGATCTAACAGCCTTTTATATTGATTATTCGTAGTAATTTTTTTATTTTTTTCCAAAATATTTTCAATTTCTACCATGAGAAAACTTGCTGTCTTCTCATCTTCAGATGTATCAATTTCTAAATTTAACATAGGTAGTATGGATGTATCACTCAATTTATTATCTTGTAACCATTTTTCTACTGTTGCAAGTTTACCAGCTATCGTAGAAGACGTACTAGATACTTCTCGTGAAGCGGCTTTAAATACTTCGAATAATTCAACATACCCTTCTAGGTGCAATAAATCTATAAGAAACTTCTTACGATTTGCATCTGTTGCAGTCAAAAACTGCAAACTCGCATTTGTATTTTGATACACCAACTGCGAGAAAGTCTTAAAGTCTACTCCAAGAACCTCTTGTAAGGTTTTATACGTGTTCGTAGCCGTGTGGCTAGAAATATCACTACCGTTCTTTTCGAGTTTTACTTTTATACTTGTTTTACGGTTTACCGTAATTTCGTATCTATCTTCATCTTTCGTAAATGAGAGATAGATGTTATAACCATCATTCACATAACGGTTTGGGATGTCTGCTTTTTTAATTCCTTTTGAGTTTTTATTATACAAAGCCTCTTCAATGATTAATGGGATGGAAGACTTTCCCATCCCATTAGTACCAAGGATTTGTGTAACAGTATTATCGTTTAATTGTAACTCATTACCAGAACCATAACTAAAGCAGTTATCCCATTTCAATGTTTGTAGTGTAATCATTGTATGTTCCTATGATGTCTGGTATTTTATCAGGGTGTATTTCGAGTATATATGTTAGATACTCTACTAATTCTTCTTGTATTGTCATCTCTTTATCCATGATAAGAGATGCCTCTGATTTTCGTTTTACTACTTTCTTATCTAGCAGCTCTGAGTTTTTGACTCCTGCTAAATCTTGCATATCTCCCTCTACTTCATAGATCGTATGATCAAAATCAGTAGGAGCCATTTCATCACTACTTGAGACTGTTTTACGAATTAATTGAGGAAGTCTAAACTCTTCCCATAACCAACTCCAATCGTTTTCATTAATAAGTATATACCCTGTTTTTACTTTATTTCTATGAAATGAAGTAGTCATTGGACTACCTGGATATACAATGTTTCGTTGTGTATTGCTATGAGAGTGTAGGTCTCCTGCAAATACTACAGGGAAATCTTCTAGTAAGTCTAAGTCAATTTCCGGTTTTACATGCGGTGGTATTTCTCCTCTAATATGAGTGAATAAAGGCTTACTCGTATCAAAATGATCAATGCTACCCTTTTTGTGCAAATCTGCATAAGGCAATATACCATATCCTAAATCGTGATCAACATAGGAAATATCTACTACATTGATTAAAGGGTTAATATCTCGAGAAACCTGTTTCAACTGTGTAAAGAAAGTTTTATTCTTTTTTGTTGCTTCATGGTTTCCGTCATAGATAATTGTTGGAATCTTTACCCCTCGAATAAACGAGAAGTAAAGCTCCAACTCTTCCATATTCGGAAGACGATCAAAGAGATCTCCTCCGATTATGTGCATATCACATTCTCTCTCCAGTTCATAGATCTGTTGAAAGAACATTTGATAACGGTCTGTAGCCCACTTAACTGGGACGTTTTTCTGTCCTAGCTTGATGTGCCAGTCCGCTGTAAAGAGAATCATCCTACATTAAACTCCGCATCTAATGCTTCGTCGTCAGTCTCATCACCATGATTACGAACTCTATCAAGCAACTCTTTCTGAGCATCGGGAGTAGGACGTGACATAACATCGTCCATAGACTTCAGATCAGCAATAGCTGTTAGTTCGTCTTCGTCAAGAGGACGAGGCTTACACTTAAGTGCTTGTAGCTGATACTCTACATTGTAAGGAAGAGGTCCAGTCTTTACTCGCTTGAAACAAATGTCCCAGCCAGTTTCAGGATCAGTAGGATCTCCGAGGTCTTCAGCAGCAGTAATAATCTGCTCCCACAACTTCTTCTTGAGGTTTACTACTTTAACTTCTCCGTTATCAATGCACTGAGTAGCATAGCTCCAGCCGCACTTTAGGTCTGGGTAGTATTCACGAACCCAGTCTTTTTCCATGTTGTTAAAACGCTCTGTGTTTCTATCGAAAGATAAGCATTCCATGGGAATATTTTTACCGTTCTCACCATTGATCCAGTAAACGTAGCGAGCAAGAATGTCGCCAACAATACGCATCTTGTTGTCGCCGTCTTTGTACTGAAAGGATGAGATTGATGATTTTTGGGCAGAACCCTTTTGTTGATTAAATGCAATAGCCATTAGTGTATAGTCTCCAGTGTGACTTCTTCATAGATAAAAGTGATATCTTCACTATCTACTATGAGTAGCCTGTTGTCGTTAATTTCTTCTAGAGGCACTGGACAGTGCAGTGAATCTAGCGTGGTTTTGTTATGTGCAATATAGTCTGTGTAGCTCCTAAGAGAAGCTAACGCATAGTATATACATAGTTCTTTGTTTGTGTACTTATAAGAATTGTAGAGCAAAAACTCCCCATGAGCGAGGAAGCTCGAACCTGCGAAGTTTTTGTGCGAGTATTTATAAATAGGGTCAAACTTGTTACGAGGGATCTGCTGATTTACTAACATTTCCATGATCAAGTTACATCGAGCAATATTGCCCTCTGCCGTATCATAAACCTTTTTCCAATCAAATAAGAGCATATATTATACTTTGTTTTTACCAAGTTGTCAAGAATTATTTTTCTAAAGGTGTTTAATATCCCAACCCTGTTTCATATAGAACCCGATACGATTTGAGGCTTGTTTTCGAGCCGTATTTCCTTTCAAGTGTATATCTACTACAATTGGATCTATTTTACCTTCTTTTTTCCGAATCACACGGCCAACGAGCTGTGTAAGTAAAGGTTCATTGTTAACAGGAGTGCCCAGTATTAGACAGCTTAGATTGTCAACAGAGATACCTTCTGAGAAAATTGCTTGTGTTCCGTAAAGAACTTGTGCATCCCCGTAGAGAATTTTATCTACAAGCACCTCTCTTTCTTCGTGAGGAACTTCACCGGTTACACAAATTGCCTTATCTCCTGTAAGCTCGGCACAGGCTTTAAGAAAGCTCACACGATCACTTACAACTAAGACTTTATGCCCCCTTGCAGCGTAGGCTGCCGCTAGCATTGATACTGTATGTCTATACTCTTCTGTATTTGCTAGTTTTGTTACTCTATTAGCCCACGGTATCTTTGCACCATCCATGAAGCGTATCTCGGAAGGAACAACAACTACGGAAGGGGTCATATAGTTTTCTTTTGGCGGTTTGAATAAAGTATTACCAAAGTAATCTCTGAACACTACGTGTTTACCGTCTTTTCTTTCTATAGTCCCCGATAACCCGATTTTATATCTGCAATAATTTGTATCTAAAATTTTTGAAAAAGTAGGACTACTTACATGATGCATTTCATCTAAAATTATAGTTCCAAACTCCTTGCGAATTTTACTAATGTTGCGATAGAGAGTCTGAGTATTTCCAATAACAATAGGACTGTCGGTATCAAACCGACCACTACCAATAATCCCTGGCTCAATTCCATAAACTTTCTCCACTTCTTTAGCCCATTGGTTTCGTAAGGGCACTGTGTGTGTAACTACAAGAGTTTTTTGACCGAGTTTGCCTGCTATTGCAAGACCTGTAAATGTCTTACCCCAACTGACCCATGCGTTAATTATTGCATTGTCTTCGATTTCATCATAAACTTGTTTTTGACTAGATCGAAGGTCGAACCTAAATTTAGGAAAGTTCACAGGCTTCTTTATCCTGTTATCAACTATTTCATAGTGCTCTGGTATTAAGTCCGTTCGCCCTATTGGTAGTGATATTAACCCATTACGAATAATTCCCATGTTTTTAATAACCTGAGGAGGATCTAAAGGGTTGTGTGCAGGAATAGTATATGTAAGCTCTTTGTCGATCTGCTCTTGCATTTCGGCACTACAATCCATATATATTCTGTGACTTATAACTGCTTTCATAGATTCAATTCATTTTTTGCAATAATATACTGTTTAACGAAATCGGATCTAACAATGTCTTCTACCTCGAACTCTATAAACGTAAATCTGTCCATACGTTTGAGTACTCGTATAAAATCTTGTAGACCGTTTGCTTTTAAATCTGCCTGTCGAAAGTCTCCACAAAATATTACTCTACAGTTTTCACCGATTCGAGTAATAATTGAGTCTAACTCATGGAAAGACATATTTTGACACTCATCGATCATAATTACAGCATCTCTAAGTGTGATACCTCTTATAAATGAAGTGGTCATAAAATGTACTAAACCTTTTTGTTTTAATACTTCATATGCATCCCCTCTCTGAAATAGATCTATAGCTATATCTTTATAGGGTTCTTCATATACGGAAGCCTTCTCTTTCTCTGTACCTGGTAGAAAACCAATATCTCTAGTAGGTACAGCACTACGAATAACTATTAGCTTTTGATAGTCTCCTTTTGTCATATCATCGTATGCTAAGTAAGACGATATAAAAGTTTTTCCAGTTCCTGCGAGTCCATGCAGTACTAGGTTCTGTGTTGACTCAAATGCTTTGAGTTGGTTTCTAGTTAAAGGTTCTATTTCTCTCAGTTCAAAGTTGACACCTGCGAGAGTTTTTCGTCTCTTAGCCATATTTTATACTTTTCTTCTGGTATCTTTGAGTTTCGTTTCTGAATACTCATAAAGCATCCAAGGCAAGCCTTTTAGATGCAAAACCCCTGCCCAAGTCATTCCTGTCTCAGGAGGGCGTGGTACAGTAAAAGGAGCGTTATATCCTTTTACAGTAATTAGTGTAGCAGAAGTCTTTAATTCTACTTTACTAATTTTTAAATACTTTAAAGGTAACATAGTAGTCTTTTCGTAGATGAAAGGTCTACCAGTGTTATCTATAAAATACTTTGTCCTTTGTTTTAATAAGCCATTTGGGTAAGCAATCATGTGCTTAAGTACCTGCAAGTTTCTATGAGGAGTTTGCATTCTTCGTGCACCTAGTGTTTTTCCTACTTGATTCTTATCGTCAAGTATGTCGTTGTCTAGGAATAATAAACCGTCAGACTCTTCCCAGTTTCCCGAAGGTAACAAAAAAACTGGGAAGGTTATCTTAGGTAATTGTCTATATCCTATCACCATACATTTTCTCGAACTTACCGCCAGAGTAATCTTCGTGTACAATTTCAAAGTCACATCCTACGGGAGCTCCTGGAATTGAAAGTCCTCTATCCATTTGTACAAAGGAAGCTAATTTTTCTTTATAGTGCTCTACTTCTTCGTCTGGTACTTCTGCTAATATTGAATCGTGTACTAAAGCAAATATACGTGCTCTCATTCCTTTCGCCTTGATGTAGGCGTTCATATCTATAGCGCCTAATAAGTTAATATCAGAAGCAGCAGACTGCACCAAAAAGTTAAGACCAGACCTAACGCTATGGCTCTGGATGCCTTTGTCTGTCGATGCGACATTTGGTAATCTCCTCTTTCTTCCGAAGAAGCTGTAAATAAATCCGTTCTGCTGGATATACTTTTGGTTGTCTTCGATCCAAGATTTTAGTTTGTGAAACGCTGCAAAGTATTCATCAATGACTTCTTGTGCTTCTTGTCTACTAAAATATTTTCCTGAATCTTTTGTTACTTGCTCACTGATTTTATTTGCACCTGCTCCATACATAATACCAAAGGTTACAGCTTTAGCTGCCTGTCTTTGAGTACTGTATAGCTCTGCAACCTCTCCTACCTCGCAAGGTAGTTTAAATACTTTGTGAGCAATTGTACTGTGAAAATTGCCTCCTGAACGAAATACATCCATTAACGCTTTATCTTCTGCGAGTACAGCGGCAACATATACTTCCGCAGTTGTCAAATCCATAGCAACTATTTTATGCCCTTCAGCGGCCTTGATACAACCTTTTACAATAGGGTTATCCCTAGGAAGTTGTTGCATATTGAGTTTGCCAGAAGAACTAAGCCTGCCACTAGTAGTACCGTGGAGGTTAAAACCTGTACGTAATCTGCTATCACGATCCAACTGCGGTAAGATTTTGTCCAGATAAGTATTTTTAATTTTGGACTTTTGTCGTATTTCGAGTATGAGCTTGGGGATATGTGATTGTTCTGCAAGCTCTCCAAGAACTTCCGCGTCTGTGCTATGCGCACCAGTGCCAGTCTTTTTACCAGTTGGATTGAGGCCAACGAAGTCAAACAACAAGCTACGAAGTTGAACAGTAGAATTAGGATTAAAATCTTTTCCATTTATCTCTTCAAATTTACGAATGGCAGGCTCTTTATACATCTCCGCTACAGCTTCATCAATCTGCTCTTGCATGAGTGATTGAGACTTTACTAGACGTAGTTTATCAAACGGTACACCATTGTCTTGGACATCTGTTAAAAAACGACACCCTGGGATTAATATATTATCATAAACTTTTGCAAGTCTTTTATTTTGTTTAATTTTTACAAACTTTTCGTAGAGTAGAAATGTAACTGCGGCATCCATACCTGCGTAGAGTTTCATAATGTCAAAGGGAATATCTCCCCAACTGAAATCGTTTTTCAATATACCATGTTGTTTGCGGTAGCCATCAATCCAATCATACATAGGCTTCTCATAGTCCCCGTAGATTGTATACTTCATAGCTAGCTGCTTTAGACCATGTGTACCTGGATTCTCATCTATGAGGTAGTGTAGTAACATTGTATCTTCGAAGTTCGGAAACTTAAAGTTGAAATGATACTCAAAGAACGCCATATCAAACTTTGCATTGTGAAAGATTACTACTTTCTCATTAAATAGTTTCTGTAAAAGTGCTTCTGTTTCTTCCTCGAAACAGTCTGTGTCTATATAAGCTCCGCGATCCCTCTCATAAGACAGACTAATACCCAGCATATGGCCATCTCGGGGATATAATCCCGTTGTTTCTGAGTCGAGAGCAATGTATGGGGATGGAGCGCTAAGAGCATTACGTATGAATTCATTTGCTTCCTCCGTATCTTGTATACCCCAAGCATTGTATGTTGTAATTACAGTATCTTGTTTGTTTCCAGTAATATACTCTAAAATACTTTGTTTGGAGTCGTCCCATGTGCGTTGTGCTTCTGGTTTGAACGCGAGCATGGCAGGGTTAATTATAGGTAAAAACTTTTCTTCTATTTTTTTACCTGAGTATTCTGTTACCGAATTGATCGGTGTGTAGTATTTTAAAGCATCACTGCCGACAAGAATTACCCAGTCATATTCATCAGGGTTCATATCAATATCGCAGTCTCGCTTCAATACTTTTTTAATATTAGGGTCTGAGCAGAGTTGAAACTGGTCAAACTCAAACTCATCATCAAATTCTTTTGCAAAATTGGTTTTACTTGGTTTCGTTTCTACTAATGCAACTTTAGGCATATATTTTACTCTTTAGTTTTTGTACGGTTTGTAGTGGTAAGGATCCCGGATCTCTGTCCGAAAGACTTACGTTTCTTGAGGTTAAACCTACTCGTTCAACCATCTCTCTTACATCTTTTGCAGCATTCTGTCCTGCATCGTCCCCATCAAAGAAAACTACTACCTCTTCCACACCTTGTATAGAGAGCATTCGTAATTTGTCTTCATTGATATTTTTTGTTCCAAAGCAACATACTGCATTGGTCAGTCCTTTATCATGTAAATTTATCATATCGTAAATACCTTCTACTAATATAACAGAACCTTGTATAGGCTCTACTATAGGGAATAGAGGCATCTTTGCACCCGCAGGCGAGATCATATACTTAGGTGTACCACCTGTCGTATGTCTACCGTTAAACGCTACGATACGCCCTGATATATCTCGTACTGGAAATACAATACGACCAATGTAATCAGGATCATGGTGTTGAAAGGCTTCAAACTTTTTGTATGTTTCAGCCTTAATATCTCTCCAAGTACCTTCGTACATAGAAAGGTTTCGGGGAAAAGACAAACCGACACTTTCAGACCTTTTCTCTCTAATAGTCTTTTTTAGTAATTCTCGTCTTACTTGTAAGTGGTTTGCCTTCTCCCCGAAATGGGTGAAAATGTTTCCCTTAAATCCACAAGAGAAACATTGAAATATTCCAGTAATTTTATCAATACGCATACTAGGATTTCTATCTTCGTGATCAGGGCTTAGACAGCTTACTAAGCAATCTGCTCCCTTTGGTATGAAATATATACCCCTAGAAGTTAATAGTTCTTCTACTGTCACCTACCGATATCCTTTACGTTCTCTGTGCTAATTACTTGGTACGCACCTTTATTATATGCAGGTGCAATTGTATATTTTGAATCTAATTTTGGTTTTTCTACTAAGGAGGTATTGTGTCCTTTTATATCTGCGGAAGGATATACGGGAGTCTCTCGCCTATAAAAAGACTTTGTCTCTAGCTCTTTGAACTCTCTTGTATATCGCTTTGCTCTCGGTAAAGCCTTGCGCTTTCTACCACAAGGTGTATGTCGTAAACTGCCGAACGTAAGTGCCATATGCTTTTTCTCCTTTCAAATATCCGTATATTATACGCATAAAAAGGTAAGATGTCAAGAACTATTTTTAAAGATCATTAATTTCTTCGCCTGTTTTATGCGAAGAATCTTCCCTTTCTTTAGGAGTCATAGCAGATTCAGGGCCAATTTTTAGACTATCCCAATCTACTTGTGAAGTGAATGATTTCATGGAGGCTGATCTCATCTTTACACAGTTTAAGGTGATACACGCATCTTCGTGATCCCAAGTTTCTAATGTGTATGCCGCATCTGCCGCATCAAGAATACCTTTAGCGAAGCGAGCCTCTCCACTAGCATCTGTTTGGTAGGGTGAAAACACTGTACAATCATACTCTTGAGCCATTGCTTTTAGAGCTTTACTTACTTCAATTTGTTCTGTCCAGTCATACTGACCTCCTCGGGAGGGAAGACTTGACCGTTTTACCTGATTAATATAGTCCACAATAATAACACCAACACCCAGAGGTTTGACTTTTTTGTCAAGCTCTGCACGGATTTTGGAGAGAGTAAGTGCAGGATCATACACTACATCGAGTTGCTGAGTCGGGAGAAGCTCATGCTGGCTCTTGAGTGCTGTATGCAACTTATTAAAGTCACGATGTGTTCTATACTCCTTCAAACGGTCTTGTCCATCAACATAACGAGCTGCCCACCAGTTTGCTACTTTCTCCCACTCGGTAATACTCAAGTTTTGAGTACGTAAACGAGCAAAGGGAACTTCCGTAGCGATGGAACAGCATCTTTGAAGGATAGACCGGCTATCCATTTCGATAGTGAAATACATAGCCGATTTACCACTAGCGTACACTGCATTTGCAATGTTTGCACAGATAACAGATTTACCAGCACCTCGACGACCACCAACCATAACAAGATCTCGGGGGGAGAACTGTATTTCGTAATCATACTCTTCATTGAGTCCGAGTTTCATGTACTTGGCTAAATCTTCTTCTGGCTCGAACAGTTCAATACGTTGCATACTTTCCTGTGGGTCTTCGAGATCTACTTTATCTTCAACGTCTAAGACGATTTGATGTAAGTGGTTGACAGACTCTTGAGCATTCTCAAATGCAACAGAGTTTTCAACATAATCTTCGAGCGAGTCCAGAATTTCTTTCTGAGTATATTCGTTCTTCAGATACTCGAGAAGCATATGAGGGTCTGCATCGACCTCGATTGCTTCAATAGCATATAGCTTTTCACGAGTACCTGAGTCCCGAATCTCAAACTTTAAATCTTCAATCGTGGGCATTTTATGAAAATCTTCGCAGTGTTTATCAATAATCTTATACAGACTATGATACTCACTCGGCAAATAATGCTTATGCGTAACACTCCAAGTCTGAAAGTCTTGGAGCGCGAGCACTTGCTTTATCAACGCACTTGCGATGTTCAAAAAAATTTCCCCCGAAATTAAAGATGAGGCAGACCCCGAAGAGCCTGCCTTTAGAAACTAATAAAGATTAAGCTGATGCTTTTTCTTTCTTAGCCGCGCCGTCGTAGTCAGCCGCTGAGAGGCCTCTACGAGTCAGCATAGTCTTGACGCCACGAGCAGTTTTGCCAATCGCTTCTGCGATATCTTCAACGCCCATGCTACCGATGTCAGTCAACTCAGCCAAAGGATCTTCCTTAGAAGCGCCTTTAGTGGTCTCTTGACGAGGAATAGCGTCAATGTCTCCAGAGCGAAGCAAGCTAAGAGCTTTACCTCGTACAGAGTTTACGGAACGATCCAAAGCAGCGGCAATCGCTTCAACGAAAGCGCCTTCTTGTACCATAGAAACGAAAGTCTCTTCTTCAGATGGAGAGTACGTGCGTACAGCTTCAACTTTAGGAGCAGGCTTAACGTGGTCAGTAAGTTCCATAGAAAGGATCTTGCCTTGGATAGACTTAGGTGAGAAAGCGCCGTCTTCAAAGTGAGAAGCGATTTCAGCATAAGTATAAGATCCACTATTGTCAGAGACAAAAGCAGCAAGAGTTGCTTCTTGTGCGTCAGTAAACGCTCGGCTAGAAGCCGCAGAAGCGAGCTCTACTTCGTGACCCATCTTTCGCAGTTTGCTTGAGATAGATCGAGTAGAGGTTTCAAGCTGTTCTGCTGCTTCTGCAACAGTAGCTTGGGATACAGGTGATTCATCACCTACAAAATCAGTAAGAGCGGTTGTTCGCTCGTCAGTCCACTTAGGTAGTGCCATGATATTTATTCTCCAATAAATTCTAAAAGGTTAGTTATGATTTGAACGCCAGAGTCTCTGGCTTTCTTTGTTTTAGCGGATTCTATACCGCTTTCGTTTACCAGAATTGTGACATCTTTTGTCAAACTTGTTTTGACCACATAACCAAGCTCTTGAAGTTTGTTTTGAGCCTCGGCTTTCGTTTTATAACTGGTAAGTTTACCACTAATACAAACCGTGCCGTGGGTTGTGGTTGGTTGTGTTATTTTCTCAAACTTAAAACTAAAGGGTAGCAACGATACTTGATAAAACTCTTCGTCTATCCACTTGCATAAATTCGTTGCTGCTTTATCACCAAGTCCTGCCTGTCGGCATATTTCATAGTCTATTTCTTCAATATCGATGCAGACTTTAGAAAGTTTTTCCGAGGCTGTCTTACCTATCAGCGGTATACTGAAGGCTGGTAATAATACGTTTAGTGGTGCAGTTTTTGAACGTCTCAACTCATCTACTAACTTTACCGCGAGTACTTCAGATCCAATCCGGTCTGTAATTTCGTCACAAGTCAAAGAGTAAAGTTCCTCTAGGGAGACAATATCTAGCTTGGCTACTGTTGCAGGCCCGAGACCTTTGATCTTCAGAGTCTTAGCAAAGTGTTCGATGAGTTTGAGAACTTTTTCTCCGCATTGCGGATTTCTACAATACAGAAGATAGTTGACCTCCTCTAACACCGAACTGCAGCTAGGGCAGTTTGTTGGGGCTTCGATTTTGGTCATTTGTATTCCTCTGAAATTGAATAAGTATTATACGCAGATTTAAGGTTTCTGTCAAGAACTATTTTTCAACACGTCCAATGATCCTAGGAATTATCTCCCCAGACCTTATGACAGATACTCGACATCCTATCTCTAGGTTTAGGTCACGTATGTACTCAATATTGTGCAGAGTGGCTCTTGATACAGTTGCACCACCAATATCAATAGGATCTAGGATCGCTACTGGACTGACAACACCACTTTTACCAAGCTGCCACACTACATCAATAAGAGTTGTCTCCACCCCTTCTGCCTGTTCTTTCAGAGCAAAGGCACCTCGGGGGTGTTTAGAAGTATAACCCAAGCGCTCAAATTCAACTGAGTCTTTCAACCTGTAGACCACACCATCCGTTGGATAGTTTGAACAGTCAAAAGTTGTAACTTCTCTCAAACCCATCATTCTAAGAACGGTCATAGAACCTTCATAGTGGGAGGCTTGTCGAGGCATAACGTCATAAGCAACAAAGATGAGAGGCCGAGTAGAAAACTCAGTCAAACTCTTTAAGCCTAACGCACCTGCCGCAAAGTTACGAGCGTTGGGTATGTCTTTAGGGGCAACAACTTCCCCTGTTACCTGAATCAATCCAGTATTTCTAATCTCCGTAGGGACTAGCATACGCATTTTATCAGTAATGTCTCTACCTTGAATACCGTCCCCACGAGTGAGGGCGAGTTCAAGGTTGCCGTCTACATATAGCAAAGAGACTGCTGCTCCATCTAGTTTAGGACTAGCAACACAAGAGTTTACGTCAAGAGGAGCTTTAGTAATATCGAAACACTTCTGCAAGGAGTACATCTGGTACACGTGCGAAATCGCATCAGTAACAACGTAGCCCACTTGATTGTAGTTGTGTTTCTCAGCTAGTAGGTCGAACTCCGCATCAGAGATAGCAGGAGTACCTTCGTAGTACAACTCGCTCATTTTGTCTAAAAACTTTCGCATATACTTTTCCTAAATTTGAAAAGATATTATACGGAACTTTAGGAAGATTGTCAAGAACTATTTATATAGATCCTCTATTAAATCTGAAAAATGTTCTTGTATTAACTCTTTTGACTCCGCTAGAGAGAGTATCTCTGTCAAGCCTATAAACAGTTCTTTAGAGTTTGTTAAGTCTAAAGGCATTGCCACTCCCTCGGGAGTAGGCTTCCACTCTTCATCAAAGTCCATGTAGTACTTTCTTAGATGTATATATTCTATACCTCGAAAAGTATTGATAGTTAGCCTTACCTGTACTTCTTTAACGCTATCATAGTGAATTACACGAGAGTATGCTTCAGGCGCTTGATGTAGTTCCATTACCGTCCCTCATTCTTAAGAATTGAAGACAAAGGCACTACACTCGACACATTTGCAGGTCGAAGTAAACGATATGAGTCAGTATCCCAACAAAAAAAGAGAAGAGTGTCATCCGTTTCTTTTGCCCTATTCTTTTTCTTTTGGATATAGGGAGTCGAGAAGTCTAAAGTACAAACATTATACTTCAGTTTCTTGGAGTGTGCACTGCGGTAAGTAATAACAGCGTCTCCATAATTGTGCACTAACTGTGCTAGTTCTTGCTTTTTCACTATAGCTCCTTGGTAGTATTTCAGCAATCTTTATTGTGAATCTACTTACTGCGAGGTGCTTTCTATGAATACAAAAATACCCTGCTAGACGAATCTAGCAGGGGTAGTTACTTATGCTTCGTTTATTGCTGTAATAATAGAAGTAAAGTATTGTGAGGCTTTACCAGTCAACTTGGCAATAATTTCCTCGTCAACAGGTTGTCCTGCATCGCCTAAAGCTGCAATAAGGGCTTCTGCCGCTGCTGCTTTAGATACGCGAGTACCTCCTCCTGTGGTTGACCCTGAGCTTTTGGCCGCAGGGGTTTTCTTAACATAAACGCCAGCTTTGGTTAAGATCATACGAACACCGTTAGGTGACTCGTCTAATTCTTCTGCAATATCTTTTACAATCTCCATGCTGGTCTCTGGAGTTGGTTCTGCTTCTTCATACATTGATACTGCTTGTGCTTTTTTATCGTCATCCCAAGCCACTTTTCGTTTCCTCTTGTTATTTGGGTTTTTGTTTCCTGGACAGTTGCCCAGAGCCTGTAGTTGTTGGTTGTAAAATCGGTCGCCCATTTGCTTCCTCTCATATTTTGAAAAGATATTATGTCAAAATATAACCATCTTGTCAAGAAATATTTTTTA
>Ga0181408_1000370_pt1 | contig 14866 bp, 8 predicted proteins | sample 31SPOviralmetaG_FD_130137 | JGI IMG/M metagenome (GOLD analysis project Ga0181408, IMG submission 130137) | Marine viral communities from the oligotrophic San Pedro Time Series (SPOT) site, San Pedro Channel, CA, USA - 31 SPOT_SRF_2012-02-16 | ecosystem: Environmental > Aquatic > Marine > Strait...
AGCGCAGAGCTTGTCAACCAAGCTACAATATCTTCCGATGCTAGATTTGGAATACTTTCCAAGTCTGGAGCAGATGCCAAGAAAATGTTCACGGATAAAGTTGTACCCATATCAGTTAACTACCCGTTTTTCTTTAAACCCATTCAAGATGGTATGGATAGGCCAAAGACTGAATTGGCTTATAGAGTTCCAGCATCTAAACTTACTAGAAGAAAGCTTGAATCGAATGAACAGCTTAGAGAACTAGACGGACTTGATACAACTATTGACTGGAAAAACACTGGTGATAACTCTTATGATGGTGAAAAGCTAAAGCTATTAGCTCATGATGAAAGTGGTAAATGGGAGAGACCTGATAATATATTAAATAACTGGAGGGTTACAAAAACTACATTACGTCTTGGTTCTAGAATCGTAGGTAAATGTATGATGGGTAGTACTTCAAATGCTTTAGACAAAGGTGGAGACAATTTTAAAAAACTATACTACAATTCAGACGTTACAAAAAGAAATAGAAACGGACAAACATCTTCTGGACTCTATAGCTTGTTCATTCCTATGGAATGGAACTACGAAGGATTCATCGATACTTATGGATTACCTGTCTTCATTGGAGGTGAAAATCCAGTCAAAGGAGTTGATGGTTATGAAATTACAACAGGAGTTATTGAACATTGGGAAAATGAAGTTGACGGACTTAAAAGCGATCAAGACAGTTTAAACGAATATTATAAACAGTTTCCAAGAACTGAACAACACGCTTTTAGAGACGAGTCTAAACAAAGTTTGTTTAATTTAACTAAAATATACCAACAAATAGATTATAACGAAGAATTAAACAATGCAGCTTCTACTACTCAAGGTAGTTTTCAATGGGTTGACGGTGTAAAAGATACTTCTGTAGTTTTTTATCCTAATAAAAATGGTAGATTTTTAATATCATGGACACCTCCTAAGGGACTACAAAATAGAGTTTATGTAAAAAATGGAGTTAAATATCCAGGTAATGATCACGTGGGTGCTTTTGGTTGTGATAGTTACGATATATCAGGAACAGTAGATGGTAAAGGATCTAATGGAGCATTACATGGTTTAACCAAGTTTTCTATGGAAGATGCACCACCTAATCACTTCTTTTTAGAATATATATCAAGACCTGCTACAGCTGAAATGTTTTTTGAGGATGTGCTTATGGCTTGTGTGTTTTATGGGATGCCAATATTAGCTGAAAATAACAAACCAAGATTATTGTATTATTTTAAAAGAAGAGGTTATAGAGGTTTTTCAATAAATAGGCCTGATAAAATATGGAATAAACTCTCTACAACTGAAAAGGAAATAGGTGGAATACCTAATTCAAGTGAAGATATTAAGCAAGCGCATGCAGCTGCAATAGAATCTTATATAGAGGATTATGTTGGATTGTTAAATGATGAACACGGTGATATGTATTTTCAAAAAACATTAGAAGATTGGGCTAAGTTTAATATTAATAATAGAACTAAACATGATGCTACAATAAGCTCTGGTTTAGCTATAATGGCTTGCAATAAAAATAAATATAAACCAATTGCAGATAGAAAATTAAAATCTATACCTTTAGGTTTTAAAAAATATAACAATGAAGGAACGGTTTCAAAAATAATAAAATAAATGATTTATACTAATAGTACAAGTTCGTTTCCAGATCAAGTAGTTTCTGAGGAAGTAAAATCATCATTTGAATATGGTCTGCAAGTAGGTAGAGCTATAGAAGGTGAATGGTTTGCTGCTGGAAGGACTAATAATAGATTTTCAACTTATTTTAATGATTTTCATACTAGGAGGTTATATGCTAGAGGAGAGCAGTCTATAAAAAAATACAAAGATGAAATGTCTATTGATGGAGATTTATCTTATTTAAACCTAGATTGGAAACCTGTTCCTATAATACCAAAATTTGTAGATATATTAGTAAATGGAATATCTCAAAGAGGTTATGAAATAAACGCTTATGCTCAAGATCCAGAGTCTATAAACAAAAGAACTAGATATGCTCAAGGATTATTAAGAGATATAAATGCAGAAACTTTTTTAAGTAAAGTACAACAAGCTACTGGTATGAATTTATTTTCTATGAAAGATAGAGAAAAAGCTCCCCAAGATACTAGTGAGTTAGAAGTCCACATGCAACTAGATTACAAACAGTCTATAGAAGTTGCTGAAGAAGAATTAATAAATAATGTTTTAGCTAAAAATAAATATGATTTAACTGAAACAAGAATAAATCATGACTTAACAGTTTTAGGTATTGCAGCTGTTAAAACATCGTGGAATAAGTCTGAAGGTATTGTTGTTGATTATGTTGATCCTGCTAGATTAATATATTCTTACACTGAAGATCCTAACTTTGAAGACTTATGGTATGCTGGTGAAATTAAATTTATTAGTTTAGCTGATTTAAAAAAGCAATTTCCAAATTTAACAGATTCTGAATTAGAAGAAATAGAAAAGTACCCTGGTAACAGCGATTACACTCCAGGTTGGAATGGTAGATATGATGAAAATGCTATACAAGTGTTATATTTTGAATATAAAACATACCAAGATCAAGTATTTAAAATTAAACAAACACCAAGTGGTTTAGAAAAAGCGTTAGAAAAACCTGATACATTTATGCCTCCTCCAAATGACGGGTTTGAAAGAGTTAGTAGATCAATAGAAGTATTATATAGTGGAGCTAAAATTGTTGGGCATAATAAAATGCTAGGATGGAGTTTATCTGAAAATATGACTAGACCTACTTCTAACTTAGTTAAAGTTAATATGAGCTACAATATATGTGCTCCAAGAATGTATAGAGGTCGTATAGAATCTACGGTAAGTAGAATAACTGGTTTTGCTGACATGATACAATTAACGCATCTTAAACTACAGCAAGTATTATCTAGAGTAGTTCCTGATGGTGTTTATTTAGATGTAGATGGTTTAGCTGAAGTAGATTTGGGTAATGGAACCAACTACAACCCAAGAGAAGCTTTGAATATGTATTTTCAAACAGGTTCTATTGTTGGTAGATCTCTTACTCAAGATGGTGACCCTAATATGGGAAAAGTTCCAATACAAGAATTAAATAGCTCAAGTGGACAAGCTAAAATACAGAGTCTTATACAAACTTATCAATACTATTTACAAATGATAAGAGATGTAACCGGACTTAATGAAGCTAGAGATGGTTCAATGCCCGATAAACAGTCGTTGGTTGGATTACAGAAATTAGCAGCAGCTAATTCAAACGTTGCTACTAGGCATATACTTCAAGCAGGCATGTATTTAACTCTTAAAACGTGTGAGAATATAACACTTAGAGCTGCAGATAGTTTGATGTATCCTTTAACTAAACAAGCTTTAGAGTCTAGTATTTCTAAGTTTAATGTAGGAACACTAGATGAGTTAATAAACTTAAATACTCACGATTTTGGAATATTTCTACAATTAGAACCAGACGAAGAGCAAAAAGCAATGTTAGAACAAAACATTCAAATAGCTTTAAAAAGTGGGCAAATTTATTTAGAAGACGCTATAGACATTAGAGAAGTTAAAAATATTCAATTAGCTAATGCTGTTTTAAAGCAACGTAGAAAAAGAAAACAAGCTCAAGATCAACAAGCCCAACAAGCTAATATTCAAGCTCAAGCTAATGCAAATGCTGAAGCCGCTGAAAGATCTGCTTTAGCTGAAACTCAAAAACAACAAGTCATATCAGAGCAAAATATAAATTATGAGCAAGCTAAAAATCAATTTTCTATTGATAAAATGATGCAAGAAGCTGAGGTTGAAAAAGAAAAAATGAAAATAAAGTTTGGTTATGATATGCAGCTAAAGCAAATGGATTTGCAGGAAATAGCAAGCAGAGAAAAATTTATTGAAGATAGAAAAGATAAAAGAACTAAAATTGTCGGAACTCAACAAAGTCAAATGATTGATCAAAGACAAAACGATTTATTACCTACTAATTTTGAACAAGATGGTGATAACCCAATGGAAGGCTTAGTTTAAGCTTTTCAAACAATTATTAATTATTATATTATATTATGTCAGAAGAAATAAAAGAAACTCCTACTGGGGAGTTAGAACAAGGTGAGTTTAAAATGAAAAAAAAGCCAAAAAAACTTACCAATAAAAAAACAAAAACTACAAAAGTAGATTTAAGTAAAAAACCAGAAAAAATAGAAGATGCCGTTCAAACACAGAAGACAGATGATAGCAATGCTGTTGTCGAAGAAAAGAAAAACGAGGCAAGTAGCGAAAAAGTGGTTGAAGAAATACGGTCCACCAAAGAAGAAGAAATAAAATCTCCTATTGTAGAAATAATAGAAGAAGAAAAAGAAGAGGTTAAAGAATTAAAAAAAGAAGTAAAAGAAGCTGTTAGAGATGAAAAAGTAGTAGGGAAAAAGCTACCAGAAAACATTGAAAAATTAGTTTCATTTATGGAAGATACAGGTGGTACGGTTGAGGATTACGTTAGATTAAATGCTGATTATTCTCAAGTTGATGATACTACTTTAATAAAAGAATATTATAAAAAAACTAAACCACACTTAGATCAAGAAGAAATTGAATTTATATTAGATGATAATTTTTCTTATGATGAAGATGTGGATGAAGAGCGAGATATAAAGAAAAAGAAACTCGCCTTTAAAGAAGAAATTGCTGAGGCTCGTAACTTTCTAGAGCAAACAAAGAGTAAATATTACGACGAGATCAAGTTGAGACCGGGCGTTACTCAAGAACAAAAGAAAGCTATGGACTTTTTCAATAGGTACAACGAAGAACAAAAAATGGTTGCTAATCAACATGATGATTTTGTATCAGATACTAAAAACTATTTTACTAATGATTTCAAAGGTTTTGATTTTAGTATTGGTGAAAAAAAGTTTAGATATGGTGTAAATAATGTTGATGAAGTAATTGATAAACAATCTAACTTAAGTACATTTGTCAAGAAGTTCTTGAACGAAGACGGTAGTGTTAACGATTATAAAGGTTATCATAAAGCTATTTATGCTGCAAGAAATGCTGATACTATTGCTAATCATTTTTATGAGCAAGGCAAAGCCGATGCTGTTAAAGATGTAATAGCTAAATCTAAAAATATAAACAACGAGCCTAGAGCAGCTGCTTCTGGTGATGTGTTTATTAATGGTTTAAAAGTAAAAGCTATTAATGGAGTTGATAGTTCTAAGTTAAAAATAAAAACAAAAAAAAATAACTAATAAAAATTAACAAAATGGCGTTTAACGTAGGCGGGTCTTTTCCCGCATCAATAACACCAATGCCTAACAAAATGGCTGTTCAAGACAATTATATTGACTTTAACAACATAGCGGGAGGACAATGGTCACAACAATATCTACCTGAGCTTTATGAGCAAGAGGTGGAAAGATACGGAAACAGAACTTTATCTGGTTTCTTGAGAATGGTAGGAGCTGAAATGCCTATGACTTCTGATCAAGTTATTTGGTCTGAACAAAATAGATTACATGTAGCTTATAATTCTGTTACAGTTGCTGTAGCTGGTGCAGATCCTACTTATACAGTTACTATTGCTTTACCAGCTGGTCAAGCTTCTGGAGCTGTAAGAGTTGGTAATACAATTTTAGTTTCTGATAATGCTACTGGTTTAGTTACTGCTAAACTTTTAGTTACTGCTGTAACTGGTGCTACTTCAAATGTTTTAACTTGTACTAGCTACGAAGGAAATACATTAGTTGGTGGTGCTTTAATTTCAGCTGCTAATAGTTTATTTGTATATGGTTCTGAATTTCCAAAAGGAAGTAACGGAATGGCTGGAGCTATTGAGCCTAGTGTAACTACTTTTACTAATTCTCCAATTATCATGAAAGATAATTATGAATTAAGTGGTTCTGATGCTGCTCAAATAGGATGGATTGAAGTTGCTACTGAAGATGGTACTTCTGGATACTTATGGTATCTAAAAGCTGAGTCTGAAACTAGATTAAGATTTGAAGATTACATGGAAATGTCAATGGTTGAATCAGAATTAATGTCTACAGCTGCTGAAAAATTTGGTGCAAATTTTGGACCAGGTGGTGCTGCTCAAGATATTAAAGGTAGTCAAGGTTTATTTGCTGCTATCGAAGCAAGAGGTAATGTATACTCTGGTTTTGCTGGTGCTGCTGCTCCTGGTTCTGGTGCTTTAGGTGATTTCGATGAAATCCTTAAAAACTTAGACAAACAAGGTGCAATTGAAGAAAATATGTTATTCTTATCAAGATCTACTGCTCTTGACTTTGATGATATGATTGCTGCAATGAATGGAGCTTATGCTTCTACTGCTTCTGCTTCTTATGGTTTATTCGATAATGAAGCTGAAATGGCATTAAACTTTGGATTTTCTGGGTTTAGAAGAGGTTCTTATGACTTCTACAAAACTGATTGGAAATACTTAAATGATGCTACAACTAGAGGATTAGACAAAGAGATTGATGGTGTTTTAGTTCCTGCTGGAACTTCTACAGTATATGATCAAATGTTAGGATCTAACATTCGTAGACCTTTCTTACACGTGAGATATAGAGCTTCTGAAACTGAAGATCGAAGATTCAAGTCTTGGATTACTGGTTCTGTTGGTGGAGCTTACACTACAGATCTTGACGTTATGAAAGTTAATTTCTTATCTGAAAGATGTTTAGTAACTCAAGCTGCTAATAACTTCGTGTTATTCAAAGGAGCTTAATTAATTATTAACATTTAAAAATATAGAAATTATGGGTTTATTAAAAATGTCAAATGCAGCAACTGGAAAAGTAGTTAGCTGTGATAACGTTGTAGAAGTAGTGTCTGGATCAACTGGTTCTGGTGCTACAGAAGTTATAACGATAGATATATCTTACGGTGTAGCAGTTGATATGGCTGATGGTTCAGGCGCTAAGTCTGCACTATTAAAAGCTGCTATCACTTACGCTGCTCCTGGTACGAGTAATGAGTATACATCTACTGAAGCAGAGGTAGAAGCTGCATGGCTTAAAGCTATTGCTGATCTATCTGGTGCTACAGGGAGTATGATCGAAGCTCCAAAGCTTGGTGTAAAAGTAACAGCAACAGGTGCTATTTTAGCAGATTCTGTTCCTACTTTAGTTATCAAGCATAGTGCTGAATTAGCATAACATGCTTATAATAAGATCCCGCTTCGGCGGGGTCTTTTTTAATTATTATATTATATTATATTATGGAAACAAAAGAAAAGAAAACTACAGCTAAAGCTGTAAAAACTCCTGAAGTAAAAAAAGATACTTGGGAATATAAAGATAGGAATTATTACTTAATTAATAGTAAAAATCCTTTAACATATACAATAATGTCTAAGCACTCAAGAAGATACCCTTGCGTTTGGTTTGATCCAGATCTAGGCTATGAAAGAGAGTTAAGATATGCCACTAATCAAAAATCAATATTTGTTGATGAGCAAAAAGGTAGTGCTACATTATCTCATATAGTTTTTAGAGAAGGATTTTTATATGTTAAAAAAGAAAAAAGAAATTTACAAGAATTTTTAGCCAAACATCCTCACAATGGCATTTTGTTTAAAGAGTTTGATGCTGTTGAAAAAGCTATTGATGAGTATGAAGATTTAGAAATAGAACTAGAAGCAATGAACGTTGCTAAAAACATGGATATAGATCAACTAGAAGCAATACTAAGAGTTGAATTAGGTTCTAAAGTTTCTGAATTAAGTTCTAAAGAATTAAAAAGAGATGGTTTATTATTTGCTAAAAATAATGGATCTTTGTTTTTAGATTTAGCAAATGATGAAAATGTAGTTCTTAGAAACTTTGCAATTGTTGCTGTGGAGTCCAATATTATAAGTTTAGCAGATGATCAAAGAACATTTAAATGGGTTGCTAATGGCAGAAAACTAATGACAGTGCCTTTTGATGAAAACCCTTATTCAGCTATGGCCGCATGGTTCAAAACTGACGAAGGACTTGAAGTTTACAAGTCAATAGATAAAAAACTTAAATAACAAGTGAATATATAAAGGGGTTGCTTGTGCAACTCCTTTTTTTAAAATATTAATATGGTAGACGTAAATATTGTTTATAAAACGGTTTTATACATCCTAAACAAAGAGCAAAGAGGATATTTAACGCCAGATGAGTTTAATAAACTTGGGATACAGGTTCAAAGAGAAATATTTGAAAAGTATTTTGAAGATTTAAACCAACAATTACGTGTACCACAAACAAACAATGAGTACGCTGATAGAGTTAGGAACTTAGAAGAAAAAATAGATATATTTAAAACAAGTAAAGATTGCACGTATGTAGGTGCTGATAAAAAATTTACTTTTCCAACAGATCCAGCGTTATATAGGTTAGGTACTTTAATGTACGAACCATCGGGTAAAGATCCACAAGAAATTCAAGCTATGAATTATAATGAATATTTCTTAGCTAATAAATCCCCATTAACAAAACCTAGTTTAGATTATCCAGTTTATGTTCTACAAGGAACTGGTACACCTTCCTCTGCTCCTAATGATGTTTTTGTATATCCAGATTCTATAATAAATAGAGTTAAAGCTTACTATACAAGAACACCTTCAGATCCTAGATGGGGTTATTATTTAGGCTCACTAGGTCAATACATATACGATCCCACTGTTTATTCCGCTTCATTATTAAATAATGGAGGCAGCTTAACTACAAACACGGCTTTTACAGGTGCTGTTGCAGGTTCTTATTCAAATTTAGCTTATACAACTACTAGTACTGGAACAGGGTTAGTTATAGATGCTGTAGCAACTGGAGGAAGCACGGCAACTTTTTCAATAGCAACTCCTGGTAGTGGTTATTCAGTTGGTGATGTTTTTAATATTACCGCGGGCGCTATGGGTGGTGCAACTGGCTTCACTATAACTTTAACAGCTGCTAACTTTAATTCTGGAAGTACTTATGGTTCTACTCAATTTGATCTTCACCCTTCTGAGCAAACAAACTTAATACTGAACATACTACTGTATACTGGAGTAATTATTAGAGACCCTAATGTGGTACAAGCTGCAACAGCTTTAGTACAGCAAGATGAAGTTAATCAAAAAAGTTAATAAAAAATGGCATTACTCACAGAAACTAACGCACAATATTACTCTGGTCAACAAGTATTTACAGGCGTAACAGGAACAACTTTTACTTGGACAGGTGATACTGAATTGATAATAACAACTTCAAGTACTAATATTAATTTTAGTGTATTAAAAAATGGTACTAAGTTAGATTATGGCGGTGGAGCGGCAGAATACACAGCTTCAGGTAACGTTATAACGTTGGGTACAGCATTGATAGCTTCAGATATTTTAGTTATACAACTAAATAATCCAGCTAGATGGGCTAATAACGGTGGATATTCTTATATTAAAATGAAAGAAATTATTAATAATTTTTTAGTAGCTTATGTTGGAACTGGAAAACTAATACCATCTGTTAAAAGAACTGATGTTATGTTTCACGCTAAAAGAGGACTACAAGAATTTAGTTACGATACGTTAAAATCTATTAAATCACAAGAATTAACTATACCTCCTAGTTTATCTATAATTATACCTCAAGATTATGTTAACTACGTGAAAATGTCTTGGGTTGATAACTTAGGTATTAAACATGTTATATATCCTACAACTTTAACTAGTAATCCATATACAGTTCCTATACAAGATGCAGAAGGCGTTCCAACGCAGGATAGTATAGGAGAAAATACAGAAGCTGCTCAATCACAAACTAATGAGAAATGGAGTACTGCTAATGATAGATTAATAAATGGTCTTGTAGACAAACAAGATTTAAATAACGGTGGTGTTTATAGTTGGAAATGGGAAGATTTATATTATGGAAGAAGATATGGTTTAGATCCTGTTACATCACAAAAAAATGGATGGTTTACTATTAATGAAAGAGAAGGTACTTTTTCTTTTTCTAGTGACTTAAAAGATAGATTAATAATATTAGAATATATTTCAGATGGTTTATCAGTTGATTACGATATGCGCATACCTAAAATGGCTGAAGAAGCTATATACATGCATATAGCATACAGTATACTAGCTGGTAGATCTGGTGTTCCTGAATACATTATAAATAGATTTAAAAAAGATAGAAGAGCAGCATTAAGAAATGCTAAAATAAGATTAAGTGAAATTAAATTAGATCAATTCATACAAGTTATGAGAGGCAAGTCTAAATGGATTAAACATTAAATATGCCAGATATTCAAAATACATTCATCAAGTCTAAGATGAATAAAGACTTAGACGCTAGAATTTTACCTGCAGGTGAATATAGAGATGCCATTAACATTGCGGTTAATAAGTCAGAAGGTGCAGATGCTGGAGCATTAGAAAATATTTTAGGTAATTTAAAATTAACAGATTTTGGATTAACTGATAGCTTTTTAGAGGTTATAGGTCACTGTGAAGATTTAAATAATAATAGAATATTTGTGTTTTTATCTAATTATACAGATAGTTCAACTAATAAAGTAAGTAATTTTGCACCATCAGGAGCTACAGACGTTAGTTTATCTTACACATTTAAAGGCGCAGCATGTTATATTTGTTGTTATAACACTCTTACTGGTATTAGTAATATATTAGTTCAAGGTAATTTTTTAAATTTTTCTAAGGTTAGCCCTATTGTTGGTGTAGATTTAATTGAGAATTTATTATTCTGGACTGACAATAGAAACCAACCAAGAAAAATAAATATTGATACAGCTATAAGTGATCCTACTTATTATTCTACAGAGGATAGTATATCAGTTTCTAGATATTACCCTTGGGAATGTATAACATTTTTAGATAATTCTGGTAATAGCACTTTAAAAAACGAATCAGATCAGTACTTACCGTTTCACACTATATCTACAATAAATTCTTTTACAGGTAATAATCAAATAATATTAACTGCTCAAAACTCTTTAATAGCTGTAAATGATAAAGTATACTCTCCAGACAATCCAGAAGCTGGATTTGCTGTAGTTACAACGTTTATAAACCAAGCTGTTAATCCATATATAAAAGTAACTTATCAAGGCCAAGCAAATGCTGACATGAGTAGTATTTGGGCCGCTACAAATGGATTAGAATTTGCAAGACCAAATCCAGATTATGATTCAAACTTTCCAGGTGATCCTGAATTTTTAAATGATAAATTTCCTAGATTTAGTTATAGATTTAAGTTTGATGATGGTGAATACTCACTAATGGCACCTTTTTCTCAACCTGCTTTTATTCCAAATCAATATGGATCTTTTGCAGTTAATGATGAAACAAATTCTAAAGAAAGTGGCATTGTTAAATTTATGCAAAACTGGGTGGATACTGTAGGTATAAATATACCTTTACCAACTGGCGTTAATAACACTACTTTTAATTCTACTTATAAGGTTGAAGAAATAGATATATTATATAAAGACTCTAGCAGCCAAGGAGTTTATGTAGTAGAGTCAATACCTACTGGAGTTGGTAGTTATTTTATATCACAATCAGCTTTTACTAACTATATTTATAGTTACAAATCTCAAGTTCCAAATAAAATACTTCCAGAAAGCGAATTAATAAGGGTACATGATAAAGCGCCTATAAGGGCTGCAGCTCAAGCTACATCAGGCAATAGAGTTATTTATGGTAATTTTTATGATAAACACACATCTCCAGATTTTTTAAATTACGAATTAAGAATTAATGAGAAAACTGCTTTAGCTAGTTCAAATATTAGAAAAGAGCTACCTAATCACACTGTTAAACAGAATAGAACTTATCAAGTTGGAGTTGTTTTAATTGATAGATATGGAAGACCATCAGATGTTATATTAAGAGATCCTAATGACAATATATCAACTGGATGGAGTCAATCTTCTATATTTGCAAGATATACTAATGGTGGTACTACGCCTTGGACTTGGCCTGGTAACTCATTGAAGATAAATTTTTTATCTCAAATACCATCAACTGATCAAAAGCCAGGTTACCCAGGTCTTTATAGTACTTCAAATCCTTTAGGTTGGTATTCTTATAAAATAGTTGTTAAACAGCAAGAACAAGAATATTACAACGTTTACTTACCAGGATCTACTTCAGGTAATATAAATTGGCCAGGTGGTACAGGTGATTTAACTTATAGTAATACAAGTAATGTTGCTAATATAGCTTTGTATGGTGATAATATAAATAAAGTTCCTAAAGAACTATCTGATGTAGGTCCTACGGAAGAAACTTTTGGAAGTAAAGTTCAACTTTATAATAGAGTATATCAACCAAATTTTACAAATCCTACGCTAAATATTCAAGGTCCATTAAGCGTAAAAGCTCATGATGTTGTGTCTATACAAGCTTTTAGGGATTTAGGTACATGGACACTAGAAAAAGCATCTTCATCAAGTAGTTCATACCCCTCAGTTGATCCTTTTTTTAGAGCTGACGATAACCCTTATATAGCAACAGTATCTACTGATTTTAGAGTGGGTTATACTAACACTATTCAAACAGGAACAACAATACCTCCATCTGCCATTGCTTTTTCTCAAGATTTAATTGTATATGAAACAAAACCAGTTTTATCTAATTTAGATATATTTTGGGAAACAACAACAAGTGGATTAATAAGTGACTTAAATACTGCTATAGCAAATAGCGTTAGTAATCAAAACGTAGACGCTTTAACTCCTTTTTCTATAAGCATAAGGGAAGATATGGCTGCTGGATCTGATATAACTAATATTGGTTTTGAAGCTCTAAATGGAAATGGTTCTGTAACTTCAGACCCTACTGCTACTATGGTGTTGGATAGAGTGGAAGATGGTACAGGAGCTTTAGTAGATAAATTTGAATTATATGAGTCTACTCCTTCATCTGCTGGAAACTCTGCTAAATGGAAAATAAGAACAAAACCAAGTCCAAATGCTAAGTATCTTGCTTACACTACTTCATCAAGTATTACTGGTCAATATGTTTTTTATTTAACTGCTACTGCAAATTCTAGTTCTAAAAGTTTTAGTTTTCCAGCTGCTTTAAGTAATATAACACCAAATATTACATCGGCTAAATCGCTAATAGGAGTTGTAATACCAAGTGGTGGAACTGTAGTTGTTCACTTGTCAAGTGCTAAAACACAATTAATAAAGTTTGAAGGATTTAATAATGGATCTGTTGATCCTAATAGGTCTATAGAACAATGTACTTTTTATATTGATTCAGTGGTCGATTCTAATGGAAATGATGCTTCTCAATATTTTACATTAGATAGTGGTACTTGGCCTCAAATAAGCTCAGGAGCTAGTGGTCCTGTTGTTCGTGCTAAAAATAATTTAATAACAGGTATTCAAGTAAGTATAACTGTAAAACTAACAGATTGTTGGGAAACAGGACTAACAAGTGGTACTTTTAATAGTCCGCCAGCTTTACAAGCATCATATAGCTTTACTGCTGAAATTATATAAATTAAATATAAGTAAAAATAAGTGATTATATATTATGGCTGCTGAAATAGAAATAAAATATTTTAATACATTCTGGTTAAGAAAGACTGTTGATACCTCATATAACCCTCTTTGGCCTGGTTTAGAGTGGAATCCTACTGGTTATCCAACTTTTCCAGCTGGTGCTAACACTTCTACTATTGGCGAGACTTATGATTGGATACTTGAAGAGTCTAGAATAGAGGGCGGTTTTAATAATACATCGACTGATTATGGCGTTAAAGCTTACATAACAGAAGAAAATGATACTCAAAACCATAGATATAATGCTTTAATTTATTCAGGTGTTTTTAACTCTAGAACCGATATTAATAGAACTAACGTTTTTTCTGTTGGTGAAGAGATTACAAAAAGCTTAAACCCTGATAAAGGTTCTATACAAAAGCTTTATGCTGAAGATACTAATTTAATTGTTTTTCAAGAAAACAAAGTAAGCAGAGCATTAATAGATAAAGACACTATATATACTACAGAGAGTGGTACTCAAACACAAGCTGCTAGTAAGGTAATAGGTCAAACAGTTCCATATGTAGGTGAATATGGTATAAGCACAGATCCTTTTAGTTTTGCATCTTATGGGTATAGAAAATATTTTACAGATAAGTCCAGAGGTGCTGTTTTAAGGCTATCTAGAGATGGTATGACAGAAATATCAAACTATGGTATGTTTGATCATTTTAGAGACAATCTAGCCACAATAAGTGATAATTACTTTGAATATGCTGTTACTTGGACTTTTGCATCTCAAACACCAGCTTATCCTTTACCAGCAAATCCACCACTACAGCAAGGAGAGCCTTATATAGATTTAGCAAATCCAGGAGGTGGTAGTGTAGGAACAACAATAGAACCTGGTATGTTTATTGAGGTTAACGGTGTTTTAGAAGAACCAAGTGTATATGTGAGAGATGTAAATATTGGTGCTGGAAGAGTTTATTTAAGTAAAATACCTTCGCAAATCCCTGCTTCTGCAACATTAAGATTTATAAAATATGTAAAAGATTCAGTAGTAGGTGGTTGGGATATACATCAAGATAACTATGTTTTATCTTTACAAAAAGCTAAAACTCAAGAAAATGTTAACCCTTTTTATTCTACCGTTGCTTTTGACGAAGCAGTTTTAGGATGGACAAGTTTTTACACATACAACCCTAATTTTTTAGGTAATATTAAAAATAAGTTTTATTCATTCTATGATGGGTCTATATGGGAGCATTATGATGAATCAGTTTTAAATAATAGAGGTCTTTTTTATAATATAAGAAGTAATTCTAATGTTACTTTTATATTTAATTCTAGTCCATCTTTAAACAAAAACTTTAATACAATAGCC
>Ga0181408_1000374_pt1 | contig 14811 bp, 18 predicted proteins | sample 31SPOviralmetaG_FD_130137 | JGI IMG/M metagenome (GOLD analysis project Ga0181408, IMG submission 130137) | Marine viral communities from the oligotrophic San Pedro Time Series (SPOT) site, San Pedro Channel, CA, USA - 31 SPOT_SRF_2012-02-16 | ecosystem: Environmental > Aquatic > Marine > Strait...
AATACAATTTACTTCTTTGTTTGACCAACATGTCCCTGACTCTTTCATGAGTAACGTTTAACCCATAGAGTGTGCAAATATACGTGGTATATCGGTCGTAGTCCTGAGGCAGACCAAGAAGTTCTCTCTGCTTAATCTGAGTAGCGTATCCTTCAATTTCTGCCTTGAGACGATACTCATCATTGAACTGATACCAAATAAAGTGTGTACCGAAGGTTCTCCAGAACTGACGTACATGTACCTTTTCATGCTCTATCAAAGGAACGTTGTTCCTGTATCCTCGACGAACAAAAATAATGGGACCGAAGACAAATGCGGCAAATCTCTTCGGAATAAAGGTACTTATCGTTAAAATTATATAATATTTCATTTTGCCCTTGACAAAGGTTATTTTATGGTGTATAATCTAGCTTGTAGTCCAGAGGGAATATAAGCAACTAATTCATTAACATCCCATCTACATCTGAGTCGATTTCATCTTCTTTATTCATCTCATCCAACCAATCTTCTAAAGATCTGTCGTCTTCATGGAAATCATCTTCAAGTTTAACTTCAGAGTAATTCTCTTCCAAGTACCTCGCCATCTCATCTAAAGCAGTCCTATACTGTTCAACCATTTCCTTAGCGGGAATAGCAAGAGACATAATCTTGTCAGTAAAAAGTAGCATCACATTAATAGGAGTATCTTGATACACCATGTAAGTTTTAAAAGTAAAGAACTTCTCACCATTCTTCAACGTATTCTGCATCAAGCTCATTGCGTTATTAACAACAATATGCTCTGGGTCCTCATCCAGTACCTCACAGATAACTTCTTCACCCGTGATTAATTTCAAGTGTCTAACCGAAGAATCCTTCTTCATCATTATCATTTACTCTTATAGGTTTTAGGTCAATGGGATAGATTTTATATCTGAACCCTTCTTTAGTATATATCTTTATTCTTTCGGCGCTATGTTTCAAAGTAAAATTCTTATGAGATTTGACATGGAGATCGTCAGCGATATCAATAAGCTTAGTAGTCCGACCATCGTCAGACTGACGCAAGCCCCTGCCAATTGACTGGAGCACCTTAACTTGAGATTTCGACGGAGTCGCAAATACAATATTATGCAAATTGCGGATGTTGATGCCAGTGCTGAAAGTGCCAAGAGAGGCAACAATAATTGAGTCATTTTCTTTCTCTACAATACCACGTATCTGTTCACGGTCAGTAGCATCAACCTCACCTGAAACATAGAATACTTTTCTTCCTTCAGGTGCGAGATCTTTAATCATTTCATATAATACTTTACCGTGCTTCTCTACAAACTGAAACATAACCAAGGTATTACCTTTTTGATCCAATGCAATCTTACTTATAAACTTATTACGTGGTTCATATGTAACAATATAGTCGAGCTCTTCTTGGTAGGTTTTATCTTTCATCATATTACAAATATCATTATGATACCGTAATAACAATATTGAGATATCCAACTCCGCAAGCTGTTTGTTCTTCTGTAACTCCACGGTACGTGTCACCGTAAACGTCGGTCCAAATAAACCTTCTAGCACCAACTTGTTAGTCTCAGTACCATCCAGTGTCCCTGTGAGACCGAATCTATACTGTGCTTCTGTGCACTTGTCCATCATAGTAGACAATGACTTTGCTTTGAAAAGATGTACTTCATCTCCAAAGATAGTATTAAACTGTGAGAACCATTCTGGACCAAACTTGTAGATAGACTGCCACGTGGAGATTATGACACGTTTGTCAGTAACCTTTTCTTTACCGGAGTATATCTTATGGCAGAACTCTTCGGTGTCATAACCGTAGTCAGCAAAGTCTTTGTACATCTGCTCCACCAAAGAGGTAGTTGGGACAATGACCAATATCTTCCCTTCGGTCACCTCATAGCAGTACCTCAATAGATTGTATATGATGAATGACTTACCACTACCTGTAGGACTGAGTAACAGACAGCGTCTATTCTCGACCCCGTGTGCGATTGCTTTGTACTGATAGTCTCTAGGTTTGAACGGACTCTCCAGTAGAGACAAGAAGTCAATCAATGCTGGATGGTCTATGTCCTCTTTGAAAGAGGGTATCCCATAAACTTCATGTTCGAGTATTTCAAGTTGGTAAAAACGATCGGCACAAAATCTTCGTAGGTGCTGATACAATCCCACGTTCATTTGTTTTGAAACCATGTTGTACAGTTTCACCTTCCCGTCCCAGTGTCGAGATTTGAATGCCGGCATGAATTTATAGCCAGGCACGAAAAAAGAGAAGTATTCCCTCAACTCTTGTTCCTGTGCTGGATGAGCCTCTACCATAAAATGGGAGTGGTCTTTCATCCTGATTCGTATCTTGTTATCCACCGGCTTCGAACTTTCTCCAATCAATCATATTCTTAACTGTCTGGTGTCGCCACTTCAAAGTATCGACGATGTTACTTAGGGTTTCGATAAGTGTCTTATGATAGACGATCTTCTCTTCAGACTTTTGTATCTCAGGGTCTGAATCGTAGTAGTAGTCCATCTCACCCTTTAGCATACGGAGACCATTGAATGGATCTAAATCCCATCCACTAGCTAACACCTCTTCTTGAGACATCTTTCCGTTGTAGTATAAGAACTTTTGTTTGAGTAACGTCTTCTGGTTGTTTTCAGAACGTTTGAGTTGTAACTTGGCGAGTGCCAGATACTGTAAGTATTTTGCATGTAGTGAGGGAGTCTGTCGGGAGACTTCGTCCAATTGGTGCTGTGATATCTCACAGTCTTCACGCCACTCTTTGAGAATGGATTCTAAATCAATCATATAATAACCTTATTTCACTGTAACTATATAGTATAACACTAAGTCGTTATAAAGTCAATACAATCTTTCCAGTAATCTTCATCATGTCCTAGGACATAACTGAGGGTCATTCGATAACAGTCGGTTCTTGCGGCGTGATAAACCACATCACCAGATCCATATGCGCCAAAGTGTCCAGCCTTGAGATTCCACCCCTGTTCGTCTTGAATAGTAATGACCTCTTGGGTCTTTGGATCGACATATTTAAACCACCCATCTCCTCTTTCTGACCAAGTAAAGATGAGGTTATATGCGGAGGCGTTTGCATTGTTATGCCAACCGATAAATCCTTGGGGTGGATATAACGTGGAAAGGGCACTGTGTTGCACTCCCAGTTCTTCGGTCAAAGACGCATTTAAATTATGCCAAGTCTTTGCGTACTCTTCTGGGTGTGTACCCTTGTAATGGTCGGGTTTGATAGGATAACATACTGACGTGGAGGCGGCACCATCATGCTTTTCTCCCATGTCAATGACTCTCCACATCTCATCTTCACCAGTGTAGTGATCTTCTTTACCCTTCATCTCCGGAAACATACAATTGTTAGTATTCTCCGGTTGATAGAGTTCTCGATAGGTATAGCGGAAGTCTTCAAGAATGCTTAGTACTTCTGGATTCTTGATTTGAAACTTGGTTAAACTCATGACAGAACAAATTCACTAAATCTGAAAGTAGTATCAAAGTTGATATATGTAACATCGCCAGTGGTTGATGTTAATTCGATAGAACCCAACTGTGTCGGTATGCAGTTCTTGTAGAGAATCTGAGCACAGAAGTTGTTATGACTCGTAAGCACGATGACTCTAATGTCATGATAAGGGTCACCCTCACCGTAGACAGAACCCTCTAACCATTTTTGAACTTCTTTGTATGCAGTCATGTCCTCATCTAGAATGAGACTTAGATTGAGTTCACCGTAATTAATAGTGTCGCCAGGAACAGGTAGTCCCGTTATTCTAGGCACGGCGACCTCTACCGCAGAAACAGTCGAGCCTGGGTGTTGTACGGACTGCGCAAAAAATTCTAGGTTACCATAATTCTCGCGTTCGATTATTACACGAAATCCGGTAGGTTGTAAAAAGTTTTTGTTATCTGTGAGTGCCATAATGTATCCTCTGTATGCATCTTATTTATACAGGTTAATAAGCGCCTTCCTTGGCGATCTTACTCTATTCCTCTTCTGGTGAAGTTGCATCTGTGCCAGTCTTGTCTGCAACATCTTTAATCAAATTAGATGTTACATCCAACACACCTGCGGTCACACCAAAGACATCGGAACCGACACCTTTAATAACACCACCAGTACCGTCAATGGTTGCATCGACAGTTGAGCAAGCAGATAAAACTAATGCGAATGCAATTGCAATAAAACGCATAGTATTTTCCTGTTTTCTAGATTACTGGATGACCAGATTCCGAAAGCTTACCCATATAGGGCATCCCCCCACTGTTACTTTGTCCAGTTCGTGAACACACTTATTTATACGCATAAAAAAAGGGAGCCCGAAGACTCCCTAAAAACGACTAGTAAACTAGTTCTAATTTTTATATGTTACTTAGACTTACGATGTTACCATCAAGTTGTCTACGCGCATGATGCGGTAGTACGTGTTGATGCCCGCAGTAGCAGCGATGTTCTGCTCGCCTGCTGGAGATACGAATGGGTTTGCAGCCATTCCGTAACGAGTCTTGAAACCAATCTTAGGTTGGAAAGTATCTTCTGATACTGCCTTAACCATCTGTAGTGGTACGTATGGGCAATAGAATACACCGGCGTCATAAGCGTTTGCACCCTTATATCCGACAGTAATGTAATCGATTGATGCATATGGATCGATGTAAACTTTCATCTTACCGTTTAGAGTACCAGCAAAAGTATTACCAGTATCATCTACAGAAAGACCAGCGCCTACTTGATAGTCCAACTGACCAGAAGCAGCAAGTGCAGTAGCAACGTCTGAAGAACAGATTACGATGTTACCCTTACCACGACGAGTTGACTTAGCAATCTCGTTCGCTTCACGATCTAATTGAATTACTAGACCTTTGAACTTCTCTGCTGACCAACGACCGTCTGCATCAGCAGTTAGATCGAATACGCCTTTAGAAGCGATTGATGCTTGTTGTGCACCTAGAACAGCTTGAGTGTTTACTGTACGAACTACTTCACGGTTGATTTCCGCTAGGATCTCAGTCGAAAGAATGTTCGCAAGCTCTGTCTCTGCGTCAAGACCGTGGATTGCTTTCAAGTCTTGTGCAAGTTCTAGAGAGTACTCTGCCTTCAATGCGCGTGACTTAGCAACAACAGATTGCTTCTCGATTGAGAAACCCATCTCTTTGAAAGATCCGTCAACTTCACCTAGAGATTCAGCTGCAGAAGTTTGCATTGGGCGACCTGCCGCGTCTACAGAACGACCTGAACCGTCTGTAGCATCAAATCCAGACATACCTGATGAATCACCAGATTGTGAGCTTGTTGCTGAGCCAGAGAATGCTGAGTTTGGCTCGTCTAGACCTAGTGCTTCTGGTCCATCTTGTGACGTGTAGTGTGACTTCATAGCGAAGATCAGACCAGTTGGTCCTGACATTGGCTGTACACCACATACATCATATGCCATTAGGTTAGGCATTGCACGACGTACTAGAGAGATTAGAACTGGATCCCAGTTAGAAACTGCTGAGCCAGTTGCGTTAGTTGGAGCTTCCGCAAGGAAACCCTGAGAAGCTGAACGCTCTTCCATTAGAGCCTTCTCTTGGTTTTCTAGGATAGCAGCAGTAACTGCTTTACGGTGGTGATCTTGGATCTTGCCAGCTGATTCTTCGTTAAGAACTGGCGCCCACTTTTCGATCAATTGATCGTATGAATTGTTCATTGTTAGATTCCTTATTTCTTAGAGGTTTTTCTTAGAGCAGTGATGTAACCTTCCATAGATGGAGATACTTCAAATTCTTCTTCAGCGTCATCTGCGACTACTGATTCTTCGATTTGCTCTGGGATTTCTTTTGAAAAGTATGACTCTTTGACAGTGTTTACTTTTGCAGTGAATGTCTCTTCACTTTCAAAATCAACTGATTCTAATAGTCCTTTTAACTTTTCCGCTTGGGTGTCTGCCAGTTCACGAGTTGCTTCAGCGATGATTGACTCACGCTTATAAGTTTCAAGTTCCTCAGCAAGTGAAATTGCATCACCAGTAGTAGAGTTTAGCTTCTCTTCTAAATCTTCCACTTGGCCTGCAAGTTCGTCAACTAGGTCTACCTTAGACTCTGGTACTTCGATGTAAGACTCTACGAATAGGTCCTTCATCTTGTCCATGAACCCTTCAGCAATTTCGGTACGTAGACCGTTTTGAATTGCTAACTTGTTCTCTTCCATCCAAGATTCAACTACATAGTTAAGGTAAGAATCGACTTTACCGACTAGGTCAGTTTTAATCGTTTCGACTTCTTCAGCAAGTTCTTCAGCATATTGCTCTTCAAGACGTGTAACTTCTTCGGACAACTTTGTTTTAACAGCTGCTTCAAAAATTACGGATGTCTTTTCCTTGAACTCTTCTGATAGAGTTGCTTCACCGTCAACGATTGCTGCAAGTTCAGACTGTGTGTCTGTCTCTTCTGCAATAACGTCTTCTAGGTCAGTACCTTCCATCATTTTAGAATAGGCAGCTTGTAGGTCGCCTTTTTTCATTTTATTTAAGGACTGGTACATTGCATTGATCATACCTGCCTTAGTTTTTGGTAATGAAGCCTTAGAAGTTGCGTTTGCCGCTTTGTCTACAGATGCAATAGACTCTGGCTCTGATACTGCTTGAGCGTCGGTCTTCACAGCGCTAGCTTTAGGGGCTTGTGCTTCTTCGAGAGTTTCCTCCACGATTTCGTTAGTTTCAACATCTGTATCGCGGATTTCAACTTCGACTTCTTGATTAAGATCAGTCATAGATGACTCCTTATAGTTTAGATTTGATTAACGAGAGGAAATTCTTGAACTCACGTATTTGCACTTCTGGACGATGTGCAATCGGTGCTTGCTTGATTTCAGTCTCTATCTCTTCAATGACTTGAGGTTGCAGAATTCCGTTATTCCATACCCAGTCGACACCTTCCATAATCCCATTAACGAAAGCTTCAGGCGCACTTGGATCCTGTACAATATCTACAGTATTAAGAATAAAGTCTTCTTTGACGTACATGACGCCATTTTTGCTCTCAAGACTTCCCATACCACGAGTTGACACGCCTAATTGGACACCACCTTCTAAGAGACCTTTTACGATCTTACCCATAGGAGTGTCTAATATTTGTGCCTTTCCGACCACATCCGTACCTTCTAGTTTAAGGTCTGTGATGAGGTGCGAAACCTTGTCCAAGTTAACAGTCGGCCCTTCTGGGTGATTCAATTCACCTACGGCGCGTTTCTTGCTAACTTGGTCTTCAACGTATTTATTTACCGCATTCTCCATAATGGCCTTTGGGTAAATACGTCCGTTACGATTCTTTTTGTCTGCTTGCGCAAATACACCTTCAATGACGAAATTTTTCTCACCATTCTCTTTAGCTTCGACGATACACTGAACGTCGTTTTCTACGTATTCGCTAATAAGTTTCATTTTACTTACCTAAGTCTTTGAGGACTTGCTTCGCGGTTGATTCCGCTTCTTTCTGCGACTTGAATGTATCAACAGAATCTCCATCTATAGAAAGATGAAATCCTTTACTAGTCTTTGTGATAACGACAGGATACTTGGACATCTTTTTATTGAAGACAACCTTGTCTTTAGCTTCCCGTAAATTTTTAAATGTTTTCACAATTAGTCCTCGTTTAGGAGTATTTATACAAAAAAGTATTTATAACGAAAAGTTATTCGCTTTCTTCGCTTTCTGTATAATCCTCTTCCTGCCCCAACTCCGCTTCTAAGGCGGTATCGAACGCAGCATCGACTTCTTCGTCACTCAATTCTAACTGTTCTGGTTCTATTCCATTGAACATTTGATCGGCGACAGCGACTTTCTCTGCGTCTAAAGTATCTTGTACTTTTGAAGCTAAAATGTCTTTAAACAAAGTCTCTGCATTATTAAAGTCAGCTACACCCAAAGCATTAACTAAGTCTAGTGTTGGGTTTGCTTCAACTTCTTGTTCTACTGCTAAATCTAATTCACTCATTATCTAATCCTATTTTTTCAAAGTCATCGAAACGATCTTCTTGACCATCCCAGTTTAAATCACTATGTTGTGCTACGTACTCTCTGTAACTCATTAGTACTCTTCTTCTGCTTCACCGTCACCTTTTGCGTTCTCTGATTCAACTTGGTCCGACATATCTTTTATGTCTTCATCGTTGAACAGCATCACGTTCTTCATTACCCACTCACGTGAGAAGTACTCGCCAACATAACTAGAGATTTGGTCCATAGTTTGTAGACGCTCGCGTAGAAGTTCAGCGTCCTTCATTTCAGTGAAGTGGTTGTCTCTAGAGAAGTCAACCTGTATCTGACTCTTCCATGAATCCCAGTCTTGTTCTGTACATATAGCTTTAAGAAGTAGTTGTTTCTTCAGGATACCAATGAACAGGTGGGCAAACTTTTTACGCAGACGGTCAATGAACTTTTGGAATTTGACTTCGTCACGATTAATTTCTGTAGTACGACCCAAAGAGAACTGCGACTCTTGCTCCAAACGAGACATTGGGACGTTTAATGAGCGATATAACTTCTTTTGGAAATAAATGATATCGTCAATTTGTCCTAGGTTTTCTCCGCCCGGCAAGGTACTTATCTCTGTACCACGACCACCTTCTCGACGTGGTAACCAGAAGTCCTCTAACATAGACATATGTTTGCGGTCATCTTTGATCTCACCGCTGTTTGCGTCATAGACAATCTTATTACGATAGCGAGACATGATATCTTTCAGGTGTTGTTCTGCTTTACCCTTCGGTAAGTTACCCACGTCAATATAGAAAATACGACGTTCAGGTGCACGTGCCATACGATAGATGACAAGAGAGTCTTCCATCATACGTAACTGATTAACTGGTTTCATTGCCTTCTGTAGATAGGACAGTACACGCTTCTTACTGGTATCTAAGAGACCTGAAGTGACATACGAAACAGAATCCGGAGTCAGTTTAATGCCGTTGTTGGCACCCGCTCTTTCTTGATAGATGTAAAAATCGTTAGTTTTGTCTACGATCTTTGCGCCTGTCTTCGCATCCTTTTTGTATTGCACCTCTTTAACTTTACGAACCTTGGTAGAATCAATAGGACGACATTCGACAATACCACCTTTTTGATTAGATTCGTTGACTACTAGGTGGTGATATATTCTTCCGTCAACATACCATGAACGGAACATATCGTGACCATACTCTTCGAAGTTCAACATGGCAACAACCCCGTTGAATTCTTCAGTGATGGATTTCTTGATTTTATCCGGAGCCTCAACCTTGTCTAGGTTGATACTAATAGAACTTTCTAGTTCGGACGAAACGATTGCTTCGTTGATGATGTCTTCGATTGCAGCATCACACTCTGGGTGTTCTGCCATGTTTCGGTATTTCTTGATTAACTCTTGGTTATCTTTTGCGGCAGTACCTTCCATGTCAACGTATTGACCAAAGTAAGAACCGGATGCAGTAACGTATCCAGCACCATCTTCATCCACTTTAGGAACGATAGACGGAGTCTTATCACCTTCTATGCTTCTGTCCTGAACTCGTTTAAGTTCGAATCCAAATGCTTTAAATACGTTATTGTCTGCCATATAAACCTCTGATAATAAAAGGGGGTAGAGAACCACCCCCATTCATATACTTATAATACCATTAACTAGTGGTATCTGACTCCCAATATTGAACTTGGAATTCTACTGTAAACTCTTCGATAGCATCGTTAGTGTCATAACTTACATCGATTGCTGAGACGTTAGTCGGGAAGCAACCACGGAAGTTATAAGTTTTAAGAACCGAACCATCTTTGTCCAACTGCTCGACAAGTAAGTCTGCTTGGTAAGCGACAGGATTTGTGATACCAGTGTTTGCACTGTGACCATTCATTCCGTTCATCCACTTTTCCATGGCGTTTCGTGTTGTAAAGTCAGTATCGTTTAATACCGTGATGTTCCACGGTTCAAACGTACGGTCTCCAGCGATCTTTAACTGACGACCACGGAAAGGCACTTCGATTACCGCCATAATAGATGCTGGTAACTGTGCAGCTTTACACATGAAAGATGTTAGTTCTACATCACCACCGGCATATGCTGGGAAGTTTACGGTTGCACGGAATAAGTTAGGACGTGCACCTCCACCTTTTAGTTTTGCTTTGAAATCATCTACTCTTAATGACATGATTATTTCCCCTTATATTGCGCCGACTACTTCTTCAAACTCTACACCAGTTCGAACAGCTACAAAGTTTAAAGTTACGTAGTTGATTGAACGTGCTGGTTTGATGAAGCAAGAAGCGATAAATTCGTTTCGGTCGATGACTTCTGGTGTATTGTTTGTTTCGTCACAAACAAGACGGAAATCTGTAATACCACGACGACCCTGTATCTCCCGTAGGAAAGGCTCTACAATGTTTACGAATTCTGCGCGAGTAAACTCATCGTTGAATTCGAACATTACGTTTTGACCTGCTTGAGAGATTGCACGTTCGATTACTAAGAATAGTCGACGAACGTTAATACGGTCAAATGCAGATGGACGCGATAGGTGAGTCTTGTCACCGAACAACATAATACCCTGACCTGCTTTGGAGATGATTGGGTTTGCACCACCTTTGTATAAGATATCTCGTTCGGTCTTGTCTGGGTTTATTAGTAATTCAGTTACTGCGACATACTGTCCTCGACGCGAACCTGCTGGTGAGAACCAAGGTGCAGATACGTTGTCAGTTGCTGCCATTACACCAGCTGTGGATGATGCGGCAGGAATCCATTCATATTTGTCTTGGTATTTGTCATATACTCTAATTTGGTTAGCGTCTACAACAGCATAAGAAGATCGGGTTCGATTTGAGCTATATGCCTGGATGTTTGTTAGGTCGGATCTCTCTAGAGAGCCAACTGCAACACAGTCCTTTCTATCGTTTTGGGCGATAGCAACTAAGTGATTAAACATGCTATCTGTAGAGTTGCCAGCTGGTGCGATTAAGAAGTCTACTTGAACTTCATCTTTATTTTTAAATAAATCGTATCCAGAAGCATAATCAACTGTAGCATCACTTGCATCTTCTCCACCTTCCAGATCGTAATCCGTAGGGGTGACACCCGTGGCGGACGGAGCAACGCTTACCCAAGAACTTCTTGAGTTAATTACGTCTATAACGAAGTTATTAGAGCCATCTCTAGCAATGTCTCCAGCTGTTTGACTTAGATAGTCGAATGTTTCTACAACTTCTCCGGAAAAAACTACAGCAACGTGAATTTCGCTAGCTTCATCTGGTGCGGAGTCGAAAGAGGCTTTGTGAGGCCAGGATGACCACTCATCGTTACTACATACTGATACTGTAATCTCGTTACCTAGTGAGCCTGGGTTATTTGCTGTAAAGAGGTCGCTACTATCTTTGGCGTATGCTTGTCCTGACTTATGTGCGCGAACAACATAAAGGGATGAGGAATATTTTAGGAAATATGATGCGGACAGAAAATCTGCCGAATTTGCATCTCCTGATGAAGGGTTGCCAAAGACTCGAGCAAGTTCGGCTTCATTACCGACTAATACTCGCTGTCCAACTGGGCCCCAATTAAAGTCACCTACTAATGCACCAGTTGTAGAAGTGACCGCAGGGACTGTTCCTGTTAGGTCTATTTCTTTAATCTGTAGTGCTGGTGACTCAGAAAATTTAAGAGTCATGATAGTGTCCTTTTTTAGTTAAGGTATAATAAGTTAAGCATAATGCGGAAATTTCGTTCAATGTATCTATTTATACATTTAATAAGTTTACCAAATATCGCTTGGTTCATAGTCCGTCCAGTCCATGCTGTAAGGATCATGTCTCTCTTCAACAGGAATATAGTCGCTGCCATCATCTATGATACCGAATGGCGGTAGGTCATCTTCAATTTCTTTCATTCGCTGGTCAAATAACATCTGTTTAATATTAACGTCTGTCTCATCAGCGAACGACTGTGTTCCAACAAAGTATCCAAACATTACTAAATTCATCATCAAGTCATCATGATTACCATCACTGGCTTGATATGAAGTTCCTTTTGACGTGAATGTGGAGATTTCCATAATCGTGTTTTCATCAACGATTTCTATCTTGTTGTTTTCAATGATATCCTTGATGGAAGAGCATCCCATTCTCTTCACCTTCTTATCCATGCGAATACCAATTGCATTTGCTTTGATGGCAGACTCTAGGTGGACGTTTTCGTACTCAAGGTCTTGGTACAGTCCTACACATACAACCATGCCTTGGTCGTTATTTTCGATAACAACATATGCTTCGTTATATGCGTTTGCATATTTGTATATTATGTTAGGGTATAGTATCGGGGATATCTTGTTGTTACGATACACACATACTTGCTTGAAGGGTTGCACTGAAACATCAATAATATTAAATGTAGAATAATCCTGACCACGCCCTTGACAAACATCTACGGTCATGATATACTGGTGTTCTTCAATAACATCTTCATAGACTAATAAATCTCCACCTTCTAGTCTACGTTTAGGTTCTCTAGCACGTAATTCTAGAAGTACTTGACCTTCAATAAGAGTATTACCAGTACCAAAGAAAGTATTACCAAACTCTTGATCAAACTGTAATTGAGATGTGTTAGCAATTGTTTGTGCTTTCCACTTCTCATCACGACCAGGCACATCCCACCAATCTACACGAAATGGTTGGTACTCATTGACCTTTTGTACTGCACCTTCCCATATCTTTTGATAAGTATTACCGATACCATTCGCAGTGCTTGTTATGATAACCTTTGTATCTTTACCGGATGAGATTACTGGGTATGTAGATGTGTAGAACTCAGCCGCATTCTCTACGAACGCAAACTCATCTAGGAATAGAAGGTTAACCGACATACCACGAATGGATGATCCAGATGTCGCAGACGCAATGATTCTAGAGTTGTTCGAGAATTCAATGGACCCTTTGTTGAGCGCTTTGCATCCTGGCTGCAAGAAGAATGGTAGGTTCTCTAACATGAGGGTTACACGAGATAACATCTCACGTGCAGTGGCACCTTTGTTTGCAAGGATTGCGATGGTCTTTTCAGGATGGAATAAGGTATACCATAGAAGGTATCCTACAGAGGATATTGATTTACCCGACTGGCGGCACGCCAAGACAATAGAGAATCGATTATCGTTAAAGTGATCAAACATCTTCTCTTGATAATCATATAGTTTAAACGGGACAAGTCCTTTGTCCAGATGCACGACCTTAACATACTTTTTACAAAAATATGCTGGTTCCCTCATACACTTACGGTATTCGCGGAGTTTCTTTTTGTCCCACTCTTCAGCGACACCGTCTCGCTTGACTTGCGGGTTACCTAGATAGGAATTCTTAGTGTAGGAACTCATTCATCTTCGTCTTGATCAATTACTTTCTCATCTCCCAACAGCATACGCTGAAGGTCTGTAGTAGAACCGACGAATAGATTATTATTGGTTGTTGACTCGGCGGGCTTGTCTTCTTTGGTAAGTTCTTTCTGCTTCTTATTGAGGTCCATTAGTTTATCATTAACATCTGCGATGCCTTTGATCATACCAGATAGAACCTCAAAAGCACGAGGGTGTTCACTCTCCCGTGCGACTTCAATCATGAGTTCTAGTGATTCACGACCCTTCTCAATTAGATCATAGTAAGTGTCACGAGAATACTCGTAATCTTGTTCATGAACAAAGTTTTTCTTCTGCTCCTCATCAAAAAGAGCAGGTGGTTTGCTATCGTCTCTCATAATGTATATCTATGTCTTAAATAAAGTTGGGTTACGATTCAGGTTCAAAAACTGTTATTGTAGTTTCGAAACCGTAATCATCATCCGGACTCACATCAATAGGGTCTGGGGCTGTAGTTATTAAAGAACCTAATACATCACTGTCATTCTGTATAACATTAATGTTCGTACTTACTTCCCGAACAATGTTCTGTGTCAACTCCGGACCATAGAAGTTTACCTTCATCTCAAAGTTCAGGGTGTATATAATGGTTCGCCTTTGTTCTAAGGCACCCTCATAGTCGTCTTGAAAGTCTAGTCCGGAAAGTACAATCGGAACATCTTCTTTGATATTTGGTTGATCAGCAAATGGTTTTACTGTCAATGTGTATTGTGGTGCGAAGTATGGGATAATTTGTTCTACCACTTGTAATGCGTCATCTTGAGATTTAGCATAAACTGCTAAAGAAAAGGAAACATTATATGGGACACCCACATACATTTTTCGTTGAGAATTATTATCTGAAGATACTATACCGCCAAATCCATTTACCTTGGGAAGTTGTCGGGTAGAGTCATATGCTATAGAGGTTATCTCAAACGACATGCGAGGAAGTTTCATCGCAACTCTTCGTTCTGCTTCTTCTCCGTTAGACATCTCTTCTAGGCGTTCGAGAAAAGATCTCTTTGGCGCATATGATAGTGGTACCTTGACTTGGGACAACACCTTTCCATTAGCATCTGTTCTCAAAACATGTAAGTCATTGAACAGAGAACCAAATACCGCAACACAAGTACGCACACGCTTATGATAGAAATGACTTCCAATCATTGTAATATATCTCCGAATGGATTTGTCTCAGTGAAATCTATGAAGTCATTAGCGAAATCATCGAATGTTTGATTCTGGGAAAGAGGTTGTATTTCGTTTATGCCGTCAGTAATTGTTATTGGAGTAAGTTCTGCCCAGTCTCCCCTTATAGGCATGGTGTCTAACCATACTCGCTCTTCCCCGTCACTAGATCCATTGTGTGCTAGTTTCAACAAGCGGGTCTGACCGTTC
>Ga0181408_1000377_pt1 | contig 14796 bp, 41 predicted proteins | sample 31SPOviralmetaG_FD_130137 | JGI IMG/M metagenome (GOLD analysis project Ga0181408, IMG submission 130137) | Marine viral communities from the oligotrophic San Pedro Time Series (SPOT) site, San Pedro Channel, CA, USA - 31 SPOT_SRF_2012-02-16 | ecosystem: Environmental > Aquatic > Marine > Strait...
GGTGGTGAAACCGAGTTCATGTATCAGAAACGTAGGATTAAACCTACAGTCGGCACAGTAGTTATTTTCCCTGCTGGTCTAACACATGTTCATAGGGGAGGTTTCCTTTTAGGTGATAAGGATAAATATATAGTAACAGGTTGGTATATCAAAACTCATGGCTGATAGCATCGAATTGGTAGATAATATTAACAAGGTGATAATGGAGATTGATTTACTGAACAGTCTCGTTATCGATTCTACTCATATTTTGGACTTGCCTAATGGTAATAAAATCAATCAACCAATTAAAATCCTTCCTGATATCATGGAAAGATTTAAGAACGAGGTTGTTGGTGATATATTCCATACAGATACAGTTGATGAACTAGAGCACGTTCTTTTCTATAGTGATGATACTGCACTCATCCAACGTAGAAAATACAAATATGATTTTGCGACTGATCAGTCAACCTCTATTCAATATATTTTCAATGGTGCTACTACAGATCAAATTAAAGAGTTGCGTCAAAGAGTAGTAGATCTTACTGCTGCCTCTCATGTTGTGAGAGAAAGACAGATCAGAGATAAGATTACTAAAATTTCTGAAGAGCAGATGTTTTATGATGCCACTATGAATAAGAGGCTAGTTGAAAGAACAGCAATGCTCAAAGGTTCTGACTGGCGTGTCCTACCTGATATCGAAGATTCTTACGAAGGTGAGAAAGAGATGTGGAAGAAGTGGAGAAAGGCACTCCGTAGCATGGATGCATTCAATAAAAAGTATGATGATCCTCTGGATCTCTTCAAGGCAATCAAGGCTATTAAATGGCCTATTGACCCATCAATTTATAGAATTGCATATCCTGATAACGTAGATCCTGCTGGTAACGCAATTGAATATAATCTTGATATAGATGATGCGAGGTTGTGGACTGAAAGAGACGTTGATGCATCTAAAGATTATGTCAATGATAGACTAACAACTGTCATTGAATGGAGAGATAGATCTACTAACGCCAAGAGAGTGGTAGCACAAGGAGTTCAAGATTTAATGAAGTTGATGCGAGTCGAAGACTTCGTTGAACACGGTATCGATTATTCAACATTTTATGATGAGGAAGATTTAAATGATATGGCTGCTGAATGATGTTCTGACTCCTGCAGAGTCAGGCAATATACTTTCTGTATACACAGAGCATAGATTTCACTGTGGGAGTGATAGTAATCCCAGAGAAGGTGTAAAGAAAAGTTCTGTACTTAATTACGATGACCCAGACTACAAGAGATGTATGCAAACTCTGTATACTCCTCTACAAAAAGGATTATCTGATTTTCTAATCAGGAGATCTGGACAACCATACTTTGTCTGGTATAAGACTGGTGGATTTTATAAATGGCATTTAGATGCATTCCCTATCGCTGGTATTGCACCACACTTTAGTTTCACTGTAGCTCTCAATGACCCTGATGAATATGAGGGTGGAGAGTTAGTCATTCGTGTTGGCAATACTGAACATGAATTCAAACCACCAAAAGGATCAGTAATTTTATATAATACTGGTCTATGGCATAAAGTAAATGAAGTCACTGCAGGTAATAGAAAGGTTGCTATTGGGTGGGCAGAGAGTTACATTAAAGAATCTGCCATGAGACAGAATATTATTGATCTTAAACATGCAATCAATGATGTTGCTGATGACGTTAGTCACGAACAACTAGAGAAACTTGAATCCGCAAGGATGAATATGATTAGGGAATTTGTAGATAGACCATGACATATACTACTGATGATGTTGTACAATATTTTGATTTCTTCGATGAAGAAGATTTTCAAGAGATTCAGAATAAGACAGGACACGGATCGCGATGGACCTTTGGTCACACCTCGCTAGGTAAAGAGCATCCAGAGTATCATAGTTGCACACCATTCTGGAAGATAGACTTTGCTGAAGATCCATTCTTCTACGATCATCTTCTAAATAAGATACAGAAGAAACTAAACACACGATTTAAACTACAACATACGTATGCTAATGGGCATACTTTCGGTCAAGATGGATCAGTTCACGTTGATGCACAGACCGACAACGGAAGAACACTATTGTTATATGTAAACCCTAGATGGCATACAATGCTAGGTGGGCAAACTAATTTCTACATCAACAACGGTGAAGTGCATGGTGTATTCCCAAAAGCAAACAAAGCAGTATTGTTTCCTGGTAAAATACCACACTGTGCTGCACCGTGTACTAGAAACTTCAAAGGATTAAGAGTCACTGTCGCCTGGAAACTGTTTATCGATGATTAACCAAAACTATCAGATCTTCAATCTACAAGAGATTCTTGGACGTTATGCAATGACAGCTGGAGTGCCACTAGCGTTCATTAGAGTAACTGGATGGAACAATAGCACCAATGTTGATGCTATCAATACATCTATTGCTCGATACTCAAAAATGCTAGAGTCAGATCTTATTGCTGACATGAAACAGTCAGAGTATGTGGTTGTAGAACTTGAGAGACTAGATCAGGGTGTACTTGATTACTTTGATGACAACTTCCCTGATAGTCAAGCATCTGTTGCTAATCCAGAGATGTATGTGTTTTATGCATTGTATAATGATCTAGGACAACTTATCGCATCAAACGAATGATCTTCTCCGACACTTACACAGTAAAAGAAGTATACAGTGTATTGAGGCAAGAGCATCTATACACAAGTTCGATGATGCCATGGTTATACACATCATTGAAAGATGTGAAGTATCAACCTGCAATAGCAGATGATGCTCGTAATAACATGAATGAGATCTTTGTATTTGATTATTTAATTAGCGAGGTCGCTCCTACTATTAAAAACGAGTACAAGACGTTTTGTGTTAATCATAATAGTAATGAGCACTTGTCTTATGAGAGTGGTATAGATTTATCTTACAATGCATTATATCAACAGCGCAATTTACAACATCTAATTGATGAGACAAATACTTCACATTTGAGGGAGGTATACAATAAGGTTACAGAATCTATTCGTACACACCACATTAATCCAGACGCACGTCCAAGTTGTGATAAAGGCGCTACATTTTGTGGTTATTTGTATGATATCTCTGGTACTCCTATTGCAGTGAAGGTGAAACAAGGTCAGGGTCTAGATTATAACATTACTGATAATGAAGTAATGTCTAGACTTGCCGCACATTGTAAAAGAAATCCTTTATACCTAGACGGTGAGATGATCTTCCATGCTAATGGTAGAGAATCATTTAGATTAAACTGTCAATATCATACAGCATTCTGGAGAGAAAGAAAGTCTAGTGTTAAAGAGACCAGAAGTGTTATGACTGCTGAACGAAATCGTGAGAAGATTGAGTTGAGAGATGAACAGATTTCAAGAGAACATCTATATGGATTATCATCTGCAAAGGGTGATTTCTTGACAGAAGAACATGGAAAGTATATCAATAGTGTATTTCCTGACACTCGTCAAGTAGTATTTGACAATGGTTTTAGGAAAGGATTGCAGAACTTTAGAGTTGACTTTGAGTTTGTGTTTGAGAACAATGAATTGGTAGATATTCTATTGTTTAGGACAACACACAATGAGTTTAAGGAGATCGAGACCCTGATCCCTTGACAAGCAGGGGCTGATGCTGTATGATTCATGGGTTGACCACCCCCTACATAATGCAAGGTTCATTGCCTGACCGTTCTGCGCTCAATATTCATGACGCTGCCTGCCTCGCTCCTTTCTTTCGTGCTCAAGCACCTCACGGTGACATTCCAACACGTCAGGAACTACGTGCGAAGGGTCTACAGTCAAAGAAGCGTGAGGACTCTCTCAAGGGCATCTGTGATGCTCTGAATCGTGTCTACCCTGATAGTGTTGACTACAGTGTAGTTGAAGAATCTCGCAAGCGCAAGCAAGCAGAAGCAAAAGCAGAGAAAGAGTTACTATGTACGAAGAACTAAATTGTTTTGAGGAGGCACTTAAACATTTCGGAACTAGAGTTGAGATCATCACTGCTATGGAAATGGCAAAGAAACTATCACCTGAAGATGCTTATCAGATGATTAAGGATGAACTCAAAGAAGTTAAAAAGTGTCGTAAACTATTCAAACAGGAGCAAGACTAATGTCACAACCACGCCAGAAAGATCCATCCGATCCACTCTATGATGCTAATGATAAGTGGAATGAGTACAAGGTAGATCTACACTGTAATGAAGAACATTCCCCTGATGAGTGGGATCCTAATACAGAAGGTAAGATTGCTAATCCAGAGAATCGTCACCAAGATAAGGTGTTAGATAAGTTCTGTGATGATCACCCTGGTTCACCTATGTGTAAGGTATTCGATGACTGAAGAAGAACTTAAGCAACAAAGACGACGCGATGCATTCGGTTTGTTTTACGAGAGTGTATTGAAGCCTGACAATAGACTTCGGTCATGTGCTCACAATCAAGAGTGCTACAATGAATTAATGGAGTGGCGAGCTGATATTATTTCTTACCTAGATGATAGAAGGAATCGTGAATTCTAATCTATATACTTAAGTTTACATTTATTGCCATGACTAAACATGACATGTTGATCGACTCCATTAATATCAAATTGCACGAAGTGTTTAACATGGGTAGGACACTAGATGATAGTGACTGGGACGATGATGCAGCATCACAAATATCTCAACATATTCTAGAATTAGTTGAGGACCACCAACAATCAAGAAAAAGTAATTATGGAGTCCACAATGGACAGTACCAATGGCGAGCAAGTGACTGAAGTTATTGTACCTGAAGGTGCAGAACTCATCGATGAATGCTTCTATGTCTGGGAAACTAGGTATGGACTGTATTCTACAATGACAAAGCAAGGTCGTCAGATGATGACTGGTGCTACTAAAGATGGTGTCACTGTTATGACACGCTGGCATCTTAAATGTGAACAGGAGGGTACACTACATCTATACACTAGAGTTGTCAATAGTACCCAGGGCGTCAAGTTATGATGGAACAATTTAGTAATGAAATAAGTGGTGAGACAGTAGAAATTGCTACTATACCTATCTTTGCAACGCCATTGATAGTTACTAAATTTCCAAAGCATGAATCATATGAATGGAAGTCATTTGACAAGGTAGTTAGAAAGCCAGATGTATGGTTTACTCCTCTCAATACATCATTCCCTGATATTAAGGAGGATGATCCGTATGTTGATCATGAGACTGCGGAGAATGTTAAGAGAGATGTGTTAGAGCATTGCCAGAAAGTCCTTGCTTGCTATAATATGCCAGTTGACATACGATACAACGGTTTCTGGTATAATGCATACTATGAAGAGAATGGTCAAGAACCACACGATCATTTGTCACCTGATAACCTAAACCCATACTGGTCTGGCATATACTTTGCAAACAATTGTTGTGAAGGACAGTTGACATTCCAGAAAACAGATCTTTCCATGCGTACACAACAACTGTTCAAGCATAGTGATAGTAAGATCTGTGATTATTACGAAGAACTCTGGACATCATACATTCATGATGGACATATATTGTTGTTCCCACCACATCTGAAACATGCTGTAAAGGTGGGTAAGGAGAATCGTAATAAGATGAGGTTGACATTCAGCTTTAATCTTGCTATTAATAGGAGTGCGTACCTACCTGATGAATATTTTCGTAACGAGTCAGCATCCGACTGAATGAGCAGAGTGTCTACCTGACAAGCATATTGTCAAGATGCCATTAGAAACATGTCAGATGCTATCTATTGTGTGCTCTGACAAGTGGGGACATAGTTATGGAACAATACCTAAAGCAGATGGTAATCCATATGCTACTGATAAAGGTGCATTCCGTAATCATCCTTGTACTAAATGGGCGAATGAGACTGTAGAGAACTCTAGATGGTTGCTTGCTCATGGTATAGCATTGTGTGAAGAGTATTTCAATCGATATGGTAAATGCCATACTTGTTTCAAGACTCTACTTGTTGCTGATGAGATCATTCCTTATGTTAAATGGGATAATCATACTCCATTTGTTCGTGCAATGCCTGAAGAGTACAAGTTTGATGATAGTATAGATACACTGACAGCATATAAAATGTATATTGCTTCTAAACCATGGGTATCTAGCAACTACTTACGACTACCAAATCGCAAACCTGACTGGATTTAATGAATTACACTATTCCTGTTGATGATGAGGGTGTTATCACATTTCCTGATGAGCTGATGAATCAATTAGATTGGCATGAAGGTGATACACTGGTATGGATAGATAACAAAGATGGATCATTTACAATCAAGAAAGAAAACTAAATGAAACACCATGTCCCTGATGTTATTAAAAAGAATGCATTTGCTTGCTTCACTAGTTTGAATCAAGCAGAAAGGGCAGTTGTTCTACTCGGTGACGAAGCATATCGTGAGTCACTAGATCTTGAAAACGATGAGTCACCCTGTTGGCAGATACCAAGTGGAGAACATTCAACTTTTGCTGGATGGAATCCCCAGTGTGTCCCTACCATGGACTACATCGTATGGAAATTAAAGAACCGTGAAGGTATTATCAAAGGAGAAATTTACTAATGGCACTATCAAAATCAGTCAATGATTCACTAGATGAAGCAGAGTCTAACCTACGTAATGCATTAGCATTTGCTGCAAGACAAGAGAAACCTTTCATTTGTGGTTCTATTGCAGAGATGATCAGTAAGATCGACTCAATGAAACAAATGGATAGTATCATGGACAAACTTGAAAACCGCGAACTAGGAGATAATGGAAGATGGGGACCAATCGTAGAAGAATAAATATTGAACTGGGACCAGATTTACAGGATGAATATGAGTATTGGTTAGAAGCGAAGCGATCATTATGTACAGAACGCAGCATCAATTCATTTCTCAATTTCATATCAGTATATGGCACATTCAATGACCCAAAAGACCCTGACGAAGCGTGAGGCAGTGTGGATCTGTCGGCGCATGATGAAGATCTGGCATAAAGACTTGCGCGGAGATATGGAAGCAAAGAAATTATACTGGCTTTTCTTCCTTGACACACTGTATAAATGTGGTAGAATATCGGACGAAGACTACGCAACATGGCAATGTCCCTTCAAGTAACACTGACTAAAGAAGAACTAAACATCATCTGGAGCGCACTACAGTATATGACACGCGGACAAGAGAGTATTGTCACGACAAAGTATGGTAGTGTCTCCAAATTTGCAACCAAAATTGATAACTACCTTTCTACAGGAAGACCTGGAAAAGATCTAGACCTATTGTGACACTAGTCAAAGCTGCACACCACTCGTTGCTGTGCGCTCTCTACACTCTACAATATGCAAGTACACAACACAGGAGCACACCATGTGGGATGAAATCAACGACATGGAAGGCGAGATCTTCGATCGTTTAGACGTTGATGATGACATGCCATCCATTCTGTCGCTCACTGATGAAGACATTAATCAGTTGATTGACGAGCACGAAGCAAACACTGACGACAACAACTGATCATGCAAAAGTACGAACTCACCATTCAATCTAACAGTGGAAAATTTCTTCAACGACACATCGTTTCTCGACAAACTGCACAAACTGTCTGCGATTTCGTCAAATACAACGGATACCAAAACTACGCCGATGTTAAACTCATCGTCGCAGAATGCTGCTATTGATGAACCTGATGTATTTGCCATGGCATTAGAATCTCGTGCAGCATATTATGAAGTGACAGTGGATTATTACATTGAAGAGTTTCTTCTGTAGTATACATATCAATGAATAATTCACAAGTATTCATCCATGACTGATATCGAACAATCCATGGTAGATGAGATGAAATCACTCATCAAAGATCACGCAGACACGATCAACGATCAAGCTGCTTACATCGAACAACTCAAACAACAAATGTCCGACATGCATGATAGATTCTATGACTGCTGATGTTATTCATGACTTTGATTCACATTTAGACAGTGGTCATGTGTGGAGACTTGAACTAGAACAAGAGTGGCAAGATGATCAATCAGAACCACCTAATGGTGTGTATACTGTTGAAACTCACCTCATCGCACCAAATAGAGAGTTAGCAATGTATATTGCTCACACACTCTATCCTGATACAGATTTCCTCACGATCCAGGATCAACCATGCACGAGAGACAACTATGTATCCAGTAGGAACAGAAGTAGAGTATGATGGATACTATGGTGTTGTGACATTTAATTATGAAGATCAACAATGCACCATATGCATCAAAGTTGTACCTGATGACATTCCTAGATCAGTCTGTCTCGTAGTATACAAACAAAACTTTCACAAAATTCACCTTATCAATGGAAACCGACGTGATTCTTGACAACATGGAACAGTACAACTATGAAGGCGACTGGACTGATGATCCAGCGATTCGCGAGTCTATCTTACGTGAAGCATCAGAGCAGGTGCTATGGGACAGTATCGAAACTGTACCCGATGACTTGCTAGCAGACTACTAGGCTGTATTATAGGGCATGTCACCATCCACTTGGGATCTAATGACGATCGATCAGAACCTAGAGCGTACAATCAAGTCCCTCCAGGAGGCGCTAGGACGTGCCAACGCAGCAACTAGGATGGATTGCCCTGTAGACGCAGATGGAACGCCATTCCTGGACGCCATAGATGACTCTCCTGCCCCTTCATATCCATATGCTGTAGGTATACTCGCAGCACAGATAGATATTGCTCTATTTGATCTGGAAAACATTCGTAAGCAATTGCAATGAGAGAAGAACGTGAACAATCATCATTTAAACAAACACCTAACACAGGATGAGGTAAACAGGAACGCAGATGCATGGTCTGGTCGTATCTCTGAAAGTTCTGATACGTTTATCTTGCCTGAAGATCCCCTGTACAAATATCATCCTGTATTCCTCCCTTATCGTAAGTGTCAATGTTGTGATCATGATAAGTTCTTCCTAGAATATCATTACAAACGTTGGGATACAGGAAAGAAGAGAATGTCTCACTTTGGTATACTACGTTGTGATAAATGTGGTTCAGCTATTACATGGGTAAACAAATGCCTACGTGATGCAGTTATCAAAAGAAACAACATTAACATAGCAGAGATAGACTAATGAAACTAGATAGTAAAGCAAGAGTATTAGGTAGTGTTGGTGTCATCACTGCCTATTTTATTGTCTTGCATGTTAATGTATTACTTGGTGTGATCATTCATTTTGTGGCTGATCTAATCAGTGTGCCGTATTTCATTCGTACTAAAGCATGGGACGTGGTGATCATGTTGGCATTCCTCTTGTTCATCGGCATGTCCAAGCTGACCACCTCGTGAAGTGTCCACTATTGTGGCACAGCACCCCATAACCGTGTATATTAAGAGAGTCAAAGCAAGGCACCCATGACAGTCACAGCAGTCAAGCACTCTCACTACAAGATCGTGGTCAAGCCTCTCGCGTCACCACAGCACCCTATCACGTACTTCCGCAAGTGTGGCAAGTGTACGACTCACAAGGGCATGGAGAGGCAGTTCGAGCGTATGGTGCAAGAGGCATGTGATGCATGGAGAGCCTATGAGATCAAGAGTTTCACTGTCTCCCGTGTGCCAGCAGAGGAAGTGCCCACTAACTGACCCACAGGGCACCAGATGCCCTATACTTAATTCATCAACCAAACACCCCACACCATGCAACTCACAAACAACGTCTGCACTGTTGACTTCTTTCCCGAGGCATTCATCGCTGAAGGTGATGATGTGATTGTCAAGCGTTTCCAGAAGCGTGTCACCTGGAATGCTAACGGTCTCAAGTCCTACAGCACTGTCACCATGCTCACAGCACGTAATGAGTGGGAAGAGCGTATCGCTAACGGTGCTACAGTTAATGGATACAACATGTCACAAATGCCACGTTCAGAGTATCGTCCAATGGCAGTAGGTTGAGTCGAGGGTAAAACCGTAAGAGGCAACGACAAACAGTTGCCCACCCTTACAAACCTATGAGTAAGTCAAACCTCATTCAATACTCACTCGCATTTGTGATCACGATCTTTGCAATGTCATCTTATTTGATGTTCCTTGCTCATCGTGATACACAGATGATGAACTACTACAACTCAACCATTCAGAAAACAAAATGACAGTGAACGTACAACAATGGGCAGCATATCTTCACTGGTTAGATGACTGTGAGTCAGGCTATGAGTTGTTGTTAGTATTAGATGCTGTATGACATTACCAACTGATTTCCCATACACAGCACCCGAGCATTATTATTATGAATGTGAAGATTTCAAATCTAATGTGGTTGCTATATGGCTTTGTAACACTCAAAGTTATTCTTATAGCACTGATAGTCCTATTCGTACCATCTGGGGATTCGTCAAGTTCAAGCGAACGAAGAGAAGCACTACGCACACTTACCATGCCCCCATCAACTCAAATAAGGTAGGTAAAGAGGTGTCGTTAAATAACACCACGGCATACAGTGCAATGCCATTACTCAAATCATATGTAAGCCCATGAATGTAGAAGATGATGTGAATCAGTATCGTACTCCTGGACTCTATGATGATCCTACAGTACATAGGCAATCACCATTGGAGAGGTTAATCCTATCAATGTTTGAGAAGTTGAATTGGGAACTTGATGATGACATTGAGATTACAATTTCAGGTAGTCAGACATCAGGTATTGATCAACCTGAAGGATACAATAAGAAGTGGTCAACACCACTTGGTGAGGTAAAGTATAATCATGATGCATTCATTGTGATTAAGAACCGTGATCGTAGTCCATACACACCATCAGTCGCACCACTACCATCACAACAGGGTGATAACCCTGAAATGATTCAACCAATTGAAACAGATGACACTAACGTACAGCAAGGAACAACTGATTGATGCACTCGTGCATGAGTGGGACTATCTTTGTCATGATGATTACGATCCTGATGATGACACACCAGAGGAGTATCGTCTGAAGTTAGAGTTACTCACTGTGGAAGAATTGGTAGAAGAAACATCAACTGGTGAAGGTTACACACTGGATGAGTTCATGGACAATCATGGGTGACAGTTCAAGAACTGGTGAGAACGCTTGACAGTGACCCCATAGGGCTGTATATTAAGAGAGTCAAAGGAACACACCATGCTCTGCTCTGAATACTACAAGGTCACTGCTGTCACTCCTGAAGAGGGTGAGGTATGTTATGAGACGCTTGATCAGCAGTTGGCACGTAGCATACACAGTGACCTGCTATGCCGTCAACTGAATAAGGACGGTACTCATAGTGTCACAGTTCGTATGGTCTGACGCTCTCCATCCATTATACTAAACACATCAGCAAGGCACTCATGACCACCACACCATTGAACAAAGAGTTTTCAGACTATTGTGCTCAACGTGATGCACAGAACACAATTCAACTCAATATCACCAAGTATTGCTTTGAGTTATGTGATGCATTGCTATCTAATTATATTAGTGAGGCAATACGTCGTCAAGAGTTCTTGATGCCATCATCTGATCGTCCAGAGTATCATGCTGCATGCATTGCAGATTTACAAGATGGTAATTGTGGTTATGAGTTTACTGTTGACAGTGGACGTAAGTATCACAAGATCATTATGACGACTGGTGGTACTAAATCAGTACATGCATTTGTTGATCGTAAGACTGGTGAAGTATACAAGCCAGCATCATTCAAGTCACCTGCCAAGGGAGTACGATTCAATATGCTGATCATTTCACAACGCAATTGGATGTTTGAGCATGCTGACTGGGCAGGTGGATATCTTTACAAGCGTTGACAAACAACTCAATACATAGTATACTCACTTCAGTTCACCTCATGAGCACGATGGAATCCGATTCGATGTATGTCGTCTTGAATGGCGAGGCAATCATGTTAGAACACGGTACAGCATCAACCTATCTTGTTGATGTTGATGGTACAATTGACTGGGATAGTCATGATACTCTTGATTGGGAAGATATGCTCCCTGAAGAGTATAAAATGTACAAGGCAGCATATGACTTCCTAGTCACGTACAACAACACTTACATGTATACCAAATGAATCTCGTCACTGAACATGTTCTAGAACTACTAGAACCCATCACCGAAGAACTGAAGGTCAAACCACGTCTTGATATCTCTGATCGAGAGTATCAACTGTTCTGGCGTTATCATGGTCATTATCCTGCAGAGTTTGCTGCTGCTCTCATGAAAGCATTGCCACCCAATCATACTTTCGTACAGTATGATCACCTCAAGAATGAACTCACCACGACTCATGAACAAAGCAACGGCTGAACAACTCTCCAGACAGATGGACACCATCATGGAGAATAGACTACGACGATTCAAGTTTCTCATACGTAAAGATCGTATGGAAGATGCTTTCGCAATTGCTGATGAGTTCTATGAGTGGATGCATCCTGATCATGCTGATGATGATGACCTGATTGTATACTACAATGAAGAAGAACTCGAAGCCCTCTACTACAAAAAGAAAATCCAAAGCCTCTCCGAAGATCTTGAAGATTACGGATCGGCGGAAGAACATTACTGATTGGCCTACACATGCCAAACACTTCCCATACAGACTTGAATGGATCTATCATAATGATAAGATCATTGCTATGTTTGAATGTGAACATCATTTAAACAAACACCTCATTAGATACAAACTCAACAAGAAGAACTCACGTATTGATATCTTCCCCGAGCATACTCACACATTCAAATCTAATTACAAGAAACCTAAACGTCAACTATTCTCCACCCTAGAGGACTTCTTCCAATGAAACTTAAGAAGACAACAAAACAATTTACTAATAGTAAAGGTGACAAGTGGGAATGGGAAGAGAATGAACAAACACGTAAGGCAATTCAACAACTAGAACAACAGGCACCTGATTATGGTGTAGGTAAATGAATTATGATGGACCATTGTATGCACCATGGAATAAAGTATTACAAGGAAGAACTACAATGCAATTCAATCTAGAAGAACTTAAGTATCTTCAGTCTATTCTAAATCAATCATCATCCTATGCAAAGGCAAGAGGTGAACAGGTAGATCATCCATCAGTATCACATCAACATATTATTCAGAAGATTGAATACAAAATACATAAACTCTCCTCTTGAACTATAGACATAAAGCACCAACCAAATACTATGTTGTTGAGTATGATCACACATACTATAACCATACACATAGTACAAGGACAAAGGCAGTCTATTTTACACTCGAATCAGCACAAGAAGCATCACTTAAGATGATGAAGAGAGGACAACACATACATTCAGTGCATGAAGAGAAGTTGTTAAATAAGCCTGAAATACTGGAGATACGCCGCGAAGGCACTCCATAGTAGCCATCAGGGTTATTAACGACACAATTTGATACTTTCTTAACAACCTGTGGAAAAACCTGTGGAAAACTAAATGTATTAAAAAACATAGGTAATGTGCGGGGTTGTAGTTGGTTTAGCGCCCCAGCACTCGAAAGTCAACGAGCCTTGTGACAGCCTGCGAAGTGACCCCGAGACCCTTGACAAATTGGCGTTTCTCGGTTATTATAGAAACATGGAAAAGGCAAAAAGTCAGTTTTTTGACTTTTTCAGAAAACTCAATTAATCAAAAAAATGGAATTTAAAGATTTTGAATCTTCTGCTATCTTTAGTTTAACTACCAATGAAGATAGTCTATGTATTGTGTTCAAATCATCTGAAAAAGAGTATAATTACACTATAAATGATACAAAATGGGTAGAATCACTCACTAATTGTATCAATAACAAAGAAAGTGTTGGTAAATTTGTATCAACTAGTCTAAAACACAAGAATATCATTGAAAACAAGGATAATTCTAAATAATTACTCTATAATTGCTATTACTGACTAATAACAATGAAAAACAATCGTAAGTACAATCCAGATAGTAATCACAAAGAACTTCAGATTGAAGATGATTATGAACACTTTGGATATGATGTTAAGAATGCCAAGAGATTCAAAAGCAGAGCGAAACGATCTGCCAAGTTCAGAAACTACGATGAATTCGACTGAATTGTCAATAGGTAGTGGACACTAGTTGAACTGTCTACTATTACTTGCATTTTGATGTGGATCATGTAGTGTATACACAGTTGAAACATTTTCAAATGAGAGTCATCACTACCCCATCAACACGTAGGGGTTACATAGTGACCAAACATCGCACACAGGATGTAAATCAACGTACACTGGTTGATAACTATGGAGCTGCTATGATTGTTGCCCATAACATAAGTGAAATCGAGGGTTGCCGTGTGACGGTTGACAAGGTGGCACGGTAGGGGTTGCAATCTCCTCCCGTTCCTGTATTGTATTAACAAGTCAAACAACCGACACCAATCATGCGTAAGATCGAAACCCAGATGAACGCCGCCATCACAGCGAACGCCAACTGGTCTAAAGCAAACACATCTGTTAGCACCACCGATGGTGTTTCTGAAGTGCGTTTGCATGGCAACTTGATTGCAAAGGTTGGTGATGATTTTGTCACTGTATTTGATGGAGGTTGGCAGTCTAACACCACCAAGTCTCGTTTGAATGCTATCATCAACGAGTTCTGTAATGCATTCACTGATGGTGTATTTCAAAAGGACTTTCAGTGGTTCGTTCGTGACAACAAAGTCGTGAATGATTTCGTCAACGGTTACACATTCAGCGAGTTTGCATGAGTGAGAGGGGTATATCCCCTCTTTTTTATTGTCTCCACTATGTAACAC
>Ga0181408_1000380_pt1 | contig 14754 bp, 6 predicted proteins | sample 31SPOviralmetaG_FD_130137 | JGI IMG/M metagenome (GOLD analysis project Ga0181408, IMG submission 130137) | Marine viral communities from the oligotrophic San Pedro Time Series (SPOT) site, San Pedro Channel, CA, USA - 31 SPOT_SRF_2012-02-16 | ecosystem: Environmental > Aquatic > Marine > Strait...
AATTAATGACAGTTCCTTTTGATGAGAACCCGTATTCAGCTATGGCTGCTTGGTTCCAGACAGATGAAGGACTTGAAGTTTATAAGTCTATCGATAAAAAACTTAAATAACAAGTGATTATAATTAAGGGTGGTTTTATCGCCACCCTTTTTTTTTAAAAATATTAAAATGGCAATAAACGTAAATGAAGTTTATAAAACGGTTTTATTAATATTAAACAAGGAGCAAAGAGGTTATATAACTCCTGATGAATTTAATAAAACAGGCACACAGGTTCAGTTGGAAATATTTGAAAAGTATTTTGAAGACTTGAACCAAAACTTACGCGTACGCCAAGATGAAACAGAATACGCCGACAGAGTGAAAAACGTAGATGATAAAATATCTATATTTAAAACTCAAGGTAATTGTGTATGGGATGGAGCTAATAAGCTTTTTACAACTCCTAGTGACACACATAGAATAGGCACTGTTATATATAAAGATTCTATAGAGGTTGAAAGAGTACAGAGAAATGATTTATTATATCTTAAACTTTCACCTTTAACCAAGCCATCTTCATCTTTTCCTGTATACTCATACGAGGATAAATTAACTACAATTACAAATCCTAAAATATACGTAGAGCCTAACTCAATACAGTCAGACATTTCAGTAACATATATTAGAAAGCCGAACAATGTTAGATTTGGATATACTATTGGTAGCTTAGGGCAATATGTGTATGACTCCAATACTTATGTGGCTACGGGATTACCGATAGTTCAAAACGCTTTGTTTTCTTTTTTAACAACTGGATTTGTAGCTACTTCTAGTTCACCTACTCAAACAACCTGGTCTGGACTAACTACATCATCTAATGGGATAACTTATGAAGGCAATGGCACTGGCTTGAAGTTTACAATGACTATGAGTGATATTGGCATAATAACTGGTTTAAATGTAGACGCTTCTGGCTCAGGTTTTGCAGCGGGTGATACTATAACTTTTGACTCATCCGTGTTCCAAGCTGGTGGTGGTGCTGGAGGTGGAACTAATGCTGTTGTTACATTAACTAGCAGTAGCATATATAATGGAACAACTTTTGGGTCTACACAATTTGAAATAGACAATACAGATCAAACTGAAATAGTTTTAAATATATTAAAATATTCAGGTATAGTTATAAGAGATCCACAAATAATAAATTCAGCACAACAAATGGCTATGGCTGAAGATCAAAACGAAAAATCTTAATAAATGGGACTAATTACAGAAACTAACGAGGAATACTACGCTGGAGAAAAAGTTTTTTTAGTACCCGCTTCAACAGATCAAAGCAAGTTTGAAACTACTTTTAATACTGAGTTAGTATTAAGTTCTGCATCTGCTTACAGTAATTTTATATTTGAAACAAGTGTTGATGGAGGCGTTACCTATGTTGAATATTCAGCTGGTGTAATATCACTTAGTGATAACAATAAGACGGTAGATGTAAGTGTTCCTGTAAGTGGTGGCGCTGCAGGTGTTATCGCTAGAATAACTTTAAGAGTTTCTGCTGTTCAAAACAATTACGGAGGATATTCCTATGTTAAGCTAATTGATATTGTAAATACATTTATAGCAACATATGTTGGAACTGGCAAGCTAATACCAAGCGTAAAAAGAACTGACGTTGTGTTTCACGCTAAAAGAGGTTTACAAGAGTTTAGTTACGATACATTAAAAAGTATTAAATCTCAAGAGATAACAGTAACTCCTAGCTTATCAATGATAACACCACAGGACTATGTTAACTATGTTAGATTATCTTGGATAGACGCTCATGGTATTAAACATATTATATACCCTTCAGACAACCTAACTGTAAGACCTACCGACGTTCCTTTACAAACAGTTGAAGGAGATTTTATTCAAGATGGACTTGGAACTAACACTCAAGGATCATCTAAAACATCAGGTAGATGGAATGATTTAAATCAAAGAAGACTAAGTGGTGGTTTTGACGATTATCAAAGCGAAATTGAAAACTACTATGGCGATAATTACATGTTTGGACATCAACAACTAGGCATGAGATATGGAGCGCTACCAGAAACAACTCAAGTTAATGGATATTTTACTATGGATCCAGCGAGAGGTACTATATCTTTTTCTAGTGATATGAATGGTAGAGTTGTAGTTTTAGAATATATATCAGACGGGTTAGCTCATGACACTGATTCTAAGGTGCCTAAGATGGCCGAAGAAGCAATGTACATGCATATAGCTTATTCTATACTGGCTGGAAGATCTGGAGTCCAGGAGTATGTTGTTCAAAGATTCAAAAAAGACAGAAGAGCAGCATTGAGAAATGCTAAAATAAGGTTGTCAGACATAAAAATAGATCAGATAGCTAGAATAATGAGAAATAAATCTAAACAGATTAAACATTAAATATGGCTCAAATAAAAAATACTTTTGTAAAGTCTAAAATGAACCGAGATATGGACGCTAGGTTAATACCTAATGGCGAGTATCGAGAGGGTAGAAATATAAACATTAGTAAATCTGAAGGTTCAGATGTTGGAGCATTAGAAAACGTAAAAGGAAATGCAGCTGTTCTTCCTGGTTTTATAAATAAATTAAACGAAGGCATTTCTGAAAATGAAAAGCCATTGGAGATAATAGGAATGTTTACACATGACGAAAGTTCTTCAATATACATGTTTCTTACAACTTTCACTGATGCTTCTAAAACCCAACTAGAAAACAAAGCATCTACTTTTTCTTCACATTGTTACATTACTAGAACAAAATATAATGGCAATTTAAAATCTGATCCAGAAAGAAGATTTGAAAGCTCCATACTTGTGGAAGGCTCTTTCTTAAACTTTTCAAAAACACATCCTATATTAGGATTTAATATTGTTGAAAACTTAATGTTTTGGACTGATAATAGAAACCAGCCTAGAAAAATAAATATTTTAAAAGCGTCAGGATCAGCTTTTCAAGATCCTTCAAAACGGTACTACTACAAAGAAGATCAAATATCAGTAGCTAAATACTATCCTTATAAGTCTATTTCTTTAACTAAAAAAACAAGTTCAACTAACTTTGAATCTACAGTTAAAGCTACTACAACAGAATGGCTTCCTGTATCTTTAACCGCACCTTTAAAGAGTATTCAAACTTCAAATAGTTTTCAAATTTTAAGCTTTTACAACTCTGAAACTGTAAACGCTGCGAAGGCCGTGTGGACTGGACCTGATTCATCAGACAATGACATCGGTGGTTTTATTAAAAAAGTAGGTTCTACTCCATATCCAGTAGTTAGAATAAAAAACGTTAGCAACCCAGGTTCTAGAGATTATTATATATATAGTACTTTTGAACAACAAGTAAGAGTCGCTGAAAATCCTGATAATCCAACAACTCAAGTTTCTGTTGAGAGTGGCTGGGCTTCCCCTGGTGATATTATAATTTTTCAATTAAAAAACCCTGAATTTGACACTAACTTCTCTGGAGAAAGAAACTTTTTGAAAGATAAGTTTCCAAGATTTGGTTATAGGTTTAAATATGATGACAACGAATACTCTTTAATGTCACCTTTTACTCAACCTGTGTTTGTTCCAGCTCAATATGGTAGCTTTACTTGGGGTGATGAAGATAGATCAGCATCTTCTACTGAATTAAACTTTTTTGAAAATAGAGCTAGTGAAATAGGTTTAGTAATTGATTTACCTTATTTCCCAGGTGTAAACCCAAGCGCTGGAAATCTAAAAGGTGAACTCCAAAGAGAATTACATATAGAAGAAATTGAAATATTATTTAAATCTTCAAGCGATAACAATATATACATTATAGATAATGTAAATATTAGCTCTGGCTGTCCAGATGAATACTTAGTAAAACCAACAGCTAGTGGCGGTGATACTATGAGAAATCAATTTATATACAAATATACTTGCGACAAGCCTTATAAAGTTGTTCCAGAATCAGACGTAACTAGAGTTAATGATATAGTTCCAGTTAGATCTATGTCTCAAGAAACTTCAGGTAATAGAATAATGTATGGTAATTACTTAGACAATCATGCTATGCCGCCAGACCCTTGGTATGAGGTTTCTAGCTCTCCTAAAGTAGGCTCTTTTTCTCCTGAGTACGATGTTACTGCTAATCCGCCAATATCTACATCTCAAGACAATAAAATAAAAGAATACTACAATGCTAGTTTAAAGCAAGGTAGGACTTACCAGGTTGGTGTTGTTTTTTCTGATAGATATGGTAGGCAATCAACTGTAATGTTGGCTAGCGAAACTAATCAGTACGGTAGTGGATTAAAAGATAAATCAACAGTTACAGCTCCTTACGAAAATACAGGTCTTACAGATATATTAGGTTACTTTGGAAATTCTTTGAAGTTAGACTTCTATAAGAAAATACCTGATTTAGACGAATACTCTGCTTTGAATTACCCTGGATTATATAACGTCAACAACAACCCTACCGGGTGGTATAGTTACAAGATAGTTGTTAAACAACAGCAACAAGAATACTACAACGTTTACCTACCTGGAAGTATGTCTGGTAACATAGTTTACAAGGGAGATACTGTAGCGCTAAACTACACTGACACTTGGAACATTTCAAACTTATCTTTATTTGGTGATAATATAAATAAAATACCTAGAGACATGACCAATGTTGGTCCTACTGATAGAATATATGGTAGTAAAGAGTCTTTATACTTTAGAGTTGTACAACCTAACTATAATTTTGGATCTAGTCCTCCATTAACGGTTAACGTTAATAGATGGAACTCTAGACAAACTAAATTACCAATACTTGAGTCTACAGTAGTGTCTATACAACCTTTTTTAGATTTAGGAAAGTGGACTACTGAGAAAGGGGCTATAACAAGTGTTGCTGACAACTCGGGTGGTTTAGACTATATTGATAGTATTTCATATCCAGGTGGTTACCGCGACTCATCTAGTAATGATTATATTGGAGGATCAGTTGATCCTTTAGTTAAGTCAGATAATAATCCATTTGTTGCTAACATAGATAATAATGAAAACAAAGATAGAGTTGGCTTTTATGTTACAGATCAAATAAGCACTTCAAGCTCTAACTTAGCTGAGTTTTCAAAGTCATTAATAGTTGCTGAAACAAAACCTAAAGAATCAAACTTAGAGCTTTACTGGGAAACATCTACATCTGGCTTAATAAGTGATCTAAATTCTGAAATAGCTTTTAGTGGAGCGGCTGATGCTCCTAGAGGTTTATCTACTTGGAGTTGGAGAGCTAGTGAAAATAATCTTTATGATGGAACTACTCTTGAAAAATCTTTGCTAGCTAGTGATCTACGTATAATAACGAACAACGGAAGCGTAAATATAAATCCTAATTGCTCTATAACAAAAGGAAACCCAAGCTCTGGCTTGAACTTTGTAACGGGTAGAGTCGGGAGTACTGTAGTTGATTTATCTGATAAGTTTGATTTAGTTGAAAACTCTGGCTCTCCTACGTCAACCTATAATATATTTTTAACACCAACAGCTGTTAATGATTGGTATTTTAATGGTAATGACAATAACCATTGGGGTAATATGGAGTTTGTATTTACACTAACACTAAGTATAACTAACAATGCTACTTCAGTAACAGAAAGTGTTACTGTTGTAAAAGAAAACAACTTTCTTAGTAATTTTGCTCCATCTATGGGTAACTTAACTAGTCCACAGCCTAATATACCTAACGATACAGACACTTATGATATGTGGGCTTTCAGTATAGGAGGTGAAGAACCTGACGGTGGCCAAACAGATTATGATTACGTTAAGCAAAATCCTCTTTTTGAAAAGGATGGAATTACTAACGCAACATATTCAGTTACGACAAATTCTAAAAATTTAACTAGAAATAGAAACCAACTCTTTATATCACAGCATAATCCACCTAGTGGATATGTAACAGCCGCACCCTCTTTTCCAGCTGGAAGTTTAACAAATCAAAATGGTTGGCATAATGGTAGTTATAAAAAAATACCTGATGGAGCTGAACTTTACATAAAGAAACTAGAGACAGCTGTTTATCAAGGCAACGGTAATCTTAGATATGATTTTGAAGAATGGTGGACATTAAAGAAATTAGGAGTAACTGAGAGTGATGTTCAACAAGGAACTGTTTCACCACAACCAGGTTGGTTCACACCTAACACAGCTGTAAACCGCTCTCCTACTACTGTAGATTTAAGTGCATCTGCTTACGGTAGCCAAGGTCTTAGATATACTTACTATGATTATCCTTGGAAAATACAATACTGCAAAATAACAGATAGTAATGGTCAAGGTTCTATACCATCATCACCACCTTGGTTAACTGGATCTACTGGCTATGGCAATTTTGCACCTGGGTATTATCTTTTTGCTGATCCAGAAAATCCACCTTTTGAGTGGCAAGGAGCGGCTTTAGAAAAGAACAATAATCAGTTTTGGCCAGAAGGATGGATAAATCTTGGTGACTACAGTGTTCATAAAATAACGATAGGAGTCAAAGAAAAATTTGGAGATGAATTAGAGTCCGTTAATGATTTAGTAGTTTACGTAAAACTTTATAGATAATGTCAGCACTTTTAGAAATATCATACTTTAATTGTTTTTGGGCTAAAAAAACAAATAATCAATTTACAGCAAGTCAATATAGTACTACTGATTATGGTAGTATTTCAAAAATACCTAACTGGCCTGGGTTACCTTATCACAAATATGATAGTTCAAGCGCTGATACTAGATATTTAAACTATGCTACGGTTACACAGGTTTCTACAACACCTGCATTAAATCAAAGACCTGATGTAATACTTCCCATAGATTACCCAGCTGAAACAGCTAGTTTAAACTGGGTGATAGAGGAGTCAAGAATAAAAGGAGCTTTTAATGCTCCATCTACAGACTATGGCGTAAAAGCGTATTTGTTAGATGATCAATACACTTCTGTAATAAGAAAAAACAATATAATATATTCTGGATTATTTAATTCTAAAACAAACGTAAACGAGACCAATGTATTTTCTTCAGCGCAAAGCATAACTTTTGCAGCTCCTGAACAATATGGCTCTATACAGAAGCTATATAGTGAAGATACTAAGTTGTTAATATTTCAAGAAAATAAAGTTAGTAGGGCTATGGTAAATAAAAATATCATATATACTGCTGAAGGAAGAAGTGCAAGTGTAAGCACACAAAACCTTGTAATAGGGGAAATAACTCCATTTGTAGGTGAATATGGTATTAGTAGCAATCCGTTTTCATTTGCTCAGTTTGGTAGAAGAAAATACTTTACTGATAAAAATAGAAACGTAGTATTAAGATTATCTGATAACGGTCTAACGCCTATAAGTGATTATGGTATGGCTGATTTCTTTAGGGATAGTCTTTCTAGTATAGATGATAATTTATACCAAAACTCTATAACAAGAGATCTAGCGCTGTCTCAAACACCAAGTTGGCCATACAGTCCTAACCAACCAGTGGGTCCTGGCGAGCCTTATATAACTATAGCTAATCTAGGTGAAGCAACTTTTACTGATGTTCCTATCGGAGCTGCTGTATTCATAAATGGCATCGATACTGGTTGCTATGTTAGAGATGTTGATTTATCCTCTGGTAATGTTCAATTAACTGATTTAGTAGCTTTTGATATATCTTCTTTGACTAATCCTAAAGCAACTTTTACAACTTATACTAAGGATAAAATAATTGGATCTTACGACGCTTACACTGATAACTACTTATTAAGTATACAGAAAAGAGATGGATCTTATGATACTCTATCTTTTGATGAAAAGGTTTTAGGTTGGGTTACTTTTTATGATTATAAACCTTATAACGCTAAAAGTTTATTTAATAGATTTTACACAACTAATCAAACCAACTTATGGATGCACAATGCCGACAGCGTCTTTAGAAATAGCTTTTATAGTGCTGATGCTACTCAATCTTCAATTGAGTTTATATTCAACACACAGCCTAATGTTGTTAAGAACTTCAAAACAATAAACTACGAAGGAACAAATGGCTGGCAAGTAGAAAAAATGGAATCAGATCAAACAGGTCCTTTGATTAACGGCGGTGGTAATTGGGGATTAAATACTGATAACATAGCGTTTATAAAAAGCTATGGAGAAGGTCAGTATATAGAAGATGGAATAACTTATAATGCTGGTTTTCATTTAAAAGAAAATAGATATGTAGCTAATGTTATTAACAAAACACTAGCTCAATCGGGTGAAATAATAATAGGTGCACAGGCTAGTGGTATTAAAGGATATTTTACAACCGTTAAATTAACAACGGATACGACTACAGATTTTGGTGGCTCAAAAGAATTATTTGCCGTAGGATCTGAATATGTCATGTCATCTTATTAAAATTAAAATATGGGTTTATTAAACAACAATAACAACAGAAGAAATAAAAGAGCTAATTTAAGAAAGGATGGCACACTAAGTAGTGGTTCGTTAGGTTATCAACCTGGTACATTTTCTACGCAGGCATCTCTTGGAAGTTCTACTAGTCTTCTTGGCAGTGGAAATGCTTTTCAAAATTCTCAACCTAATCTTTCATTAAACGTAGATCCACTCAACACTGCAAATCCTTCAGCTAGCACTGGTGTTAGTGGCGGTGGTGGAAATATGATGGGTTATATGCAGTTAGCTGCAGCTGCTACACCTATGGTTATGGGTTTTATACAAAATAGAAAACAAAAAGGAATTGCTGAGGATTTAGAAACAGCGAGGCTGGCAAAAGAAAAAGATGTTCAAAAGTTGATGGCTAATAGAGCAGAAATTAGAAATCCATATGCTAATTTAGCTGTAGCTACTGAAGCAGCTGAATTTCAAGCTCAGCAAGCAGATCAATCACTTGCTAATACTTTAGATGCTATGCAAGCTGGAGGATTTGGTGCTGGTGGTGCAACTGCTTTAGCTAGAGAAGCTTCTAAATCTAAGCAAGGTATATCAGCTGACATACAAAAACAAGAAGCTACTAATCAAAAGTTCTTTGCTCAAGGTGAACAAATAAGACAACAAGCGCAAATAGACAAAGAGCTTGATACTATTAACTACGAAATAGGAAACCTAGATAGATTAGATCAAAAGGAAATAGATGCTAGAACAGCTCAACAAGCGGCTGGTCAAGCTGGAGTAAGTGGATCAGCACAAATGATGCAGAGTGTTATGAAGAACCCAGAAGCTATGAAGGCTATAGGTGGAATATTTGGAAAGTAAAAAATTAAATAATGGCAAGACAATCAGGAGGAAGAATAAGTAAAAGAGCAATTATAAGAGACCCTAGAGGAGCTCAAGCTGCTAAGTTTACTAAAGATATAGCTGAAACAGGATCTAAGATGTATGATCAAGCTACAAAATCTTCACTAGCTAAAAAGCTAGGAATGAAAGTGCTTACTAAAGAATCTTTAGCTGAGTCACAAGCTTATAGAGATTTAGCAAAAGATATAGCTAAAGTAAATCCTAGTTTAGATAGGCAAATAATAGCTGAAATAGAAAACAACGCGAGAAAAATTAGCGATGCTTACATGAAGGCTTATGGTCCTGATGGAACTCCTGAAGATATGATAACTTTTCAAACTTTAGATAATAATTTAACAGGTCAGTTAAACGATTTAACTATGGCTATAGGTGCTATGGATGCTGATCTAGAGGCTTATGATTTAGCTAAGGAAGAAGATAGATTAATAGGTGCTTATGATGATGATAAGGATTTGTTTAAATACGGAATAACAAGTGGAGATTCTGATGTTTTGTTATCAAAAGACGAAAATGGAAAATATATATTAAAGGGTAGAAATCCAGCTGGTAGTCAAAATGAACATACAATAGTTATAGGTGATTACGCTGAAAACTTAAGAAAAAAAGGTACTGGTGGTTGGAAATCAATTAATCCAAACATGGAAGCTCAAACTATAGAATTTGGCAAGTCAATAGGCAATGCTTTAAAAAAGAAAATAGATATTAAATACGACGGTATAAAAGGTGGAAAAATAGAAAACCCTAATTTTGACAAAAATCAACCATCTAGTAATGATAATCCTGAGTTTATTACTGCTCAAGAATCTTTTACGTTCACAGACCCTGATAAAGCTAAAGAAGTTATCTCTGGTTATTTAAATACTAACATGGGTAATGGTTTTAGAAATTTAACAGGTAGTGGATCTGTTCCGAGCGAAGAGGAGTTGTGGGAGTTTTTAAAAAGAGAAAAAGTATTAAATGATTCAGATCCTTGGGATAAATCAAAACAAGCTGTTTTAAACAAGGCTTACACAGAGTTCATAGTTAATGACATATTCCCAACAGGTAAATCAAATTTAACTGTAGCTGGATCAGGTAAAAAGACAGGTATTTTAAACAGTAATGACAGTAATGAGTAGACAATGGACGAAAAACTAGAAAGATTATATAAAACTTTAGTTGAAGAGCAATTCATTACAACTGATACTCTTGACACATTTAAAAATAGGCTAGAGAATGAAAAAGGCTATGCTGATTCAGTTGCTGATGTTGCTATTTCAGAAGAATTATATATTGGTGACAAAAAGAATTTTGAAGTTGAATATTTTTCTGAATTAAAAAAAGGTAAGAAACCTGAAGAAGAAGTAGTAGTTCAACAGCCTAAAAAAGAAGAAGGTATTAATAGAGATTCTTTAGCTAACAAATATGATTTAATTATAAATCAATTTGAAGATCAAAAGTTTAAACCTGAGTTAATAGGTGAAGATAGAGAAAAAGCTATTAGCGATATAAAATCTAAAAAAGATCAAGCGTTAAAAGATTTTGATTCAGATGAAGATATAGCAAGTTTTGCTGACAGGATATATAAGTTAGGTAAAAAATATTCTTTAACTCAAGAAGATATTGACGCTACTCAAGTTGGCTTAGAAGAAAAATGGTCTATAATGCCTGATGAAGTAGAAGAAGAAACCATTAAGTTAGATGTATTTGGAAGGCCTATGCCTGGCGCTGTTGAGCAGGAGTCTACTGTTGATTTAAAATCTATTAATACACCAGCTATAGAAGCAGCTAGATTAGAAGAGCATGGTGATGATTTAAACAATTACAAAAAAGAAGCTATAAGACAAGGTTACACAGTTGTTGGTGCTTATGATGAGGTTCCAGAGAAAGTTAATAAAGATAAATTAATAAAACTACCTGGACCTTTACAAAACGCTAATATAAGTGATATATATCCAAAATCTGTTATTGACAATGTTTTAAACGAAAAAAGAACTAAAGTTGCTAAAGATCAAAAGGTAAGAGACATGAAGCCCGAGCTTGATGCTATACTAGAAGATTTTGAAAATGAAAAAGGAGTAACTGCTGTTGGAGGCCATATATTAGGAACTATAATAGAGGCAGGTGATTTTTTTGACAATATATTTTTAGATGATAAATCAAGAGAAAGACAAGAAAAAATATCATTAGAACTTCACAAAGCTATAGGTACCGATGCTTCTTACATGGACGCTAGAGAAAAACTTAACAGATTACTAAAATCTAAGCAAGATACGGAAAATTATGAAATAGACGTAAACACATACAGAATAGAGGCAGCAAATGACAACTTGCAATTACTAGAACATCAATTATTAAGTTACGAAAAAAGAGCTAATAATAATGAAGCTTTTACAGAAAAAGATGTAGCTGAATATAATGTAATAAAAACTGCTTACAACAATCAAATAGATGTTGCTAATCAAGCAATGGTTAGACTAGGTGAGTTGACTGTTGAAGGAGTTGATTTTGATAAAATTAAAGACAAAACATTAAAAACTTATTCTACTTTATCAGTATATGGTAATAATATAGGATCTAGTGTTGTTAGAATAGCAGGTGGTTTAGCTACATTAAGACATGAGCTTACTGTTCCACAGCTTGCTAAATGGGCGGGATATGATATAAATGACGCACAAGTAAGATCTGAAATTGCTTCCGGTTTTGATGATTTTTTTGGTACTGAAATAGGTGACGATATTGAAGCTGGTTTATCAGTAATAAACAGTGGAAATCAAGAGGTAAAAAATCAAATAGGTAAGTTACATAGTTGGGCAGAAGAAATTAAAGACGAAAATAGAGAGAAACAAGACTTCAATAAAATAACAAATCCATTAGAGTTTATTTCTTGGGGCTTTGAAGGTGTTACAGAAAACGCAGTTAACTTAGGAGTTTCAGCTATTACAGGTGGTAGTGGAGGTTTAGTACTCATGGCGTTATCAGAATCTGGTAACAAGATGAATGAGATGAATAAAGAAATGGAGGGTGAGAAATGGAGTGATGATGAGTTAAGATTTATTCAAAAAGAAAAAGATAGATTAGGTAATAACTATAGTTTGTTTTACCCGGGTCAAGATGATGAATTTAAAATAAAACCTAAAAACATAAGCGCTTTACAATATTTTGGAACTGCCGGTATGTATGGAGCTTCTGAATATTTCAGCGAAAAAATTACTTTAGGAAATTTTAAATTTGCTAAAAACAACATAAAAAAAGCTTGGAAAATAGGCGGTAAATCTACAGATGAAGTAGGCGGCAGAATAATAAACAGTAAATTAAATCCGCTTACTAAAGCAGAAAACTTTAATATATGGGGTAAACAAGCTTTAAAAGGAACTTTTACAGAAGCTGGTGGCGAAGGATTAGTAACAATGTCTCAGAACTTTGCTGATAGGTATTTTTTAGATAAATATGATGTTTCAATACTTGACGGTGTAACTGAGTCTATGGTTATGGGTGCGTTTATGAATGGTACTATGCAGTCACCAGTATTATTATCTCAAGCTTCTAATGCCTTTAGATCTGAAAGTCAAAATGCTTTAGTAGCAAAAACAGGTGCTGAAATACTTTCTCTAAGTAAGCAACGTGATAAAATAGATGCTCAAATATTTGCGTTAAAAGGATCTGATCCTGCTGCTATAGAGAAGTTGAAGAACAATAGAAACGAGATACAAGACAATATAATGGATCTTAGTACTAAGCAGTTAGAAAACATGAGAGAGACTGAAAGTACTATAGCTAGTTTAACACCATCGGATAGACAAAGCTTAATAGACACATTTAACAACGAACATAAAGTAAGAAAAGAAATTGATGATATAAATGAAAATGAATCATTAAGTAAAGCTGATAAGAAAAGTATGATAAATACTCGTTTAGATTATCTTACTAAACAAAATGCTAAAAAACAAAGAGTATTAACTAACAGAGTTTTTGAAGCTGACAAGCAAAGAGGTAGAAATTTTGCTACAGCTTGGAGAACTGAAAACAACTTGCTTGATGACGTTGCTAACATACAAGGTAATAATAATAAAGAAACTTTAGAGAAAGGACTACAACATATAGACACTATGGAAGATCTTACTGATCAAGAAAAAAATCAGGTTAAAGATCAAATGAAAAATGAGTTTAAAAGAGCTGAACAAGAGTCTAGTGGTGATTATACTGTACATGGTATGGCTTTTGGTGATAACTTAACTGTTGAAACCATTACACCTGACGGAACTAAAAGCACTCGTAAAGTTAACGTACCTATAAACTTCTCTATGGGTAAGGGAAATAGAACTGTTCAGTCACATGAAATGGGCCATCAAACAGTCTTTAAAAAGTTTATGCAAAATAATCCTAACGCTACAGGTTTAGTTAACGACATGGAGTCTTATATTAAAAAGAATTTTAAAGGAGAAATATTACAAGAGTTAAAAGAAGTAGAAGAAGCTTATAAAGATAGATCAAAAGCAGAAATAGCAGAAGAAAAACTGGCTAGAATGAGTGATTTTCTTAGAAGAAAAAATATTAAAGGAGACAGAACTCTACACAATAAAATGTTTGGAAGGTTTCAAAAATTTAACGAAGGTAACGGTCAAATAAACACTGGTAAAGATGTGTTTGATATGGTTACTAGTTATAATCAATCATTTGAATCAGGAGTTTTAAGTGGCTTAGCTAAAAATATAGCTCAACAAGACTCTAAAAGTAAATCAACTACAGCTAAAAGATCTATGACAAAAGCTGAACAAAATAAAGTTGAAGATGATTTAAACGATGCTCCAGGTCAAAGAAATAAAGATGGTAAATACACCATGACTAAAGCAGAGTGGAGAGCTGACAAGAATAGAGCATTTAGTAAAGCATATAATATGCTTATGAATGGTGATTTAGATGGTCTTATAATAGCTAAAATGGCTTCTGGTAAAGATATATACGGTCAAGCTAGAGAAGAGTTCTTAAGTGACGCTAGAGACAAAATAGGACAACATATGCTTAACTTTGATCCGCAAGGCAGAGATAGTTTATTTGGATGGGTTAATTCTTATATTGGTAGAAAAGTTGGTGATGTAGCTAATAAAGCTAAAAGAGAAAAAGCTAAAACACCAGGCAGAAAAATATCTACAGATCAAAAGCTAGGTGAAGAAGGTAGAACAGTTGCTGAAACTATTGAAGGTGATACAGCTAGTGATATAGAAGCTGCAGTTGATAGATCATTAAATGCTAAGAAAAAAGGTATTGATAATCTTAGAACTAGATTAGGTATTGAAAAAGGTGGTAAGATATATAACAAAGTAGTTGACTCTGTTAAAAAAGTATTTGGAGCTAAACTACCTGAAGTATCTAATAAAAATTTTAAAGAAGCACTTAAAAAAGATTTTAATACTTTATTATTTAAAGATATTAAAAACGATATAGGAACTAGAGCTAAGTATAAAGAGTTTATTGAAGGT
>Ga0181408_1000382_pt1 | contig 14669 bp, 12 predicted proteins | sample 31SPOviralmetaG_FD_130137 | JGI IMG/M metagenome (GOLD analysis project Ga0181408, IMG submission 130137) | Marine viral communities from the oligotrophic San Pedro Time Series (SPOT) site, San Pedro Channel, CA, USA - 31 SPOT_SRF_2012-02-16 | ecosystem: Environmental > Aquatic > Marine > Strait...
CTTCTTGTGCAAAGTCTTGAGGATCAATATCCATATCTGGATCTAATCCAATAAAACCAGAGGGTCCAGGAGTTACACCTGGATCAAAACCTGCAACACTGTCACCTGTCACCTGATTCTGGCCACCTCCTCCGCCTACATCTACTAATGTATCAACAGCTCCTGGTATCTGTGCTGTGTCTTGTGCTACATCTATTGTAGGTAATCCAGCGCCATATAAAGCGTATAAATCTTCTACGTAACTTCTTTCTGTAGGGTCATATTTTAATCCAGAAAATTCTGGTACAGCAGCTAATAATTCTGATCTTGTAGGTGTAGTAGTTCTTAAACTACTTACATCTATACTTGGATCTGTTAGTTGTGGATTTGCTATAATTGATCTAAGTTCTGGAAGTGTATTTGTAGTATTTTCATCTACTAAATCTACCAGCTCATTGTTCATGAAATTAATTGCCATTACGCCATTCCCCTTTGTCTTAATCTTATAGCTTGTTCTTCAGGACTTAGCAATGCTTGTTCTGTAGGTGTTAATCCTGTCTGTGATACAGATGCTTGTTGCACTGGCTGTACCATATCTGGATTTACTGCAGGTGTTGGTGGCAGTGCTGATTGTGTCATGTCATCGTATGATGGTAGGTATTGTTCTATATCTATGTCAAACATATCATTAAAAGATAAATCTCTTAAATCATCTTGTATATCTAACAATACATCTCTTGCTTCTTCAAATGGATTATCCATATCTATGTTTTCTGCAATTTGTCTAAACTCTCTTTGTATATTTTCTGATGGAAAATATGGTTTAAATATATCATTATCTAATCTATTATAAACGTTTGCTAAACCTCTTTCATTAAACTCTGTTCTAATAGCATCCATATCTGTGTCTAATATATCTGCAGCTCGTATATTTTTTAACATTTCTTTGTCTGTGTTAAATTTAGCTTTGTTAGCTGCAATAAATCTTTCAATAACATCTCTTGCAGTTTTAGGTCCACCTTTTAATACAGACTCTGAACCACCTGTAAATAGTCCTCTAGATTCCCTAACACCTCTTTGATAGTCTGCTATTTTAAAACCCATAGCTCTTACCGGATCTACTTTGACAGCTCTGAATCCTGCAAAACCAAGTAATTCATCTGGCACTTCAAAATATTCACCACGTTTAGATGGTTTGTCTGTTGCAGCTTGATACAATCTGTTGATCTGTTGGTATGAAAAAGGCAACATAGCTTTTGCTAAGTGGTTTGTAATAATTTTTATAACTTCTCCTGGTTGATTTTTTACTTGAGTCTCTGTATATAATTGTCTACCATCTCTTGTTCGACCTTCTCTTGCAATAATATCTAATGCAGCTTCCGTATAGATAGCTTCTGATATAAATGGTGATGCAAGTTCTCCTGCCGCCTGTGCCATGCCACGCAATACACCTTTCATCAACACTTCTTCATCTGTAATACCTTTTTGTACTTCGTTAATTAATGTTTGTATAGGTCTTGTTGCTACATCGTATGCATTACCATGACTAAAATCTATGTATTTTAATTCACCTTCTTTTGATCTAATTGGTAAGATTGTAGAATTTTTAGACCACTCTGGTAGATATTGTTTTAATGCTGAAAGTTGTTCGTTTGTAACATCGTTAAGTATTTGAAATCCTGATTGTATTACATTAGGTGCAATATACATAACTGTGCCTAAACCAGTTAATCTTTTAATACCTATATTTCTTAACGCTGGATCTTTTATTTCTTTTATTGCTCTTTGTGCAATATTAGTTGTTGTTCTTAATATCTCTGATGGAAATGACATAAACGTTCCGAGTGGTAAACGTCTTAATGCTCTAACTGTATCAGATACATATGCATAATTAGGTACTGTATTTCTTACAATGTCTGCTGCTTGATTATCTAACAAGTCATCTGTAAATTTTCTACCTGCTGCAGTGTATGCATTTTTTAAACGCAATCTTTCAACTGCAAAATTAGCTATTTTAAAAAAATCATCTTCGGCAGTATATAAATCCTCTGCACCTTTCATAAAAGATTTTGCTTTTCTACCGGTACCAGCAGTTAATTTTTTCATCATAGACTCTAATGGTTTTGCAAGATTTAAATTTTCACCAAATCTAACATCACGTAAAAGATTTTTTACATCACCAAGTTGCACTTGTGAGTTTACGACACCCAAATCTAATAGTTTTCTATATCTTGCATTAGCAGCTGCTTCATCAAAACCTACACCGGTTACTTTACCTAACACTCTTTTTATAGGTGCTCCTGTTTGTAATGGTGCAAAAGCATCTGCAAAAGCTCTACCTACAACTGCAGGATTTTCAAAAAATATACCGTTAGCTGCAGAAAAACCTGTTGCAGAAAATATATTTCTAAAGTGTGTGACTGGTGCAAGTATTGTTTTTGCAACTTGTGATGCTGCCTTTGGAAATAAAATTAAATTACGATATCCCCATGTTAAACCTTTTTCTACAGCTGTAGCTCCTGGCCTTGGTTCAAATAAAAATTGTAAAGCTCTTGATGAATCACCTAATCCTTCAGCTATTGCTTTTGATGTAAACTTACCTTGCAGTGGATTAATAGTAAACTCATCTCTAAAAAATGGTAAAAGATATTTATCTAACTCTACTATATCTTGATTAGGTAAAGCGTCTGCTGCTTTTAATGGATCATCAAAAAAGAACCCTCTTGCACCTGCAGGTGTATTTTTTGTAACTGCTGCTTTAACAGCATCATCTTGTTTTGCTAGTCTTTCGAACAATTCATTCTTTCTAGCAATAGCAGATAATTTTGTCATGCTGTTGTAAATAGAAAATCTAGGGTCTTCTATTTTACCAAACAAAGCTTGTATTGTAGCTTTGTCTTTGCCTTTTGTTTCTGCAAGAATACGTCCTGGTTTAATTTGATCTGTTAATATATTTTTAAAAAATTTATCTAACTCTGGCCCTTCATCTGCAGCTGTGTCGTCAACATATTTAAAAGGTAATCCTGGCGGTGATTTTTGTTTTTGTGCTGATTTAATAACAGTGCTAACCATAGTTTCTGCTTGAAAGTCTGTAAGTTTTTTACCATTTTTAGCTGCATAATCTTTAAAAAATTTTTTTGTATTGTTTATAGCTTCTTCTGTTGGTTCATACTTCATGTAAGGTAAAATAGAGTTATCTTCAAATATTCTATATGTGTTACCAAGATATTCTTTTACTCTACTACCCATTAAAGATTGTAATGTTTTTACATCTTTTGGTGCGTTAGATGATGCATTTATTAATTGAGAAAATGTTTCTCTTGCACCGTTTAAAGAACTAAAGATTGATTTTATAGATTCATCTGTTGCACCATTATCTTTTAGTAATTTATATACAGGTGCAGATTTACTAGGTGATATTTTTTTACCTATATTGTCAGAAAACAATATATCATTTAATCCTTTGTATATATCTGATTTTCTTGTTTCTGTTGTTTTATCAAATAAAGATTTTATAGTTGGAAACATAGTATCAACTTGTCTATCTATATTTTTTACTAACTCCATGGCTCTATTAGTATCGGCCATAGTTGCTCCTGTTTCTGCCATCTTTGCTTCAAATACTTCTTGAGGTTTTGCACCTCTTGCTCGTAATCCAGAAAACACTTTGTTAAAATATTGATCTAATTTAGAATTACTAAACTCTAATCTTCTACCACGTTGCACAGCTGCCTTAATCGCCTTACCTGCACCATATCCAGCTAACAAAGTAACTGGACTTTCTGCACCAAATTTTAATCTATTCATTAATTTTTTACCAGCGTCTTCTCTACCACCTTCGTCTGTAGTTTCTTCTAGTTGTGTGGGTCCAGCTTCAAACACATCACCAAAACTTCCTATGTCTTCTACGTTTGCAACAAATGCTTCGCCTCCTACACCACCAGCCATACCAGCTAAAAATTTTTTTCTACCTAATGTTTTATTAAAATCGTTTGCTTTCTTTGCAGCTTTTTGTAAATTACCACCTGTTGCATCCATATAGTTACCAGCTTTTTTTGCTTTAACAGCTTTACTTGCTAATTTAAAACCTATACCACCAGGCACACCTATTTGTATTATTGTTTCTGCTAGTTTACCTATAGCTCTATCATCAGCTACTTCTTCAAATACGTTAAATTTATCAAATGCTGTTTCTACTTTAGCAGCAAGATCTGTATCAAAACCTAAATCTATTAATTCTGCACCAAGAGATACAACACCTTCAGGTACTTTTATGACACCTGATACAATACCTGCCATTGCTGCTGTAATTGCACTTGTCTCTGAACTTTGTTCTTGTGGGGTAAGGTCAAAGTAGCCAAACGCATCTATTTCTTCAGCCATCTAACCTCCTATAATAATGCTGTAAATTCTGGTAATTCTATTGCTTCAAGTTCTGGGGTAATCTCTATTACTTTACCATTATCTACATCTATGTAAACACCTGGTGTTTTACGTTTAATATCATATACACCATCTTTTAATTTAATTCTACCTTTTGGAACTTTACCAGCTTGCGATATTTCTGGTGCAACATTAAAATCAAATGACGCGTGATTTCTTGCTTTACTACCATCACCATATGTTGCTAAGTATAATTCTTCTCTTCTTGAAATTAATCTTTTCATACTAGGATCTTTACCAGCTTCATCTAATTTATTTAATCTTGCTGTTTCTTTAATTATATTTGCTTCTGTTGCTCCATCTGGAAATTTTTCTGGATTTGCTTTTATATTTACAATAGCTGTTCTTCTATTTTTTAAAACAGTTTTACTAGGTTGTGCTTCTTTCATAGCTTGACCAAGTGCTAATTTAGCAGCTCCGGTTCTAACAGCTGCTTCTCTTGCATCATCTGCTTTTGTAAATTGTGCATAAGGATCTTGTAATGATCCAACTAAATTTTGTAAAAATCCATCACCAGCAAATTTACCTGATGCTAGATTTAAACCTAACTGACCTATTGGTAATCTAGTTTTAGGAGTATATTTATCAAGTATAGTTTCAAACTCAGGTGCTAGTACATCTGTTCTTTTACCTACATTTGTAACAAAATCTCCATTTTCTTTTTTAGTTCTATCAACAATACCAGTCATGATACCATTGTTAGTAGATCCGCCTCTTCTAAACATTGGTCTTTTTAAAGTTCTACTCATTATGTTCTACCACCAAATATTCTACCATATATATCAGCACCTGCTAAACCTAAACCTAGTGCTGTTGTTAATGGACTAGATTGTGCTGCTGCTGGTGATTCACTAAATGTAACAGATCCTAGTCCAGATAATCCAGCAACACCTTGACCTAACATATTTAATCTTCTTCTTGGATCTTCAACTGCCATTGCTGCTGCTTGTCTTTGTGCATCTAGTATCGCTTGATTTTGTGCTTGTTGTTGTGCACCTAATGTACCAAGACCAGATATTTGTGCTCTACTAAAGTCTTGTGCTGCTGCACCTAATCCTCTTTGTTGATTAGATATTGCTTGTTGGTTTGCTAGATCTTGTTGTCTCCTTGCTGCTGCATTTTGAAAACCTTGTTGTAATAAATTAGATTGTATTGCCGCTCGATTCCTGTCACTTGCTGCTTGATACTCGGCTCTTTGTACACCTTCACGGCCACCACCAAATGCACCAGGTACACCTAATGTTTGTGCTGCTTGTTGATTTTGTTGTATTTGTCTTTGTCTATCAAACTCTGATAACGTTGCATCGATTACTTGTTGTTGATACGGCGATTGATATGATGCAATAGATCCTGCACCTGTACCTGCACCTGTTCCAGTTAATGGTGTCATTGCATCTGCTGCAGTTGTAGCTTTTGTTAAGAATGGTTGAAAAGAACCAAGGCCTGTTGTTGGGTCCACAGCTTGTTGATACGCTGCTGCTTGTAATGGATCTTGTGCTGCAACTTGTGGTGCAAGTTCAGCCATACCTGCTCTAGTAATTCCAAATTGTTGTGCTTGTGCTTGTCTTGATGCAAACTGTTCTGCAGTTTCACCAGGTTGTTGTGTTGTTGCAGTTGTAACAGTTGGTAATCCAGCTTGTCTTGTAAGATCAGCTGCATATGTTTTACCTAATGCTTCTACATATTCTGGTGGTAAAGTTCTTTGTTCTGTTATACCACCTGTTTGTTTTAATACTCTACCGCCATCGGCCATAAATTTTTGCATAAGTCTTTCAGCTTCTGCATCAAGAATATTCATTTCTTCAGGTGTTAATAATCTTAATTCTTTACCAAACAATTCTAATGCTAATTCGTTTCTTGAATCCATAATATCTGGATCTGATGCCATTTTTTTCTGTTCCATAACTTTTTTTCTATTCATATCGTCTTGATATTCTTTCATTAAATTTTCCATCATGTTTTTTTTATCGAGCATTTCTCGCTCTTTAAGATAATCTTCAAATGTAGGTTCAGCCATTAAACTACCCTTCTCTCTAAATTTTTCATAGTATCATACATCTTTTGTGCCCCTTTTTCAATGCTACCATTACCTGCTCCTCTTACAGCATCTGCTGTAAAAACAAACTCATTTTTTGATAACATAGCTGGTACGTCATCTGCTTTTTCTTTAATACCTACTGGCACAAAGCCACCTTCATCTCTGTAGTCTCGTTCCATGACTCCAGCTTTATTTGATCTCATGATACCTGTTGGCATAGCTCCACCCATCAAACCAACCCTGCCGCCTGATGCTAGATTTTTTTCATATTCTTTAAATTCTTTATTTTTTTTTGTTTCATATTCGTAATAATCATTCCATGTTTGAGCATATAATTTTCTTTTTTTATCTCGTAAATTTTTAAGATACTCGGGTTGAGAATCTGGATTGTACGAGCCACCTGGATTTCCTAAATTTTCATAATATTTTCTTTCCTCTTCTTGTAATTTATTACTTGTTTCCCTCCATTCTTTCCATGAATCTGCTTGATCAAAAAAATCACTTCTACTTAACATAGTTGGTGGGGTTGGACCCGCAACATCTGCCATTGTTGGTCTATTAGGATCATAAATATTTGGATATTTACCTACTGCAATATCTGTATAAGTATCTGGTCCATATATTTGACCATCTGGTGCTTTATATTCAAACCTTCCGTCAGATCTTTTTTTAGCTTTAAATCCAGGAACTATACCTTCGTAAGCTGCAAAACCTTCTGAGTCAGGTGTAAATGTTTTAGCTGGACCCGCAACATCTGCCATTGTTGGTCTATCTGTACCAGCATCAGGTGTCGGAGTTGCTGCTTCTGGGTTTAATAAATTGTAAAGTCCTTCTCCAATAGAAGTTCCTACTTTTTGAATTGTTGGTGTTTCTTTTGCTATGTCAAAAGCAGTCATTCCAACTGTTAAAGGTAAATTAGCTCTGCCTAAAACATTTTTTGCTAAAGTTCCTAAACCAACTTTACTTCCTAAACCTTTTACAGTCTCTCCTGCTACAAGTCTTTTAGCAGCAGAAGAAACACCTCTTGTTGCTCTATCTTGTGCTTTTTTAGCTAGTTGCATTCCTTTAGTAGCTTGTTCAGGAGTTTGTATAACTTCAGTTCCAAATTTAGTTTGACCAATATTTTTAATTGCTTGTCCTAAAGTTGAACCAGGAATACCTCCACTAGGTAATCTAACGTTTCCAGTTGAGGATAATACTGGTATGGTTTTTCCATATGTTTTAGCAACATCTATGTTGGGTGTTGTAAATGTTTTAGGACCTTTTTGAAATAAATCAGCTGCTCTAAGTTTAAAACCTCCTGTTGGTCTTCCTGCTTTAAAACCTTCTTTTGCTATTTTATCTGCAGAAGGAGTTCCTGTGTATGTCATTTGAACACCAGCAGGTTGAAAAAATTGTTTTATAAAAGATTGGTTAGCTCTATTACGAGCTATGTTTTCTGCAAGTGTATTAGCTGAACTAATACCACCAACTTGATATCCTATTCTACCACCATCACGAACATTGTATCTTGCAACAAATGCATTTCTACCTGCATCATCTAATGCTGAATACTCTGGATCATTTGCATAATAGTTATCCATATAAACTCTCATTTGTTTTCCAACTACATCTTTTCTTGCAGCTAGATATTCTTCCATAGTTTCACCAGGTTCTTGTTCTCTAAAGTCTCCTTGAAAGTAACTTGCTAATGCAGATGCTCCTGCTGTAACACCACCTACAAATAATTGTTGTTGAACAAATGGTGGTAAAGCTTTTAATCCAGGTATCTTACCAATTGTTGCATCTGTTGCTGTTTTTATTATGCCAACACCTTTTTCAGCATCACTTGCTGTTTTTGCAGTTCCGGCTGCTTCTTGAGATTTAAATAAACTACCCGCTTTACTTCTAGCTCCTTCATTAAAAAATTCACCTATTCCACTAGCACCAGGATCTCTTAATCCTGCTTTCTCCATGCCAGCTCCAAAAGCTTTTCCTCCACCATAAAATAATAAACCTTGTTTTACAGCATCAGTTAAATTTCCTCTTTGATCAAGTCTACCTAAACCTCTCATAATACCAGCAGCTGCTGGTCCATAACCTGGAATCATTGCAACAAAAGGTGCAGCTTTAACAGCAACATTTGCTAATTCATTTGGTATAATTTTTCTAGTTCTGTCAACAACTTTATCTTTAAAATCTTGAAAGACACTACCAACACCAAATTTTTTTCTAGGTTCTACATTCATAATACCACCTTGTGCACGTAATTGTCTTCGCATTTGAGATCTTGTAATCATATATATTAAATTTTGTTTATATTATTTAGGCAGGAATTACACCTGGATTTATACTAATACTTGTTTTTAACAAGTAAATCAAGACTATGTTATAACTTCTCTAGGCTTAGATTGTAAGGCCGAAAGAACTACATGTAGTCTATTAGCTGTTGCTGCAGTCACTTTTAGTATCTCACTTTCCTCTAATACTAAAGGGGCTGATAATAATTCTGTTGTTCCATTAGCAGATATAGACTTTGTCTTAAATAAGCTAAATACGTTATCACTGGTATCTGTAATAGTAATTGTTATAGTATCTGCATTACCAGAATCTTCTGATACTAATATAGATTTTACAATAGCGGTAGTGGCTGTTGGCACTGTGTACAGTGTTGTAGCTGATGTAGTCGTTAAATCTACTTTTTTATTTATAAATGAATTAGCCAAAGAAGTATGCCTCCGCTTCTGCTTCGTCTTTTAAATCTTGTTGATAGGTAGTATTTAATTTTTGTACAATACTATCTATGTCTCTTACAAAAGATTGTTGAGTTTGTTGATTATACTCTGTATCAGGTTGTGTTAATGATTGTACAATTCTTGCCATTATCTTCTTCCATCTGGTTGATAATCAATTCTAAACGTTCCTACTTTCCAAAATTGACTTGTGCTTGTGTTATCTATTTTTAACGATATTGATCTAGCTCTAGCACGTGTATCTATTTTTTGTGTGCTAGATGTTATTGTAAATGGACCAAGAGATGAACTTGCTTGTGAGTCATTTGGAAAGTCTCTTAAATTTAATGTAACTCTAGTATCACCTGTTTGTGCTAAAAAATCTGGTATGACTCTTCTTATCTTCATCATAAATTCACCATCACCAGTTAATCCTTGTTGTCCAATATCAAAATCTCCAGATTCAATTGATGCAGTAATAGCAGATGTTTGACCAGCTTTAACTTGATTTAATCCTGTTTCATGTTCATAATATGTTGAAGTGCCATCAGTATTACCATAAATATAATTACTATCTGTTGTTGCAGTTGTACCACTTGAATCATATTCTGTTGCATGAGGTTTACCAAATACTGCTGAGTCTTGCCATGCTGTTCTTGCTAAAGTCCCTGTAGTCCATACTGGTCGCTCGGAACTTGAGTCTAGATAATTGTATGTTACAACTCTGTTTACAGTTCCAGAACTTGAACTTGGATAAAACCACATGACCTCACCAAACAAGTTATTTAATCCAGCATTAATATGTTGTTTAGGTGTTGTATTAATATCGTCAAATACAAAATCTTCAACTAAACACGGTAGTGATTCTAGTTTACCTGTGTATCTAAAAAAACCATTTTCTGACATCCAGTATGCAGCACCGTCAACTTCAACAGCTGCATTTTGTCCAATTAATCCACAGTTAGTACCAACCTGTTGGAACGAGAATGTAAATGGTGGACCAACAAAACGCATAATAAATAATGCAGTATCAGTCCAAATATAAATTGCATCTCTACCTCTAATAGCTCCCATAATTTTAGATCCATCTGCAAGTCTTTGAGTACCAGCAGTGTTAGTAGCTGAAGGTGTATAAGTATTAATATCTTCTTGAGAAGAGAATCTTATAAACATTTCATCTTGTGTAGACTTTGTACCAATAGTTGTTTCTGTTCCAAAAAATATTAAGTGACGGTCTGGTGTAGATACTAAACTAAATGCAGAAGCCGTTGGTGCACCTGTTATAATAGTTGCTCTAGTAGAGTTTGCATCAGTTGGGTTTGAGTTCCATTCAAAACTTTCACCGCCATTAATAGTTGCGATAAGTTTGTTACCTAAATTATCTAAAGACCATAAACCTGGTGCAGTTACAATATCTCCTGATGCTGCAGCATTCCATGCAAAAAAACTAGATGCATCTGTTACAGTTGCACCTGATGAATGTGTTGCTGCGGTTGTACCATTAGCACCTCTTGTTAGTCCTGATAATGTTCCACCGCTATTTCCTGTATATGTAATTAGCTCTGTTCCTATTTGTACAGTTCCTGTTGATGGAAAAGAAGAAGAACTTGCCATTGTTAATGATGTTACACTTGCATTAATTCCTGATGATAATGTTGATGTAAACTGACCAGCTTGTTGACCACCCCATGATCCAAGACCCCAACCTGTTGTTGCAACTTCAACTGCAGGTCCAACAGGATAATAATGTTTAACTCTAATACCGCCTGATGTAGTTGCACCAGATCCAGATTCATTAGATCCGGTATCGATTGTAAGTGTTGTATCTGTTGGTATTGATGTTACCATAAATTTATTATCATCAAAATTTGATGAATTAAAATTAGAGTTAGTAATAGATGTAAAATTATCTAATAATATAATATCAAATTTGTTTATATTATGTGCTGATGAAAATGTTAATGTTACGGTTGATGAACCATTAGTTGTACTAAAAGCACTTGTTAAAGTTGTAGTATTTTTAATTGGATGTATGTCATAAAATATACCACCAGAATATGCATATAAAATTCTGTTTGTACCTAATACTGCATATTTAATACCGGACGTATTTACAAAATGATGAATAGCAGTATTTCGACCTGTAATATCAATAGACCCTAATTGAGACCATCCACCTATTTTTTCAGGGCTACTATATCTAAAACGAACATTATCACCTGCAACCCATTGGCTTTCACCACCGGTAGATGTAACTTGTTTATTAAATCCAGGTGCAAATTTTACCTTTTGTAACATAATAAATTACCTTATGGTTTAGTTGGCCACGTAGCATTTTCACATTTTTCAACAGTATCTTTACCACCAGGTAAATCTCTAAGATTTTGTCTGTATGTTTTCATGTCATCTGACATAGTAACATCAGATAAAGCATAGAAGTCAGTCGCAGCTAAAAGAGCATCTCTTCTAGATCTAAGGTTAGCCTGTGCTCTAGCAAGAGCACTATCTGACCACGCTTTTTCTTCAGCATCTCTTTGTGCTTCTTCTTCTGCTGTGAAAGGAACTATGTTCCCATTTATATTGTGATGTCTTGGCATAATTATTTATACTCCATTGTTAATTGTTAAGCAATACCATAAAGGCAAATATCTCCAGCATCTGTGTTGCCAGAACTAAATTTAAATTGAATAGCATCTACTGCACTTGTGGTATTTCCATAACCAGCTGCAAAAAAATTAACAGTTGCATTATCATGATTAGAACTAAACGATTTTGAAATAAAATGTTTTACAAAAGTAGTTGATGATGGATTAAATATATGTAAATATCCACTAGTAGATTGGTCATTATCATTACCACAAACTGAAGATATATCTTGAAAATTTGTAGATTGTGCTAAACCAGAGTTATAAGCTAATGCAGATGGATTTTCACTTCCCTCATAAGTATAAGCTAAAAAATCTGTTGTAGTTTTTGTTACATTATAATTACTTCCACTATCTACACTCATATTAAATTGAAATGATTTATTATCAGTAGCTGGGTGCATATTATTAAAAGTAAATAAATATTCCTTATAAGTATTATCTAACACCACACCACTAGAGCCATCAACAAAAGATAAAGTTGCAGAACTAGAAGCTGTTAGCTTTTTAATAAATACCATACTGCCTAATCCAGTAATACTACCAAATGCAGTTGCGTTTTTTACACCATTATTATTTAGTTTAATAATTGACATTAGCTATCCTTAATTCCATAAAGTTTTACTGTGCCACTATCTATATTACCAGAATTAAATTTGAACTGAAATTCATCAAGTGCAGCAGTTGTGTTAAAATATCCAGCAGCATAAGTATTAACAGATGCACTATTATCTTCATAAATTTGAAAATTAGCCATGAAGTGTTTTACAAAAGTTGTTGATGAAATTCCATATAACCAAAGTTCTCCACTACCACTTTCATCATTGCCATTACCAATAGGAGAAGTAAAATTTTGAAAACTTGTACCATTAGCTTGATCCTCATTTGCATTATAACTTAATGAAGCCGAACTATCATCTTCTCTATGTGATGCTAAAAAAAATGTGCTAGTTATAGTTTCATTATAACCACTTCCACCAGAGGCATTTGCTTGAAAAGTTACTTTTCTACCATCTTCTGATGGATGCATATTAATAAACTTAAAAACATAAATAGGATATGTGCTATCCAAGACTACTCCATCAGAACCATCTACGAATGACAATGTAGAACTAGAACTAGCAGTTAAAGTTTTAATAAGTGTCATAGCTCCACTTGGTATTGAAGCAGCAGAGGTTACAGCACTTATGCTATTGTTGTTGTATTTAACTAATGCCATGAGCAAACCTCTTTGCGAATGTTGTTCATTTATGATACCCCATATAATTTTATTACTCCACTATCTATGTTGCCTGATGACATTTTAAATTGAACTCTTGTTAAAGCTGTTGTGGTATTTACATATCCAGCACAATGAGGATTATCACTAAACCCAGCATCATCTGCTGTTGCAAACCTTGAAATAAAATGTTTTACAAAAATTGAAGATGATGGTGCAAATAAATGTAACTCTCCATTATTACACTCATCATTAGCATTACCAGTATTATAACTAATTGTTTGAAATCCTGTTCCTTGTGCTTGATCTTTACTTGTCACATAATTAAGAGCAGTATTACTATCTGCTTCATCATGAAAAGCATGAAAATAAGTGCTGGTAATTGTTTGATTGTAGTTAGTATTAGTACCAGTATCCACTTGAAATTGTAAAAATGCTCTATCAGTAGCTGGGTGAATATTATAAAACTTAAACACATATTCATCATAGGTGCTATCAATACCAGATGTAAAAGATATTGTAGCTGAACTTGATGCAGTTTGTGTAGAGATTAAAGTCATAGCACCACCACTTATAGAAGCTGGTAAAGCTGTGATTGCTGATAAGGAGTTGTTGTTAGCAAAGTTAAGAGCCATGTCTTACTCCTTTGGATTATCTGATTTAATTTGTGCTATTCTTGCTTTCCAAGAATCAATACCTTGTTCGTTAATTTCTTCTAATTGTTTTTCCCAAGAGCCATATAAAGATTTTCTTGTTTCTATAATAATGTTGTTTGCTTCTTCTGTGTTACCAGCAGTTTCATAATTTTCTAACTGTTCATTAGTTGGTCTTGCAATATCATAACTCCAAGATTTAATGTAATCTCCAGAGCCATCATTTTGCAAAGATACTTTTGTATCATCCCAAATTTTAGAATTAGCTTCTAAATAAAGTTTTGTTTTTGTATAAAGTGATGCCATAATTTATCCTATGTTATAATTCTAAATGCACTAAAAAAATTAGCTTTATTTGTTGTAACAGTATTTTTTGTTCCACCAGCAGAATTATGATAAACAAATATTTCTATGTAATCATCAGTATCTAAATCAACAACTGAATTTAAATTTGTTGTATAATCTCCACCATACATCCAATCTTGAGATTGTGCATAAAGAGAACCATTTTTATATAATTCATTTCTATAATTTGCTCCATCTTGTGCTGAAGCTAAAGATATTTGTGATGAAACAAAATATTTACCAGCAACAGTTGGAGTAAAACGACTAGCAGAATTGTCAAATTTTCCATCACTATCAAATATTTCAGTATCAAAAATAATTTTAGTATGTGCTGAAGCAGAACAAGAAGTTGCAGATGTATTGTGAGCATAAAAAGCTGGAGTGTTAGCACCACCAGCAGCAGCAAAAGTATTATCTCCTCTTAAAAAGGTTGTAGCATCTTTAGTTCCTGTTGCTGTTAGTTTGGCAAGTGAAACTGTATTGTCAGATGGTACACCAAGATCAAGAACTGATCCTAGTATATGAATAAAGTTTATAACATCACCTGTAACTAGGTTTGATGCAAAGGTAATTGTAGAACCAGATATTGTAAAAGATGGAGAAGTTCCACTACTTTTTTGTAAAACTCCATTTAAA
>Ga0181408_1000385_pt1 | contig 14569 bp, 12 predicted proteins | sample 31SPOviralmetaG_FD_130137 | JGI IMG/M metagenome (GOLD analysis project Ga0181408, IMG submission 130137) | Marine viral communities from the oligotrophic San Pedro Time Series (SPOT) site, San Pedro Channel, CA, USA - 31 SPOT_SRF_2012-02-16 | ecosystem: Environmental > Aquatic > Marine > Strait...
AATCTGTGGAAAGAGTTATAATTAGTGCTGTTGAATATGCTGTGGAAAAGTGTATATAAAGGGGTCTATATTAAGGGGGTTTATATGTAACAATTGTGGTGTAATATGACTTGACAAACTGATAATAAAGGTGTACAATAAGAACATACAAAAGAGATAACAATTGCCTATGATTCATGTTGATAAGTTGCTCAAATAGACTCATAAATGTTGATAGTTGTTGTAGTCTAAGACCGCAGATTACCGAGAGTTCTTAAGTCTAACATACCCGCAGATTGCCTGGCAAATGTTATAAACTAATGCAACAATATTGTGAGGGATTGACTATTAACAAAACCACATATATAACTGTCACAAAGTATGATCAGAGTGACCCTTAATCGTTTATAATACAGATATAAACAAAGAGGAATTCTGCCCATGATTGATGTAGCAAATGCCAGCAAATTGGACCTGTTAATAGAAGAGATTAAAGGCGAGATTAAGGTGGTTAAGTTACCAAGAAGAGAGGCAAAACGCTCTGAGTTGTTATCACATAGGAACACACGGTAGGAGCAGCAAACAGTTCGTGCTTAAATGTAGCAAACAGTTCGTCCTCTGATTGTTACATAAGCACTCTAATATGCGTTCGTGGTGTATATCTACGAGATAATATTAGGAGCAGTTTGAGCAGTTAATTGTGTGATTGATTGTTTATAATTAGGGGGCGTATCGGATGGTATAATAAAAACGCTAACTTCCCTAACCTACAAAACTTTGAAAACGAGAGAACAATTTCGATGGAAAATAAAAAATTTCTGACATGGGAAAACGCTGGTAAGGTCGCAGCAGGACTCTTTGTTTTAAAACAACTAACAAAGAGAGACGCTCCCCTTCCTCAACGTAGTAGAACGATTACAACAAGAAATGGGCACGTTCCGTATGGACCAGAATTCGGGGGTTTGTAACCGTGTCATATAAAAAATGCCCAGAAAAAATTGGGAGGCCACTAAGTCGATGGATGAGGTTGGTTGTCAGAAGTCCAGCGACCTAGAATGTCTCCCATAAATATCAACACATTAGGGGGTTGAAAGATACCCTCTTTTATAGTATAATACAGACAGGTGATTATTATTCATGGCAAAAGGATTTAAAGTAATTCCAAAGGAAACCAAGCAAAAGGAAGACTGGGATTACGACAAAATTAAAGAGAGAGTGAAAGGCAAAGCGATTGTCTTTTGCCTTCCAGGCAGAGGATGTTCGTATATCTTTCTGAAGAACTTCGTGCAACTTTGTTTCGACATGGTGCAGAATGGTAATAGTATACAGATATCTCAAGATTATTCCTCTATGGTAAACTTCGCACGATGCAAAGTTTTAGGTGCGAATGTACTCAGAGGACCAAAACAGATTCCTTGGGATGGGAAGTTGAAGTATGACTATCAGTTATGGATTGACTCAGACATCGTATTTGATACTAATAAGTTCTGGCAGTTAATGGACCTAGCCATTCCAGAAGAGGGTGAGGAAAAGGAAATCACTGCGGGATGGTACGCAACCGAAGACGGGCATACCACATCCGTTGCACACTGGCTCGATGAGGAAAGCTTTGCAAAGAATGGCGGAGTTATGAATCATGAAACCGTTGAGAGTATCACACGTAAGAAGAAGCCTTTTACAGTGGACTACACAGGATTCGGATGGGTTCTAGTTAAGCACGGGGTTTTTGAACGACTCGAATATCCGTGGTTTGCACCAAAAATGCAGATCTTCGAATCAGGCAATGTTCAGGATATGTGTGGAGAGGACGTATCATTCTGTCTTGATGCAAAAAAGGCAGGTATGGTAACATGGTGTGATCCACGTATTAGGGTTGGGCATGAAAAAATGCGAGTTATCTAGTAGTTCCTTATGGGACGAAATAGCGGCGAGTCTCTCCATTATTTCTAGGAGAGACAATGTTGACTACAGAGTACGGGCGACTGAAGAGTCGGTCAATAAAAAAATAGAGGAACTAAACAATGTCTAAAAAAGGGCAAAAAACTCCGAGGTGGAGACTAGTCTATGAAGGAAGAGACCTACAAAACGGGCTCCTCTCCGATGAAGGTAAGTATGATGCAATGCAAATACTGAGTAAGTTATTTGATGAAGGTAAACCAAATGCAATAGACCCCGACGAAGTTGAGGCTATTGATACTCTTGCTGAAGCTTCAGATGATTAACTTATTAGGTGCTGCAAGTTTAGATCTTAATGAAGCATGGAACCTGTCATGGGGTGAAGGCATTCAATTTATTATTGTACTTGCATTTGTTTATTGGTTAAAGGTCCAAATAGACACCAGAGCAGGACTAGGTAAAAAGAAATCTAGGGAACTTAAAAAAATTATTGTTGAAGCAATTCAGGAGGCAAAGTAATGGCAGAACAACTGCTTGAAATTAACACTACCAAGAATAAAGAACTTGGACTATGGGAAATAACTGCAACTCTTAATCTTCCACCTATTACTGTTACTAGGTTAAAGAAAGATAAGAGTGACGCTGAATATGAATTACGTAATGCATTCAGTGAAGTTGTTGAAGAGATAGTAGAAAAGTATTGTGATGAGGAACTAGAGTAATGGCACGATCTAAAACAGGTTCATGGGGAACAGTTGAATTGGAAGCAGTTCCCAAGAAAACTAGACAGGGTAATGGTAAACATACCAAGTATGCTGCTAGTTCTCGTAATAAGGCTAAGAAAGTATATCGTGGTCAAGGACGGTGAAACTAGGAGTCATGTGTTCTGGAAACGGGACTAACTTCGAGAATATCGTCAGAAATCCTATATGTAATAAACATGAGGTTGTGGTCATGATCCATAATAAGAGGGATTGTGGTGCTGCTAGGAGAGCAGTAAAATTTGGTATTCCTCATGCACACATTAAAAGTAAAAATGAGGAATTAATTGAACAGGTAATGAATGCATGGAAAGTAGATTATATTGTTCTAGCAGGATGGATGAGAGTTATTTCACCTAAACTCATTAATGCATTCCCCAACAGAATAATTAATCTACATCCTTCTTTACTACCAAAGTATAAAGGATTACATGCAATAGAAAGGGCGTTAGAGAGTGGTGATGATATGACTGGTGTGACAGTTCATTACGTTAATGAGGAATTAGATGGTGGAGAGATTATAATGCAAGAAGAGGTTCCTATTCTTCCTAAAGATGACCTAAAGTCTTTAACTAAGGCAATTCAAAGGAAAGAATACTACATATTACCAAAAGCAATTAACTCATTATGCCTTTAAGTACAAACTATAGAAATAGGATAGCAGATATTTGTTGCCGAATACTATCAACAGATGGTATAGTAGAATTGAATGAAAGGATCTGGATGAATAAGTTATGCGAACATAATGGTCAAGCAAGAGATCTTGTTAGTTCATTAGTTTGTCCAGACTTCATTCCCGACAGAGACTCTGGTTTCGATGATTGATGGCATTGGCCTGTAGTTCAGTGGTAGAACAGTTGACTGTTAATCAACCTGTCGCAGGTTCGAATCCTGCCGGGCCAGTATGCGGATATAGCACAGCGGTAGTGCGTCTCCTTGCCAAGGAGAAGGTCGAGTGTTCGAATCACTTTATCCGCTCTTCGGGGGTATAGCTCAGTTGGTAGAGCGCCTGCTTTGCAAGTAGGATGTCAACGGTTCGAGTCCGTTTACCTCCATATGGGGTAGTAGTTCAGTTGGTTAGAACGCCTGCCTGTCACGCAGGAGGTCGTGGGTTCGAGTCCCATCTATCCCGCCAGCCGACATAGCACAGTGGTAGTGCAGGGCTTTTGTAAAGCCAAGGTCACGAGTTCAAATCTTGTTGTCGGCATATAAATAGTATGAATATTATATTTCAGAGTGTATTATGGATAACGAATCTAACCTTCTACAGGAGGTTTATAACGATGATATGTTGAAAAAGACTAAGAAGTCCAAAGATTTGAATGAAATAATTGAGAAAGAGTATGATGATATTGAATTTGATGATGCCTCAGGTAAAATGGTTTTGTAACACTACTAAATATATACAAGATTAAGATTTACTTAATATCGTGCCTCTCCTTAGATCTAGATCATTTAAAGATATTAATTTATCTTTTAAGAGACATCCTATAACTAATGACCTTATTGTCATTAAAAATGAAGATGCTATTAAAAGATCTGTACATAATTGTATATTAACTATAGTAGGTGAAAAACCTTTTCAGAAGGATTTTGGTACTATTGTTAATGCTTCTTTATTTGAATTGGATACAGGTTTAAATTATATTTCCATACAAAATCAGATAACTTCTTGTCTTAAGGCATTTGAGCCAAGAATTAAAGTTACTGAGGTGATAGTAGATACTGATGGTGAAAATAATCAAATGTCTGCGAAAATCACTTATGATATTATTGGTCTGGCCGTACCGAGACAGGCAATTGATGTTCTTTTATTCCCAGCTAGAGTATAATGGCCTTTGGACAAGTTGTAAATTTAGATTTTGATCAAATCAAAACCTCTATAGTTAGCTATATGAGGTCTAATGATAATTTTTCAGATTATGATTTTGAGGGATCTAACCTCTCAGTTATTATAGATGCGCTTGCTTATAATACGTATATAACTGCATATAATACAAATATGGCAGTAAATGAGAATTTTCTCGATTCTGCTACGTTAAGAGAGAATGTTGTTGCATTAGCACGTAATATTGGGTATGTTCCAAGGTCTAGAAAGGCTTCAAAAGCAAAAATATCGTTTTCTGTTCAAGGTTTAACTAGTGCAGTTACATTAACACTTAAAGCTGGATTGATTGTTAATGGTGTTGCATCAAATACAAGTTATATTTTCTCAATTCCTGAAGATATTACGGTTCCTGTGACCAATAATATCGCATTTTTTAACAATATTGACGTTTATGAAGGTTTATTACTGTCACAGAATTATACAGTTAACACTTCGCAATATAATCAACGATTTATACTTCCAAATGGAGGTATTGATACTTCTACATTGAAAGTTATAGTCAAAGCTAATGAAGAATCATCAACTAAAGTAACTTATACTCAACTTGACAACATTATTGGCATAACATCTACCTCAAATTCATACTTATTGCAGGAAATTGAGGATGAAAGGTATGAAATTATGTTTGGAGATGGTATAATTGGTAAAAAGTTATCAAATAATAATTATATTACTGCTAGTTACATTGTAACAGGTGGTAAAACTGGTAATGGAGCTTCAGAATTCAGTTTTGTTGGTCGTTTACTCAATCAGGATGGTGCTGCAGTAGGTGGAACCAATGTTTCTCTAGTAGATACCATCGAAAAATCTAGAGATGGCGATTCAATTGAATCAATTGCATCAATTAAGTACTATTCTCCTCGAATTTACTCCTCACAATACCGTGCAGTTACTGCTTCTGACTATGAATCAGTATTATCTTACATTTATCCTAATGTTGAGTCTGTAACATCGTATGGTGGAGAGGAATTAACTCCTCCAAGATATGGAAAAGTCTATCTTTCAGTAAAACCAAGGAATGGAGACTATCTTTCAGACTTTACAAAGAGAGATTTAGTGTCAAAATTGAAGAGTTATGCTGTTGCTGGGATAGTTCCTGAGTTTATTGACTTAAAATACTTATTTGTTGAGACAGAAAGTCAAGTTTATTACAATCCTAACCATAATCAGCAACCAGTATTGTTAAAAAGTGCTATTTCTGGTGCTTTAAGTGAATATTCTAAGTCAATTGACGTTAATAAATTTGGTGGAAGGTTCAAATATAGTAAAACAGTCACTTTAATTGACCAAGTTGATGGTGCAATCACTTCAAATATTACAAAAGTCACTATAAGAAGAAATCTTAGGGTATCAATGAACAGATGGGCCCAATATGAGCTCTGTTTTGGTAATGAATTCCATGTCGGCGAGTCTTCTTACAATATTACATCAACAGGATTCACTATAGATGGTGTAGTTGGTACAGTTTACCTTGCAGATGAGGTTATTGATGACAAAAAAGGAAGAATTTTCTTCTTTATATACTCAGAAGGTGGAAAACCTCAAATAATTAAGAAAAATGCAGGTACTGTCAAATATGACATTGGTGAAATCCTTATAGATACTGTAAATATAACCTCCACTTCCGTAGAAAATGATGTTGTAGAGATTCAAGCGATTCCTCAATCAAATGATGTTATAGGATTACGTGATTTGTATATAAAATATGACATGACTAATACACATTTGACGGTTGTACAAGATATTATTGCTTCTGGAGAAAATACTTCTGGTTCTAGGTTTGCTAGAGGATCAAGTTATAATATTCCAACCTATACAAGGGATTCTTTAACACCAGTTTCTACTAAAACTGTTGCATCAACTGCTGCATCTACAACAACTAGGTCTTCAAGTGGTGGATTTCCTACTACATCATCAACAACGACGTATTCAACATAAATGATTGATACTTCAATTCAAAGAGTCAAGATAAGCCAGGTAATTGAGAACCAATTACCTGAGTTTGTGCAAGCAGAAAATCCACTTTTTGTGGATTTTATGAAGCAATATTACAAATCGCAAGAATTTCAAGGCGGAACAGTAGATATTGCAGAAAATATTGATAGATATACGAAATTACAGACATTTGTTGGTGCTGCTCTGACGGAATATACTGGATTATCTACAAATGCAGGTGGATATGATGATAAAATTTATGTTGATACTACAGATGGGTATCCAGCATCATATGGACTCTTAAAAATAGATGATGAAATAATAACTTACACTGGAATAGGTGCAACTTACTTTGAAGGGTGTGTTAGGGGATTTTCTGGTGTAGATTCTCTTGATCAACCGACAAGAAGTGATCTTTTAACTTTTAAAACGACTGTAGGCGCTGCTCATACTGGTGGAAGTAAGGTATATAATCTTTCTAACCTCTTTATTCGTGAATTTTTCGAAAAAATGAAGGGGACTTTTGCTTCTGGGTTCGAAAAAAGAAGTTTTGACAGCGATTTAGACGAAATTAAGTTTATTAGACAAGTTAAAGACTTTTATAAGACGAAAGGTACAGAAGAAGCTTATAAAATTCTCTTTAGAGTGTTATATGGAGAAGAAGTTAACGTTATAAAACCATCAGAGTTTTTAATAAGACCATCTGATGCAGATTATGGTTTTACAGAAGATTTTTTAGTTAAAAAAGTAGAAGGAGATCCAAGAGCCTTAAAAGGTGCTACTTTATTTCAAGATAAGGACGATGATGATGACAATATACTTGGTGCTAGTGGTGCTATTTCTGATGTAAAAGACTTTGTATATGGTGGTGAACACTATTATCAAGTAAGTGTTTCTAAGGAATCATTGGATGGTAATTTTATTATTCCTGGCCGTACAAGACTAACTGATGCAGTTTCCGTAGGGGCCACAGTCCTTACAGTGGACACTACAGTGGGTTTCCCAACTAGTGGTTCTGTTAGATTAACAAGAGGCGATACTGTAGGTATAGCAACTTATACTGGAAAAACTATCAACCAGTTCGTTGGATTCCCAACATTTACAGAGTCATACTCGGTTACAGATGATATTACTTATAATAATGTTGCTTATGGTTATTCTTATGCTGATGCTGTTAATCCAATAAAAGTAAAAATTACTGGAGTATTAGGTGGTTTTGATATTCCAAATACTTGGTATCTTAATAATGGAGATAAAATAAGAGTTGGTACTTTAGGAGTAAACAAAGGTACAGATCAACATTTTAACTCTTGGATTCATAATACTGCAGTAAGACATACGCCTAGGAATATTACAAAGATTTCTACTAATACTTTCAATGTAGAAACAACTTCTGATCATGGATTTTTGGAAGAAGATTTTATTGAGGCTTTAAATAATGAAAATAACGTTGTTGGTACTGGTAGGGTAACAAATGTTACTGGAGGTAATACATTTGTCCTAGAAATAGGTGGCATAGATGTTATCCAGATAAATTATTTGAGAAGAAGAGTTAATAGAGGAAATAGTAATGTTCATGTAAACGTTACTAAGTATACAACTGATATTCAGAATACATATGATCATTTAAGTGATGATCCTAATGCATTACCACCTCATCCACATGTTTATGTTGCATCTGCTTCTATTCCAAGTTTAGGTCAGGAACCTATTGTTGCTTCTGATCGTTCTGTTCAATGGACTGGTTCTACTATAGGAACTATTATTCAGGTTACTACAGGTTCTGATGATCATGGTTTTTATTCTGGAGAAGTTATAACTTTCAATATTATAGATGGAATTCTTGGTAACGTTTTAAATGGAAAGAATTATTATTTGAAGAGAGTAAGTTCTAATGAAATTCAACTTGCTAATTCACTACCAGATCTTCTTAATGATAGTTTTGTTGCCGCAGATGGTAGTGGAACATTTAAAATTTCTGTCCCAGATCTTGCTAATAAACAGTTAGAACATCAAAAATTATTGAAGAGATTCTCTTTGACACCAGTTTTTGATGGTCAAGAACATGAAACTGTTTCTGCTACATCAACTGGACAACTTATTAATGGAACAGAAATATACAATTATAAGTCTGGTGACGTTATTTTCTTTGGTGGTGTAAAAACTATTGATGTTTTAGAAGGTGGAAGTGGATATAATGTTATTACTCCTCCAACTGCTACTATTACTAGTTCTACTGGTGCAGGATGTACTGCTTCTGTTAATGTAAAGGGTAAATTTGAGAGAATTGATGTTATAGATCCTGGCTTTGATTATGTTGATCCTCCTATTATAGAAATAAGTGGTGGTAATGGTAAAAATGCTATTGCTAAAACTAGATTAAGACAAGTTGATCATTTTGTTGATTTTGATGCATCATCTACTGGTGCTAGAATCAATATGCAGAATAATACTATTGGTTTTACTACTTATCATAAATTTAGAGATGGTGAAGCTGTAGTATACAAAACATTTGGTAATGGTGCTATTGGTATTGCTTCAACTGCTGGTGTTACTGGTCTTCAAGATCCTCCTGATAGAAGACTTGTAGATGAAGCAGTATATTATGTTGCTAAAGTTAATAGTACTAGTATTCAACTTGCAAATAATGAATTTGATGCAGTAACTAAAAATAATCTCTTAAGATTTACTGGATATGCTGATGGATCTCAAAGATTAAGGAGTTTATATAAGAAAAGGGTATTAGGTGAAGTTATAATTGATAATCCTGGCGAAGGATATGAAAATAAGAAGAGACTCATACCAGCAACAACTGCAGGTATTAATACATATTCTGATTATATTGAATATGTTGATCATGGGTTTAAAGATGGTGAATTAGTTCGATATAGTAATGATGATGGGGTTAAAATTGGTGGTATTGATAGTGATCAGGAATATCATATTCTTAAAATTAATGAAGATAGATTCCGTCTTTGTGCTGCAGGTATAGGTTCAACTTTATCTAATGCAAATTATCTGACTAAACAATTCATTGGAATAAATTCACTTGGTACTGGAACACATATCTTTAATTATCCACCAATTGTTGTTACTTGCAAAGGAACAATTGGTATTAATACTGCTCATCCAGAAAATTATCATGCGGTTATTAATCCAATTGTCAGAGGAAATATTACTTCTGTTAATTTAGAATCATCTGGTAGTGGATATGGTTCACCAACAATCTTTAATTTTGCTATTCCACCAACTGTAAGGGTTTCATCTGGATCATCCTCAGAATATAAAGCTATTGTTACTGGAAATGGAAAGATACAGGACGTTATTATTACTCGTTCTGGAGAGGAATATACATCAAGTCCAGATTTATCAATTTATGGTGATGGTGTTGGTGCTAAACTTATTTCTAAAATTGATAGTGATGGTAGAGTTAGTCAAGTAACTGTTGCTAATGGTGGTGTGGGATACACTACTTCTAAAGTCACAGTTCAAGAATCAATTCCTGGCACTGGAGCTGTATTTTTAACTAAAGTTGATAGTTGGAATATTAATAATGTTAAGAGATATGAGGATATTTTCTTAGGTGATGATGGATTCTTGACTAGAGGTGATAATGATGATGGCATTAAATTCAGTGCCATGTATGCGCCCAGAGGACTCAGGAAGGTCATCAAACAGAAGAATAGTGATAATACTCAAAATTATGCACAAAACGATTTAAGTCTTATTAATAACGCTGAGGAGGTCTCTACAGAGCATTCTCCTATTATTGGTTGGGCATATGATGGCAATCCTATCTACGGTCCTTACGGATATGATAAGAGATCTGGTGGGGTTACTCGTATTATGCGATCTGGATACTCATTAAAGACTTCTAGAGTTGATGGCCCTGATGTTGGACATTATCCACTCGGTTTCTTCATAGAAGATTATGAATATCTTGGAGATGGTGATCTTGATAGAAATAATGGACGTTTTTGCATTACTCCAGATTATCCTAGAGGAACTTATGCATATTTTGCTACAATTAATCCAACTGAGAATGAAACTAGCGGAACATTTAAAAATTATCGTTCTCCAGTATTCCCATACTTGATTGGTGATAAGTATGTTGCAAAACCAGATGATTATAATTTTGTAGAAACAAATAATCAAGATCAGGATTTAAATAGTTTAAATCTTATTAGGAATACTCATCCATATAGTCTTGACAATCCAGGCACAAATTATGAAGGAGTTTATGATAGTAGAAAAGAAATTGTTCAAGAATCTACTATTGATTTTGCATCTTCTGGTAATATTGATCAATATGAAATAAAAAATGCTGGTGATGGATATAGAGTAAATGAACCCCTAATTACAGAATCTCAAGGTTCTGGTAATGGATTCCTTTCTAAAATTGCAAGAGTGGGAGGAAAAGAAATTGTTTCTATTGCTTCTTCTGTTGTAAAGATATCTGATGTTATATTCAGTTATAATAATAAGACTGGTAGAATAACAGGACTTTCAACATCACCACATGGATTAACTGTTCAAGATCTAATAACAGTTTCTGGGTTATCTACAGATTCTATTAAGAAAATTGATGGAAGACATACTGTTGGATTTAATACTTCTTATTTGATATTAAATTCTGGTATTGGTGGAACATCAACAACAGGAATAGTAACTAGTATTGATGTTGCTGGAGATCTTTCTTCAAATTCTATTAATCCTGATGACATCATTGGAATTAATACAGAATCAATGCTTGTTTTGAATATTGATAATGTTAATAATAAAATAAGAGTACAGAGAGAATATGATGGTGTTCTTGGAACTGCTCATACTGGTACAACCCTTATTAGTGGATTAAATCGAGCCGTAAGTTTTAATATAGGAATAAGTACTGATATTATTACAAATGTCAATATACCATATTATTTTAATCCCGCAGAAAGTGCTGCTTTAGGTAATACTGCTGGAGTTGGTATTGGTTCAACCATTAGTTACACACATAAAGTTGAAGGTGGTGGTAGAACAGACATATTCATTCCAACTCAAAATCTTTATTTGCCAGATCATGGATATGTAGATGGTCAGAAACTTGATTATTCAAATAATGATGGACTCTCACTTCAAGTCTATAATGGTATTTCAACCTTTAGTCTTCCTAATAATAGTCCAGTATATGCTATAAATCAAAGTAAAGATTTGGTAGGATTGTCAACTAATGCTCTTGGTATTGGTACTGGTGGAGTTGTAACTGGTATTGGTTCAACTGCATATAGATTATATTTTGTTGGAATTGGTACTGGCGTAAAACATAGTTTAAAACCAACAAAAACACAAATTACTGGAGATATTGAAAAAGTAGTTGGAACTGTTGTATGTAAAAAAGACCATAATTTGCATTTGGGTGATCAAGTACATGTTAAGGTAACTCCAGGCATTACGACTACTTACAATGTTGAATATAATGATGCTAGTAAGAGAACAGTTGTTAATCCAAAATCGTTTGGTGGTTCTTCTGTTAATATTGTAACAAATACAATTAATATTCCCAATCACGGATATAACACAGGTGATAAACTTCTTTATACTACAACTTCAGCAGCCAATCCACTGATCAATAATGATACTTATTTTGTTTATAGAGTAGACAAAGATACATTTAGATTAGCAGAAACATATTATAGAGCAACTAAACTTATACCTCAAATAATTGAATTAACTTCAACTGGTTCTGGTCATAAAATTGCTGCAATTAATCCAAGATTAAATTTAATTCGTGGATATAATGTTGGATTTGATGTATCTGATTCTTCACTCGGAAAAACAATTTCTGGGACTAAAAGACAAGTATTTGATTTTAACTTCTATAAGGATACTAATTTCACAAATCCATATTATGCAAACTTTAAAGATACTGGATTCCAAGTTGTTGGTGTAGGAACTGTTGGTGTTAGTACCGATGCAAAGGTTAATCTTTCGTTAACTGGAAATAGTCCTTCAGAATTATTCTATAAACTGACCCCTGTTAATCTTAATATTGATGCTGATGAAAAGAGAAATCCAATTACTGATGATGATGTCATTAATTATTCAAGTTTAAAGGTAAAAGATAGTCCTTATAATGGACAATTTAAAGTAACTGGTATTGGAAGTACTACTTTCTCTTTCAATATGCTCTCTGAACCAGAAAGAGATACATATACGCAGAAGGAAGCAGTAACTTTAGAATATGAGACTAATTCTACAACTACTGATGGTCCTATTAATAAGATTCTCATATATTCTAAAGGTAAAAAATATAATGATATCCCTGTTGTAACATCTATTGGTTCAACTGCTGGTGTTGGTGGATTAATTAAATTAAACAGTACTGATGTAGGTACATTAAGATCATATACCATTAAGAATATTGGTTTTGATTACTCTGCTGATAGAACTATCAGACCTAATGTTCAATTGCCACAGATTCTTAGATTAGATAGACTTTCTACTATTGAAAACATTGGTATTACTTCTGCTGGTAGAAATTATGTTGAACCACCAACTATAAAGATTATTGATAGAGTTACTAATGAAATAAAAGAAGAAGTTATAACCAGAGCATATCTTCAAGGTACAACAGTATCTAAGGTTGATGTTCTCACAAATACTAATACTCTTTATGACACATCTCCAAAAATTGTAACTATTAATAATAGTAATGGAGTTTCGATAAAAAATCTTACTTATACAAGTGGAACAAATGACGTTGCTTTAACTCTACCTGGCACCTTTACTGAAGCAAATTATCCATTCACTCTTGGACAGGAAATATATGTAGAAAATATTGGTATTGGTTCTACTGGAAGTGGTTATAATTCATCCGATTACAATTATGAACCATTTATAGTTACTGGAGTCAATACAAACCCAGGCGGAGGAAATGCTTCTGTAACTTATAAGTTAGATACTACAGTAACAAGTCCTGGCATCTTCAGTGGTCCATCATCTTCTGGTAGAGTTATTCCTTGGTTAGATATTCCTAAATTTGAGATTAAAGTCAAAACAAATGAATTTGCTGAGGGTGAAACTGTTAGTACTGGTGATAAAACTGGTGTTGTAGTTACTTGGAATGATACTAATAAGTATCTGAAAGTTCTATCATTAGATAATTTCGAAATTGGCGAGACACTTACTGGAAAATCTTCTAAGTCTGTTGCTAAAATAGAACAAACAAATTCATTTAAGTCTAGATTTAATATTGAATCAAATTCAACAGTAAGGACTGGATGGCAGAAAGATACTGGTAAATTGAATGATGAACTTCAAAAGATTCAAGATAGTGATTATTATCAGACATTCTCATATTCATTAGGAAGTGTAATTGACCACGAAACTTGGAGAGACCCTGTTAATAGTCTTACGCATGTAGTAGGATTTAAGAATTTTGCGGATGTTAGTATTGTTTCTTTTGCTGGAACTGATTCTAAGGGAAGAAGAACCGCTAATGTTGGTGTTTCTTCTGCAGTTGCTGTAACTCTTACTGATTTAATAAGTGAAGATGAATCTCTTCATAAAAAGTATGATTTTGACTTAGTTTCAGAGAATGCTAAGGTAATTGATGCTAAAACAACAGCTTCTGATGCGGTTTATTTTGAAAATAGAATTCTTACAGATTATATTAAATCAGATACAAATAGAGCTGTTTCTATTGATAGTGTTAGTGATCAGTTTAATGATCTTCCAAGGGCAACTGCATATTCTGATATTGCCGATTTTGATCTAACAGAAGTAAGGAGTGCGAAATATTATGCTCTTATATTTGATAGAAGATTCCCTGGCGAAAAGGAAATTATACAAATTAATGTAATTCATGATGGTTCACAAGGTTATATAATGCCTTTTGGTAGAGTAGAGACTCAAATTGACCTTGGAACATTTGATTTTAGTATTTTTGGTACAGAGGGTACTTTAAGATTCGTACCATCTAAGTATAAAGTTAATAATTATGCTTTAAGAATATTTGCTGTACAAGAATTTATTGATACAGATGCTACTGGTATTGGTTCTACATCAATTGGTAGTGGATATAATGTTATTTCTAGTGCTGCTGGTGTTTCAGCTAGTGGTCAACACC
>Ga0181408_1000387_pt1 | contig 14508 bp, 18 predicted proteins | sample 31SPOviralmetaG_FD_130137 | JGI IMG/M metagenome (GOLD analysis project Ga0181408, IMG submission 130137) | Marine viral communities from the oligotrophic San Pedro Time Series (SPOT) site, San Pedro Channel, CA, USA - 31 SPOT_SRF_2012-02-16 | ecosystem: Environmental > Aquatic > Marine > Strait...
AAATTCAGAAGCATTTAAAAAACCTGCTGGTAGACCAGCAATTACACCATTACTACCATCTATTTGATAAAAATACCTCTGACATAAAGCAAGCTCCTGACCTATTGACCTATGCTCAAAATCTGTTGCCACGCCTGATCCAGTATGATCTACTTCTAATTGAACTCCTGTAATTTAAAATGTCGCATCATTTGTTGTGTACCAAGTAGAAGTATTATCTGGTGTAAAAACACCAGTTTGCCACGCATTTAATGATGTACTAGAGCTTGTGTAAGTAGTTCCATAAAATGGTATAAAATCTATCTCAAGTCCTAAATTATTATCATTATCAAATTGTAAATTACTATTTCCAGCAATTGTTTTTGTAATCTTTGTCCAAGTATTAGCCGTTAAAGAACCTGTTTCAAAAGGATAACGGTAGCTTGTTCCGTCATATGATCTTAAATATCCATAAAAATTTTGTGCAACACTTGATTTTACCCAAAAAGATAAGGTTATATAACTTGATGTAGATGTATAATTCCAACCAGAATTTGCAATATCCTGTGCTTCTAGTCTTGTTATTATCGATACATAATCATTAGCATCAGCACCACTTGATTGATTACCGTTTGTTAGTTTAAATGCTTTTCTAAAACCTAATGTATATGGTGTAGTTCCACTTGCTACATCAACTTGTGCTTGAGTCATGGCTTCATCCCACCCTGCACCATCATGATAAAATCTATCAACAGTTTGATAACTAGAAGATGCAGATGACGTACCACGTTGAGCCACTTGCATAGCTCCGTTGATTATTAAATTACGATTACTTAGGTTATTAGTAATATTGGCAATACACGTTCCATCAGTATTATTTATGCTGATCGCAGCCGAGGTTGCACTTACCCCTTTTATCGAATTTACCTTGATCTCTGACATAATTAACTAGGTTCAGTTGGGAAAGTAACAGATGACATATCTAAGTTACCATCAGAATCAAGTGTAGGCGATGCACTAGCTGGTAAATCACGCAAACTTTGACGATATGTTTTCCAAGTATCTGCAAGTGTTAAATCAGAACTAGCCCGCCAATCACAAGCTGCTAATCTTGAATCCCTTTCATTTCTTAATAACGTCATTGGTAATAAATTTGTTAATCTTGTAACCTCTGTTTCAATTTCAGAATCACTAGGTTGTGTTTCAGAACTATCTAACCAATTAATTGTATCTCCAATCATATTCCATTCAGCGTTAGGTTTTAGAGAATATAATGCTTCTGCTTTTGTTACTGCCATTATCCTGCAACCTCCATAAGTGTTATTGTATGTGTTTTCCAATAATTACCAGAACTACTAGATGATGCTTCTAAATACATAACTCTTCCTGTCTCTGATGCTCCTCTGAATATTTGTAATTTATAAGTAAGTGATGATGTCGAACTAGGTGTATCTAGTATTGTATAAGAACACATTTGAACATTAGGAGCATAATCATTGTTCATCTGAAACATTTCACCATCATTTAAGATTATTTGTGAATCTCTTTTTACATATGCTATAAATTTAAATTGTGCTGCACTTCCGTTTGTTTTTGGATGAAAATTAACTAAACATAAAACCTTACTACTGGTACTTGAAGGTGTTATAGATTGTGAAACAATATCTGTGGGAGTATTACTATTAACAGTTACCGAAGATGTTATATGACCATGAACAACTTGAAGAATTTTACCGCCCCCTGCTGCTGCAAAAGCTAAATTTCCCGAACCATCAGTTTTCATAAACTGACCAGCCGATCCATCAGCATTTGGTAGTTTAAACGCTACGTCTGCTGCACCTGGAGCATTGGTTGGTGAGTTGAGTGAAACAACATTACCGCCTGAGTGTTTTAGTGATATTTTGCTCATGGTTTAGGATATTTGTCTTTAGTTGTTTTGATAGTAGCTTTCCAAGCATCTATACCATTATTATAGATGTCGTCTAACTGGTCAACAATAGAAGGATATTCTGCTCTTCTTTGTGATTTATATGAATCATTTTCTAAATCCCAAGCAGTTTGTAATGCAGCAAGTACAGTTGTGCAATCTGATTCTGTAGGTTTAGAACCTCCATCTAAAACTATTAAGTTTGCATAGATTTTGTTTTTAGAATCTGTCCATCCAAACCATTGTCCATTTCTTACTGTGATTAAGTAATCTTCTATGTGATCTGCTCTTCCGTCTATTCTCATTATGTATCTCCTAAACGAACAAAATTAAACATTGTTGCTGGAACAGTAGCATCACCGCCCCATGTGCAATTATCTTCAACTACAGTTTTAAATTTTAATTTATGAGTAGAAACATTTGTGACATCAAAAACTACACTAGAAGAACCTCCACCAAATCTTGTGGCATTATAATTATCAAACCAACCAGCATCAGCTATCGCACCTACAAAATTACTGGAAAAATTATCAGTTGAAAGTATTGTTCTCCATTGTGCATACGCATTTTGATTCCCAGATGCTCTATAAACTTGAGCAGAAACGTCAATTTTATAAAAACCTGTTGAAGGAAAAGTCCATATACCACTTGATACAGTCATTGCTGATCCTAAATTACCAGCAGTAGTAAATCTTGATAAATTGTTTTGTACGGGATCTGTATTTCCTGTAAATGTGGCTGTTAAGTACCATTGATCTGCCATTGTTATTCCAGCAGTTATCCCACTCACACCGCTATTACTAATTGCCATTCTTTCAACACCACCAGTTGAAAACTTGATAGTGTCAGCAGCAGGGAAACTTATTCCTGTATCAGCATCATCACCAGTAATAGCTGGTGCGGATACAGATCCAGCTACTCCTTTGATCGCTGGTGTTGTTCCTGATAGTTCTAAGCTCATAATTAAAGAATAACAAGAGTTGCACCAGATGGCACAGTAATCGTGACACCTGAATTAATTGTAGGACTTACTGTATGTGCGTTTTTACTCGCAGTTAAAGTGTAATTAGTTGTAACGGCTTGGTCACTCTCGAAAAACACCTGATCTGTACCTCCACCTGTAGCACCGCCCCCACCTGCTTCCGCCCATGAAAGCGTACCTGATGCATTTGATACTAAAGCATGACCACTAACAGAAGCGTCTGTAGCTGGTAAAGTCCACGTTACATCACTTGTAATAGCCGCAGGTGCTTGGAATGCTACATAATTAGAACCATTAGCATCCGCTTCTACAAAACGTAAATCTTTTTGATTATCTAATAATAAATCACCTGTTAAAGTACCACCTGCTAAAGGTAGTTTTGTTGAGTCTGTTTGTGTAGGTAAGTTTGTTAGATTAGCACCACTTACAGCAGGTAAAGTTGCAGGGAATCTTGCATCAGGTACAGTACCAGAACTTAAATTACTAGCGTTTAATGCAGAACCATCAATAAACCCAGCACCATTTGTAAGTTGATTGTTATTAGTAGGTATTGTTGGTTTATTTAGTAAATCATTATAATTAACAACATTAGAATTTGTAGATACAGCATTACCCATATAAGCATGTGCTGAACATTGATAATGTAAAACTAAAGGTGTTGTATCTGTAACTGCAATTTGTGTATATGCACCGCTAGAGCCTGGTGTACCGCTTGTAGTAACTCCTGTTGTATATGCTGTTGTTTTATCTGCTTCTAAATAAAATCTCAAGGGATGATTTGCGTTACTGCTATCAGCTTGATCAAATTTATACGTTCTACCAGGAGTTAGTGTAATAAAAGGTGATTCATATCCGTCTATCTTATAACCGCTACTAGACCCACTACCGTTATACCTATGTGCAGCAGTTTTACTTACAACTGTTACTGTTAATGTTTTTGTTGATCCTGTATAAGTAGCTTGTACTGTTGCAAAACCTCTAATATTTCCATCATTTTGTAATGTAAGATCACCTGTAAAACTAGGGTTGGTACTAGAACCAGGATCTACCCAACTAAGATTACCACTTGCGTCACTTGCTAAAACGTAACCACTAACCCCTGCATCTGTAGCTGGTAGTGTCCATACAACATTAGATGTAACTGTAGCAGGTGCTTTAAATCCTACATGATGTGATGAATCAGAATCTAAATACCTAAATTCTTTTTGACCAGATACAGAAAAATGTTCTGATGATGTCCAAGAATCTGTAGAATCTATCCAGTTTATAGTTTTATCTGTTGAACCTTTTAAGGTAATACCACCACCATCTGCCGTTGTATCTGATGGAGTAGAAACCTTACCAATCTCTATATTTTTATCTTCTACAGTTAGTGTTGTTGTATCTATCGTTGTTGTAGTTCCATTTACTGTAAAATTACCTGTTACAACTGCATTACCGCTTACATTTAAATTAGTGCCTACTGTTAAATTACCAGTTAATAACCTATTTGTATCTGGTATTGGTACATAATCTAAAGATTGCCATGCTGTAGATCCATCACCTATTTTAAACTTCTTAGTATCTGACTCTATACCCCATTCACCTGCAAGTAATACAGTATTATTAGATGTCCAGTTACTTGCCGTATCTCTTCTTTGTTTTTGTAAAGCAGTTAATGTAATAGTCATATTTAAGAAGAATCCCTTGCATCTATTATATTAGTTCTAGCAGGTGATGAGCTACTTGTTAAGGCATCTAATATATAAGTTCTTGCTGTACTACCAGAATCCCCTGCATCAAATATCAAATCACCAATATCAATAGGTACTGATACAAGTTCAACTTCTACATTCCATTTGCTTACAATCCCATCAGATATAGTTGGTGGTGTTGCATATAACCATGCAAAATCAGTTACTAAAGCAACAGGGGGTGTTGTATAACCATTCCATGTACTAGATGACAAAAAGAATATTTCAAAACTACCACTCTGACCATCATAATGTGTTCTTATAAGATTTACCTGAGTTTCTGTTAAATTATCAAATGTTAATTGTAGTGTTTGGTTTATACGCCTATTACCCCTTCTAAATCCTGTTGTAGCACCACTAGATGATGATTGTATAGCACTAGGGAAATCACCTTGCGTATATAATCTAGTTGTAGGTATTATTGTAGGAAAAGTAGCCATTATAAAGGTACGCTAATAAGCTCTATAGATGTACTATACCTATTTGGTGAAGATATACTAATCTGAAAAGATTGAGCATACCGCCATTGATAACTACTACTGCTAACAGGTGGTGTAGAATAACCAGCCCAGACTGAACTAGATAAATCAAAAGGTTCTATAGATCCGTTTTGTCCGTTGTAATGTGTTAATAATGTTTGTGCTTCTGTTTCTGTTAAATATTCATATGTAATGGTCAATCTTTGTGAAATTCTTTTTGCACCTACTTTAAATCTGACATTACCACCACTTAAACCTTCATGTACGTTTTGTGGGTAGTCTCCATATACTAATGCCCTTGTTTCTGGTTCTAATGAAGGAAAAGTAGTCATTGTAAAACAGTAAAAGTACCAGTAGTTATTTCTAAAGATATTTCTGATTTATCATTAGTATCTAAAGGAAAATGTGCAGCTTCTATATTACTTACACCATCATTATCATAAGTAATACTAGATACTTGATAATAATTTATTTCTGTTCTATCGTCCCCTACACTATTTTCACGTTGTAGTTGTAGTTTTATAATATTTGTTGGTATAAGGGCTGTTGTTAATAATGGTGTAGAAAAACTTATATTATGTGTGCTATGTTTGCGTCTTGCTAGTTCATACTTTGCGTACAGGATGGCATGGTTTACATCAGCACAAAAATCACTCATGTCGAATTGCTCCGTAGGTGAATCTAATGCACTACTTGTAAATCTAACACTAACTGTTTTTCTTCTTGCTACTGCTGTAGGTATACATTCTGTGTAAATGCAATTTGCTATAAAATCTCTTCTTTCTTCTACACTTAAATAACCCTTTTTAAATGATCCTTGGATAATATTAGCTTCTGTAAATGTAGCAGTAGGTGTTAGTGCAGTTGTATCTATTTGATTACTACCGTTTATAGGTAAAATTGGAGCAAATTGATATTTACCCCCTACAGATAAAAAAGATAAAAAATAATATGGTGATGTTTTTGTTATAAAGTCCACAATATTAACAGCCTTAGAAATTATGCCATTAAAAAACATACTGTTATTAGTACAAAATGTAGATAAACTTTGTAAATTAGATAGCTCTACAGGTGCAACAATAGTAGCTGTATTGTTTCCATCAATTTTTTTATATAGTTTAAATAAATGCATTGCTAAATCTATAAATTGATTACTAGCACCATTTGTATAACTAGAACCAGATAAACCAGCACTAAATAAATCTACTTTCACACCCTGTTCATAAAAAATATAAAGTTGTTTTGTAGAAGTAGGAAAAGTACCAGCAGAAGGAATTTCAAATAAATTACCAGATACGGCTAAAAAAGTAATATCAGCAAAAGATGAATTATTATTTGATGTATTTTGGATTGTTGTACTTGTACCAATTCTATATTCATACTGAACACCTTCTAAAGTACCAGTACTTGCAGGGTTACTAGGTACTGCTTGGTTATTAACAGAAACAAAAGTCCATTTATTAATAAATTTAGTTCTACCACTACTAACTGCATTAAGAGCATTTAAATCAGATTGTGAGTATGTACCAGCCGCAACAGTTGTTGCATTTATTGGTGTAAATAAACCACCTCCTATTAAAGCATTAACATCAAAAATAGTACCAACGGTTCTACCACCTACAAAACTACTCCCTGAAAATCTTTGATTAAAACCAAATTCCATATCTGATGAACCTATATATGATTGATAAGCAGTTGTAACATTATCTCCAGTTTCAGCATCAAAAACCTGTAAAGACATTATAAAAGTACTATTTGAAGTATCACCTGTTCCAAAAGTTTTTATTTTGTATCCCCAATAATCTTTACCAATATCAGGATCATTTTCTAAATTAGTACCTGATGATGCTTTAAATAATTCTGTTAAATATGTATATATATCATTACCACAAAAAAGACCAGTAGAAGATATAGGACATGAATTAGGAGATGATGCCAAACTTGCTGCTGTTGCATAAATATGGCTAAGAGTAATAGAAGTGTCATCTAAAAAACTTAGTTTTGTTAATCCTGTATATGCTTTAGATTTTATTGGTGTACTTGCAATCTCACCTTGAGATATAACAAACAATAATTTCTGTACAAAACTCTCTGTACCTGCTTTTATTAAAGATGGTTGCATCCATACACCACCGATATTATTAGCTCTTTTACCAAAAACAATAGGAACAGTTTCACCTGTTGTTGCTATTTTTTGTGATACATCAAGATCACTATTAGGTTTTTTAAAATTATCTAAACTCTCATCTAAGACTTGTGCATCTTGTCCTACTTCTGATTTTTTTTGTGCATCACCTGTAAATAATGGTTTTATTTTTGCACCACCAGCAATAAAAGAATATGTTCTAGCCATTATAAGTTCTCCTTAGACATTATAAAAGGTAGTATTTGAGGAGGTACTACAAACAAAGAATATTTTATAGTTTTAATTTTTTTTGTGCCAGTTAAAACTGTATTATCAGATAATTTATACACTCTTTTATTATCAATAATTTCACCTGTAACTTCTGTAACTTCACTACCATCTTCTAAAATAGCATTAATGTTAACAGCAAAAACTAAATCGTTCATGTTGCAACAAACCTCCCCATCAAATCACTGCTAATACGTCTTGATGGTACTTGTGCTTTTTGTTTTGATATTGCAGGGCTAACAGTCCATGTAACAGTAGTATCGTCTACAGTCGCATTATCTATAGTGCCTGTAAATCTACAGATAAGACTAGCAGAATTACTAAATGTATCCTGTCCTATAGATTGAGTGTATAAAGATGCAATAACAAGACGATCACCGCCAATAGCTGTATCTGTAAGATCAATAATAGAAGCAGTAGCAGCTAAATTTATTGTTAAATCACTAATACTTGATGCTTCAGTAGATGCAAAACCACTAGCATCAAATGCTAGATAATTAAAATTCATTGTTTGATCTATAGCTGAATCTGCTGTAAGGTTTTGTGCAGATTGATAAAAATTCTGATAAGCATTTGTAGGAGATCTTTTACCATTGCTATCTAAAACGCTAGATTTATCAGCGTAATATTCTAAAAAAGTTAATATATCAAAATTAGCCATTATGCCATACCTAGTGAGCGTCTAGTTCTTAAATCAGATTGTAATAGTGTTAATGTCTGATCTATACCACTTTGAACAGCAGAAGATAAATCATTTGTAGTTATAAAATTAGTGCCATTCATTTGTGTTACTGCACCTGTTGTAATGTTTACGTTAGGTCTAGAAATATAACCACCTTCTGCAAATCTAGGTATTGCTGCTGAACCTCTAAGACCTGATAAATAGTTTTTAGAAAATTGTGCCGCTTTTCGTGCAGGTACAACATATTCACTACCAGCTTCACCTGCATATATTAGTTGTGGACTTGATACAACACCACCAGCAGCCATACCAGGCGGTGTACCACTTCCACCACTTTCACCACCACCACTATTTCTTTTTCTTCTTAATCTTGCAAGCCTTGATAATATTTTATTTATAAAACTAAGAAAAGATCTTAATGGTGCGGTTGCTGCACTAATAGCACTTTTTACAATATTAGGTATTGCATTAAAAGCAGATCTTATACCATTAACAACACCATTAAATACACCACTTACAAATTTAAAATAGGCAACAAATGGTTTTTTTATTATGTCTGCAATCATCATCATTATGTTTACAAAACCGTCTTTTAAACCAACTAAAAAATTACCAATAGCTTGAAAAGCAGCACCTATTTCATCTCTAAATTTAAATATTAATACTCCTAAACCTATTATTGCTAATGGTATAGCGGCAGTTGCTAGGAAAGGTGCAAAAGCTAATACAGCCCCTTTAACCACTGTTACTACTAAACCGAAAGAAGTTGCAATTTTACCTATTACAAGACCCATTTTAACGGCAGCTATAGTTTTAAATGAAAATATTAATGCCGCTATTGTTGGTGCTATTACTAATATTGCAGGTGCTATCAATGCAAAAGCAGTAGCTATAGCTTTAACAGGCCCAGGTAAAGCAGCAAATGTTTCCGCACCCTTTCCAATAATTTCGACTAATTTTGTGAGTGTAGGTAATACCGCATCAGTTAACTGAATTTTAAGAACATTAAATTTTTCACCTAATAAAGTTACTTTGTCATTAAATGCAGCCATTTTTTCAGCATTTTCTTGTGAGAAACCTGCATTTATACCGTTAATTGCTTCACTACCTTCTTGTAATAAAGGAACCATTTTGCGACCAACACCACCACCAAAAATTTCTACAGCATTTGCTAAATTCAATGATTCATTTCCTGTGGCTCTCATTAAATCAGATATTTCTAGTAATGCTTGATCCATTGACTTCAAATTACCTGCACTATCAACTGCACTAAATCCAATCCTATCGAAAGCTTCTTTAGCGGTACCAACACCATCTGATGCATCTTGCATATTCTTAGCAAGTGTTGGAAAAGCTCTTTGTAATGCTTTAAAATCTGTACCAGCTAATTGTGAAGATATACGCAACTTATCTAACATTTCTACAGAAACACCCGATGTAACAGATAGTTTTTGTAGCATATCACCAAGTTCTAAGGTGTCATTTACTAACTTTCCTAGACCAGCAACACCTATAGCAGGTGCTAAAGCCTTTAATGTACCAAAAGCATTACCAGCAGCAGTTTTTAACTTATTCATTGCTGTGGCTGTATTATTAGTAGTTGTCTTTAAACCGCCTAAACTTTTCTGCAATCCACCAATTTGATTTTGACCCTGTACCTGTGCCTTAATTGTATAGGAGGTAGATAGATCCATTATTTATTATCTTTATTAAATGTTTCTACTATTTTAGCCTCTAATACCTGTAAGTCAGCAAGTATTTCTAAAGGTTTTTTTATTTTGTCTTTTTTCAATTCAAATATCCATTTTATTGCATTGTAATCTAAACCATAAATAACACCCTGATCCATTCTCCATTGAGTTTGAATATCTAAAAATAATATAATAGATAGCCAATTTTCTTCTAATACTTCAAACATTTGTACCTCTTTTTTTTCTTCTAAGGGCTGATCGAATAGTACTGAATCGTCTGTTGCTGTTTCATCTATAACACGATCACCGCACCAAAACAATGCAGCCCCTTCTAGTTTTTTGTTTTTTGTTTTGTTACTTCATTAAAATATTTTTCTACTAATATATTTGCTAAACCTGCAATATCTAATAATTGTTTTTTTGTAGCAGTTGTAAAAGGTATTGGATTTTCGCCGTCTGTTATACCATCCCACCCTACTAATATCTCATCTGCAATCATGTAGTCAGATATTTTTACACCGTCAAATATACCTTCGTCTAATTCTTTTTGTTTTTTTTGTGCCTGTACTCCTATTTCATTTATTCTAGATTGTGGAATAATTTTAAAAACAGCGTCAAATGTTTCTTCTTTTTGTGTACCACCATCAGAGGGGGTATAAAACACAATAGGATGCGTAAAAGTTGCTTCTTTTTTTAAAATAAACATAAATTTTTTATAATCTTCTCTAGGGTAAACCCTTTTCTATTACTTAGCAACTAGGTAAAAGCTAAACTAAATTCATCTGACCCTGCATCTGTTGGAGTTGCATAAAATGGAAGATTAAGCATTGTTATACCATCAGAATCTTCATAGGTAGGCTGTCCTAAATCTGTTTGTGGACAAGATACAGTAACAATATTACCTGCACCACCTGAGTGACTCCAAGTGTTAGTACCTGTAGTTGTACCTGTAGCCAGTGTAAAGAAGTTTTTAGATGATAATGCTACTGCTTCAATTACCATACTTCCTGAAGGTCTACGGTCTGTTATAAGAGCTTCTTTAGTACCGCCTACTAATTCTCTATAAATAACTTCATTAGCAAAATCTAATTCCCAAGATTGTAAAGCCCCAGAAAAACCAAATACAGAAAAACTAGATGTATTTCCATTCTTGAATAGAACAGGATCAGGTTGTTGTGATTTTGTTACAGTTGGTAAAGCAGTATCAGTAGGAGTATTAAATATCCCCTGCATTTCAAAATTTATCCTAGGTATTTCATTAACAGCACAACTAATAGAAAAAGTACCCCTGCAACCTGTTACCTTATGTCTTACACCATCATAGTTAACATAAAAAGTAACGCTGCTTTGTGTAGCTAATGTAGAAGGTGTATAAGTAACAGATGTAGATGAAACTGTAGCTGCTGATAAACCACAAGCTTTTAGTATAGGGTCATATTTAGGTGCAGTTCCAGCAGCACCACTACCAACCATGAAAACACCAAAACTAAGATTAACTCTTGTATTAGCTAATAGAACAGGGTAATTACCTGCATATGGTCTTATTGTTTCCTGTTCTACTTCATCACTTGCTACTGGTTCTATTTCTAAATCAACTACCTCTACATAATTAGCGGAGCCTGTAGGAGTAGGGTCACTTCCATAACTGCCTTCTATTTTTGCAAGTAAGGATCTTTTTCTATGTAGTTTTGGCATTTACCTGATTACCTAATAGACACTATGTATATATCATAAACCCTTATAGAAATAATGTAACTATCATGAACTCAAATCATCAACATTTGTTCTATATCTAATGTCATATTCGCAGCCGATTATACCGCCTGATTGATCTGCATCTATAAATTCAAAAGAAGTATCAGCAGGTTGTATATCAATAGCATTTCCATTAACAGTTAAATCTGCCATTAATCTACTATGCATATTTTCTACTGTAGGATCTGCTGTTTGATGTGGTGTTCCACTTCTTACAACGACACTAATTCTTACAGTTAATGTATGGTCTAAAGTTGGCAGTGATGTTGTTTGTTCTACTACATCATTCTGCGGTTCAATAATAATACTTGGAGTTTCTGCCCTTGTTAATGCAGTGGTACGACTTCTAAAGATACGATCAGATACACCTGTAGTACCAGCTAATACTGTTGCTATTCTTGCTAATATTGTTTCTCTTTTAGTAGTCATTAGGTTTTCTGTAGACTGATACGACAAAATACACCATCATTTTCTTTTCTTAGATCTCTAACAGTATATGCAACACTATCAACAGTAATACTATTACCAGAAACTAAAGAACCAAAATCAGAAGTTTTTGTGATCAATTCATATTCAGTACTTATAATCATATCCCCTGCCAGTATTTGATCTGGTTGTTCTAAAATTCCTTTTGCAGTAGTACCACCTGATGTACAGCTAACACCAAAATCATCTAGATATACATTTTGTGTTGTTGCATCTTCAGTAAATGGCATTTACTTTTTACTTGTTGTTTTTTTTACTTTTGGTTTTGGTGTATAGACTTCTGCTCTACCCATTGAGATTAATAATTCTGCATCTTTTTCTGACACATCATAAGTTTGGCCTGATTCTAAACTTTCACCACTAGCACAAACATTTTTTAGGCACTTAATTTTCATAAAAAAAAAGGGGTTGTTACACCCCTTATAGTAAACCAATTATGTGGTTACGTCTAAGATCGCTGCGAATGACTGAGCATGTCTAACAGCTACGTCAAATGCAACTACACCTTTTATACTGACCAGGTTCTTAGCGAAGTCGTCACTATCCTCACCCGCAGTAATTTCAATACCAGAACCAAATAATCCTAATATTGCCTGTGAGAAGTCACCCATAACAACAGCAGAACAAGAACCAGAAGTAGAACCTTTTGTAAGGTTGCTAGGTACTTGATTAGTCATAGCCAAAGGATATCCATTAACAACTAATGGTGTACCGCCTCTACCGATTGCAGCAAGGTTGTTGTTAACAAGGTACTCACCACCTGATGTTTTGAGTTTCTTAATAGCACCTAAAACTTTAGCGTTAGTTACATAAGAAATAGAATCAGCATTAACAGCAGCATTGTCTTCCATCATGGCTGTTTCTAGGTCTACTAATGCATCTACTGTAATAGCACCACCGTTAGTACCCATTGCAACAGAACCAATACCAGAAGTTTGCATGATACCTGTAGGCTGTCCTGATGAACCAGTACCATTAAGGATTCCAAGATCAAGACCAACGTTTATGCCATCGCTGATATCAGTTCTAATTAGATCCTCGATACCTGGTGTTGCTTGAATAAGCATATTCCTAGAAAACTTAGATAATGTACCTAAAGTTTTAGGAGTCATTGAGATCTGATCAAATGTACTTTCTGCTTGGCTAAGTGCCGCAGTTTCAGAACTTAAGTACCCTGTGCTAGCTGTACCTGAGCGCCTGGGTATTGCAACATCTCCAACTAAACCTGATAATGTTTGAACACCTAAACCAACCATGACAGTTGAATTTCTAAGTGCTTCTACAAAATCATCTGCTAAAAGATCAGTAGCAACAATGTTACCACCTGTTGTAGCTCCAGAAGTTACATATGTAGCTCTTTTTGCTAATGCAGAATATGGAATAAAGATTGATCCGTTGCTGTTAGATCTTTGAGAATCTTTAGCAATCTGTTGTGAAATCTCTCTAGCAAAACCAGATTCTTTATCTGACCAATCATTAGTTAAAAGACCTCTGATACCAGATGTGATTTTGTAATTTCTAGCATACTGTTCTTTCTCTTTAGGAGATAACTGTTCTTCAATAGGCTTTGCAGTTTCAATGGGCTTTGCATCTATTCTTTCTAAGATTGCTTGTCTGCATGAATCAACAGAAGAACCATTATTAATTAGTTGATCTGCTAAATCACTGAAACCACGCTTTTCACACATGGAGTTGATCTCTCTAATTCTTGTGCGTTCTGCGGATTGAGCTTTTTTAGTAGCTTCACTACGCACAACTTCTAGATCAAGTTGTTCTTTTTCCATAGTTAGTTGTTTTTTAGAATTTGACGGTTGTGCGTCAGATGACGCTGCGTTTACACGCTTATCTTCTACTATATCTTGTTTTTTAGCACTAGGCATGGTGTTCTCATCAATTAACCCTCTTGAAATCCCTACATCTGGTGCTGCTGGCGATGCAACAACACTTACCTCATGCGGTTCCCATCTTGTAGCTAAAAATGCGTTACTTCCTTCTATTTCTCTTTCTTCCATTTCTAAAATGCGATAACCAACGCTAATTGAGGATAAAATGCCATCATCTATATCTCTTTTTACTTCTTGTGCCTTTGCATTCCGACTTAATTCAACAACTGCCCTTCCTTTTTTCTTATCTTTGTCTAAATATGCATTACGAACGATACCAATAACAGAATCAAAATTGTGATTCCATAATACTGGGGCTACCCCTCCATTTAATCTGCTGAAATCAATAGAACCCTCCTCATGGCTTAGGATTTCAGTACCAAAAGATCTTTCTACAGGATATTCAGAACTGAAGCTAAATTCATATGTATTATCTTCCTGTGCAGAAAAAGAAGTTTCACCGCTACGTTTTAAAACAGTTGTAACACTTCTTAATGT
>Ga0181408_1000391_pt1 | contig 14401 bp, 7 predicted proteins | sample 31SPOviralmetaG_FD_130137 | JGI IMG/M metagenome (GOLD analysis project Ga0181408, IMG submission 130137) | Marine viral communities from the oligotrophic San Pedro Time Series (SPOT) site, San Pedro Channel, CA, USA - 31 SPOT_SRF_2012-02-16 | ecosystem: Environmental > Aquatic > Marine > Strait...
GGTGACCGGAAAGCATCCACGCCTGCGGGGTAGGCACCTCAAAGTAGGACCTACCCTGTCTTGGCTTTTGGCCCGTACGCGGATACCCATTAGCCGTCTAGACGGTGGGATAGACCACAAAAAATTGGCTACAAAATTTTTCTAAAGCTTTGGAAGTTGTTTAATACTATTTACTTTTTAAAATGGCACATCAAAGTTCTGACCTGACTACTAGCCTATCAAGGCCTGGTAGTCTTAATGGCGCTGCAGACAGCCGCGCCCTTCTGCTGAAGTTGTTCAGTGGAGAAATGTTCAAAGGATTTGAGTATAACGCAATCGCCCGTGATATGGTGATGAAGCGTACCCTTAAGAACGGCAAATCTATGCAGTTCATCTACACGGGTCGCACAACTGCTGAGTACCACACGCCTGGTAACGCCATCCTTGGCAACGGCGATGGTGCACCTCCAGTGGCTGAGAAGACCATCACTGTTGATGATCTTCTGATCAGCTCTGCATTCGTTTATGACCTAGATGAAACTCTGGCTCACTATGAATTGCGTGGTGAAATCTCGAAAAAGATTGGTTATGCACTGGCTCAGAAGTATGACCGTCTGATCTTCCGTGCAATTACTCGTGGTGCTCGGGCTAAGTCCCCTGTCCAAAAGTCCTCTTTCATTGAGCCCGGTGGAACACAAATTCGTGTTGGTTCCTCTGGTACTGCTGCTTCTGATGCATATGATTCAGCCAAACTTGTGGCTGCTTTCTATGACGCTGCTGCTGCACTTGACGAGAAAGGCGTTAGTTCCGAAGGTCGGGTAGGTGTACTTAACCCCCGCCAATACTATGAACTGATCCAAGCTGTTGGCAGCAACGGATTGGTCAACCGGGACGAGCAAGGCACTGCGCTGCAAGGCGGCCAAGGCATCATCGAGATTGCAGGCATTAAGATCTACAAGTCGATGAACATCCCATTCTTCTCTCAGTACGGTACTAAGTATGGTACTGCTTCTGCCACCAACCCTGGTGTCGCTTCTCCTGGCGAGACCGGTACGTTCGTAGGCGAAGGCATGGAAGATGGTCGTAATAGCGTGACCGGTATCAACAACGATTACGGTCAAGCTTCTAACTTCGCTAACTCCTGTGGTCTCATCTTCCAACGTGAAGCTGCTGGCTGCGTGGAAGCGATTGGTCCACAGGTGCAAGTTACCTCCGGTGACATTTCTGTGGTCTACCAGGGCGACGTGATCCTTGGCCGTCTGGCTATGGGTGCTGACTACCTGAACCCTGCTGCAGCCATTGAGCTGTTTGCTGGAACCGCCACTGCCCCTGCGCAGTTCGGTACGGTTCAAACCGCTACCAACAACGCTGGTTACGGCGGCTGATATTTTTCAGTTGTTCTATACAGGGATCCTTCGGGGTCCCTTTTTTATTTATCGACAGATATGCCTTTTCCTACTTATGCTGTGTCCACCGAACTGGATGCTGTAAATCAAATACTTAGCTCGGTGGGACAGGCTCCTGTCACCACTCTTGATCTGCAAAACCCTGAAGTCGCCATTGTCTTAAATACTGTACGTGAGGTAAACAAACAAGTACAGGCTGAGGGTTGGATCTTCAACACTGAACGTGAATACACTTTGACACCGGATTCAGTAACAAAAGAAATCCTGTATCCTACAAATGCCTTGGCTGTAGATACAGATGTTACCGGTGCAAATGCTAGTCTAGATACTGTACGTCGTAACGGGAAGCTGTACGACCGTATGCATCATACTTTTCAGTTTGCAAAAGAAGTCAAAGCCAACCTTGTTTGGTTGTTTGATTTTACAGATGTACCTACTGCTATTCAACAATATATCATTGCACGTGCTGCAAAGATGTGTGCAACAAAAATGGTTGGAGATAGAGAAATTTATCAACTTCTTACTGAACAAGAAGGATTCACTCGTGCTGCAGCTATTGAATACGAATGCAATCAAGGTGACTACAGCATGTTCGGTTTCAAAAACGGACAAGATTATTACACCAGCTATCAACCTTTTAATGCACTGATGCGATGAGAACAATCACCCAACGTATTCCCAACTTACTGTTGGGTGTTTCACAACAACCTGATCTACGCAAGTTCCCAGGACAAGTTGTCTCTGCTGACAACGTATTTCCTGATTATGCTCTTGGATTGCTTAAGCGTCCTGGTGGTAAATATGTAAGCAAACTTGCTGATGCAGACACTGGAGGCAGATGGTTTTCCATCATCCGAGATTCCAACGAAAAATATGTTGGACAATATGCTGATAATATATTTCGTATTTGGAGTCTAATTGATGGTTCTGTAAGAAAAGTTGATATGGGTACACCTGGTACAAAAGGTGTCCCTAGTGGTTGTAACTACACAAATTTTCAAACAGATGTCACTGCATATAACACTGCAAGAGACGATACTACTGCTAAGCTTGCCACTCTTAAAACAAAGCAAAAAGAATTTTCTGTTACACAGATTGGGCAAACAGCTACGGTTGTCAGTTTGTTCACTACCACAACCGCATATCCTGTCGGAAAAATTAATGACGCTTTGACGACAGGAGTTATGCAAACTTCGGCTGGCACTGTGACGTTCAAAAAGAACGGAGCTGTTGTTACTGGATCTGCATTTGCCAAAGGTAGGGAACGTACAGATGAGCAGCCATTGCTAGCAGCAGAGGGGTTTCGTATTTTTGAACTCAAAGAAACTATAGCTGCTACACATACACCAAGTCAGCTTACGGCTGCGCAGACTGCACTGACAACTGCCAAGACAAATTACGACAACGCTGTCACTGCAGAAGCTACAGCACTAACTAACTACACCAACGAAGTAACTGCTTGCACTATCAGCACTATCCCTAGCACTGAATATCTCAATGGTGCGACAGATAGTGACCTGGAGTTCTTGACGATTAATGACTTTACGTTTGTATTAAACAAGGCAAAGACTGTTGCGATGACTAGCAGCACAACTTCTGCCTTACCAAACGAAGCATTCATCTCAATCAATGTTGTGTCCTACAACGCTTCATATAAAGTCAAGATTAATGGCACTACAATTACCCACAACACACCTTCTAAAGTAGACGACACTAACCCTGTACAGAATGACAGCAATTCAATTGCAACTGCTATTAGGAATGCTATCGATAGCTTGTCCGGTTTCAGTGCGACTGTTGTTGGTCCTGGTATTTATGTTAGTGGCACAAGTGCTTTTACTATTGAGGCGTCAGGTGGCGGTCAAGAGGATGCTATCACTGTCTTTCAAGACAAGATCGTTAATGCTTCACGTTTACCGGCACAATCAAAAAACGGTTATGTCGTCGCTGTAATTAACAGCACTGACCTGACTGTTGATGATTTGTATGTTAAGTTTGAAACTACAAACAATGCAAACTTCGGTCCTGGTACATGGGTTGAGACAACCGGTCCTGGCATTAAGTTTGAGTTAGATGCTACAACACTGCCCCACCAAATTGTAAGGCAATCTGATGGTTCATTTAAATACGAACCTGTTATCTACAATGATAGGCTAGTAGGTGATGATGAAACAAATCCAATACCTTCATTTGTTGGTAAAAAAATTTCCAACCTTTTCTTTTATCGCAACCGTCTAGGCTTCCTTGCTGGCGACTCTGTGGTCATGAGTAAGGCTGGTGATTTCTTCAACTTCTTTGCTACATCTGCTATCCAAGCTGTTGCTGATGATCCCATTGACATTTCTGCTAGTTCCACACGACCTGCTGTTTTAAAATACGCACGTAGTTCTAGTGTAGGTCTGGTGCTATTTGGTGAACGAGATCAGTTTTTATTAAGCACGGATGGTGACGTGCTAAGTCCTACGACTGCGAAGATCAATACCCTTAGTTCGTTTGAATGTGATGCTGAAGTAGAAGCTGAGTCTCTTGGCACTACAATAACTTTCATTGCTAAGACACCATTGTTTACACGTGTCTACGAGCTAGGTGACATTAGTACAGACCGTGCACCTGCTATGGGTGAGACTACAGCTATTGTCCCTGAGTTCATACCATCTACAGCAGACAGTATGGCTACATCGTCAACACAGTCAATGATTTCAATTGGCACTGTTGGCAGTAACAAGCTGTTTCAATATAGATTTCTCACACAAGATGACAAGCGTGTATCTAGTTGGTACACGTGGACATTGACAGGTAATTTACTAGATCAATTCTTTGATCAAAGTACATTTTATGCTGTGGTCACGTCAGACAATCAAGTATTCCTGAAGTCATATGACCTTACACAGTCAAATGAAAGTGGATTCTTGACACTGCCTAGTGGTGAAAAGACTGATGTTTGTTTAGATAATTGGGTCGTAAACCCAGCCGCAAGCTATAGCAGCAGCACAAACAAGACAACTATAACTTTACCTTATAGTCACTTGACTGGTAAAACCCTTGCTGCTATCGATACAAACGATGGTGTGGTCTACTATCCCACGGTAAGTGGGGCTGCATTTACTATCCCTGGCGACATAAGGGGGGATGATATCATTGTAGGTTACATCTACACAATGGATGTAGAACTACCTAAGTTCTTCCGTAATGAGTCCACACAAGGCTCTGCATCGTCTGATTTCACCAATGACCTTATCATCCATCGTATCAAAGTCAGCACAGGCCTTAGCGGTCCTATTAAGTACCGTGTAGACATCGATGGCATTGATACCTTTGATAAGACTATTGACGTTGCACAGCCGTATTCCTATAACCTAAATAACGTCAACCTTAGTGCTGACGCTATTCACGACGTTCCACTCTACCAACGCAATACAAACCTTCAGATCAACATTATTGGTGATACACCGTTCCCCGTCAGCTTGCTGGCAATGAACTGGGAAGGTAGGGTTGGTAATCGATTTTACGCACGAGCTTAATTATGAAGATTGATATTAGACAAGCCACCCTGTCTGATATCCCTGCAGTTGCAGGTGATTTGTTGGAAGCTGGTATTGCAGACCTCAACCGTGCAGGCTCCCAGCCTGTACTGACTATGGCGTATGACGTCATGAATGACGAATCATACCTAGCTACAACAGAAGACGGCAAACCTATTTGTATGTTTGGTATCAGTGATACTGGATGTATTTGGTTGCACATGACTAACGAAGTACCAAAGTATCCTATTGCATTTATTAGGGCAGCAAAACGGTTCATTAACAAACTAGAACGTCCTATCCTATTTAACTGCATTGATATACAAAATACAAATTTAATTAAATTTATCAAACACTTAGGGTTCAAAGTTATCAACGTGATAGCTGTTGAGCCGTCGAACAACTATCATGTGGAGATTGTAAAACTATGGCATGGATGGCAGCCATCTCGGCAGGTGCCGGATTAGCCTCAAGCCTTTTCGGTGGTTCTGCAAAGCGTGCAGCACAGATCACACAAGCTGGTCAGCAGTATGTTGCACAGATCAGAGCAGAAGGAAACCAAAGGGCACAAGCTAAGTTTCAAAACACGTTTCAAAACCTAATGATCTCTTCCGCTAACAAGCGGACTGAAGAGATCTTTGGTAAACAACTAGATCTATACGACACCAGCAAGTATTATCGTTCAGAAGCTGCGTCCTTAGCGTATGCAGCAAACGAACGGAAGTTAGACGAAGTATATGCACAAGCAAAGTTTGGAAGACTAAAAGAAGAGAATGCTTTGGCTGCCAGTATCGGTTCGTGGAACGCGGCTGATGAAGGTAACCGAGGACGGTCCTACAAACTAGCTCAGCAAAAAAGCACACTGGCTAAGTTCGGTGTGTCATCTGCAGAGCTTACTGAAAGCCTTGTCAGTGCACGCATTGCAACAAAAGCTGCTAATGAAAACGTGCGCCGACAACTGAAGAGTGATGAGTTTGCAGCATACAGCAAAATTGCAATCCCACCGACACTGGAAAATAATCTACCTACTCCTGAGTTTGGTGCATATTCACAGATGCAACTGCCTAAGTTCAACAAAGGCTTGTCTATTGCTAGTGCTGTCCTGGGTGCAGGTCAAAGCTTTATTGGTGGATTGAGTACCGATCAAATTGAAGGGGCTGACAATGCTATTGGAAATTTCTTTAAATTTGGTAAAGGTTAATGCCTAAAGAATTTGAATCGGGTTCACGTTATCAAGGCTATGCTCAGACCCAAGGGTATGATCCTATTAAGCCTGTTGACGTGACCCCTATCCTACGGGAAAACAGAAAAACAGAACAACAGAATCTGCAACGTATGCTTGATCAAAGTATGCAAGTCATGCGGATTAAAGACCAAGAAGAACAAAATACTATTGAACAGCAAAACAGAATTGCTGATCTTGTAGTAGATACAGAACTAAGTGATCTTGCAGACTTTAGCCAGACACTTACCAACGCGATTACTACCTACAGAGACTACCGAAAAGACAAGGACATCGAAGCTGGGTTGAATCTTGCGTACACCGATGGTTTACCGCAGGATGCCGTTGAGCAATTCAAGAGGGACGAGGCTATGGCAGAACAGGCTGCTACCCTGTCAGAGGGTGCAGCAGCGTCTCTGGAAGCGGAAAATGCACCTACTGATCTTGTCCAGCGAACCCGTAATCTAAGCGGGTGGAAGGGGTATGGTTATGCTCGTGGTATTGCACAACTCGGTGGTGAGCAGTATGGAATCTTTTATGAAGAGGTTGCAGAACGTGTCACTGTTGACATTGCGGGCCGTGCTGTAACACTTGCAAATGCAAAAGACAGTTCTGAAAGGGCTGCAGTAGAAGCAGAGATACGTCGTCAGTACCTTAAAAACTTTGAAGGTATGAACCTGGGACTTCTAAATGAGTATTTGTTCCCAGGCATGAGGCGGTATGAAACACAACAGGCAACTGCGTTTGCTTTAGAGCAGCGTGAAATGCTTCGTGCAGAACGTGAAACCACAGCAAAAGACGAGCTGTCTGGTTTCATCAAAGGCGAACGTGGTGGCGAAGGTTTTATTAGGCTAATCAACACACACCAATATGACTTTGGTGGACGTGGTAAAACACGTGAAATGTTTGTTCAAGAATTAAAGGACGGACTTGCGTCTGGTAGGTATTCACCTGAACAGGTTGAGGCCCTCCTAGAATACCAGTTTGACAAGAACGGTACTGGAAAACTTATCAGCATACAAGAAGCTTTTGCACGTGACTTTGAAGAGTTCCCTACACTTATTAGTCAAGCTAAACAAAAAGTATATACTGATATAGAAACTGACCGAGAGCTACGTGTCAAAGCGTTTGAAACTGATATTCAAAAAAAAGTTGAAGAACGTGGCTTCCCTTTAAATAACGCTGAGATCGCACAGCTACGTCGTCACGCAGTCGAGAACAACATGGGTGATCCTGAGTTCCTCAAGACCATGACTACCCTGAATGATCTGGACAAAGAAGCTAGTGACGATCTTGCAGCTATGTACATCGCTGATAAAGGTTTTATTAGTCAAGCTGAGGCTGCTAAACTTCATCCTGAAACTACAGCTACATATAGACAGCAAGGTAAGATTACTGAGAATGATATTGCTGCTCCATCTCAAGGTGATGTAGATAGAGCTAAAGATTCTATCCGTGGACTAGGTAAAACTTTACTACGTGCTGAGGGGCAACTAACTGCAGGCGATGCAGAAACAACTTTCAATCAAAACGCTTTTGATGAATATCGCAGACTGTACGCTGCTGCTGCTATCAACCCTGCAGTGCCAGAAGGTCAAGCACACGAATATGCTATGCAAGAGCTTCGTAAACTCATTAATGCACCAGACGGCCTTGACCATTATAGCAAACAACAAACAGTAACCTTAGATCAAGAAAAATTCAAGAGGTATAAAGAAGCCGATGCCGCACTTACAGATCGGGCAAGTATTTATCAAGCTATTCCTGCTTTGCTCCCCGCTGTGGAACAACTACGGGAATACCAACGTCGTGGTAAAAACGACATCCCATTTGAATTTCACCAGCTAGCTAGGAGTTTGAATGGGATAGATGGTTGGGATTTAGCTGCTGCTCAATACGAGGCACACGGTATGAAGCCTCCTATTAAGAAACCACAAATCGAACAAAGCATTGACGGCCTGTCACCTTCTGTTCGTTATTTAATGCGTAAACACAACACACCCAGCCGCACTCTTCGTGCACAAATTGAGTCTGGTGACAACATGTTCTTGGAACTGGTCAAGAACAAAGAAAGCACATCATACGGTGAGTATGACGCTATGAACACTGGCGGCGCTGCTTCTGGGCACATTGCTTATGGCTCAGCTAACAGCAAAGACGTGTTCGACAAGCCACTAACACAGATGACCATCGGTGAGGTTATGTCTCTCCAGAGTCAAGGGAAGTTACACGCCGCAGGTGCGTACCAGATTATCGGAAAAACGTTACCTGGTATTCTTTCTTTTGCTGGTCTAAATGAAACCGATATGTTTGATGAAGCAAATCAAGACAAACTTGCAATTGCTTTGTACCGTCGCCGTGTTACCTGGCATGGTACAACTCAAGGCAATCTTATGAATGGATTGCGCAACGAATGGATCGGTCTTCAAAATGTACCAGATGCAACCTTACTAGAAGCTATGGAATCTATGTCTCCTTACAATCAACCACAAAACATTTTACCAGCATTGCGAGGAGGTAGTTAATGGAAGAATTTTTTAAAGACGAAGAACTTGCAAACGTAGCAATTGAACTTGGTGAACAAGCTCTCGAAAGAGAAGACGAAGAAGCAAGAGCTGCTGAAGAAGAAGAACGTATTAAAGCAGAGGAAGAAAAAGCACAAGCTGAGAAAAACACTGTTGGTGAAGAACTGACAAGTGCATTTACTGGTGGGGTACGTGACACTGCTAGTTCTCTTATAACCTTGCCAGAACGTGTCAATGACATGTTCAGTGGCGAGATGCAGCGTGAAGGTGATGATTATGAACCTGAGTTTAATCCTTTAGGTGGCGATCAGAACCCTGTCACACAAACCTGGTGGGGCAATGCTATCCGCAGTGTCGTTCATTACGGCACACTTGCTGGCGGTGTGATTCTTGGTGCTAAAGGTGTTGCTGCTGCCGGTATTGGTGGCGGTATCAGTGCTGGTGCAAGTTGGCTTGCTGGCGCAGGTTCTGCAGGTTTCGGTGCAACCGTTGCTCGTGGTGCTGCCGTTGGTGGTACTGCTGACCTTTTGTCAGAGTATTCACAAGACCATAACCTAATGGGTACGTTGAAAGACAAGGTACCTTTGCTTGATACACCGTTCGCTACAAAAGATACTGATCATCCAATGATCAAGACTCTTAAGAACGTAGTGGAAGGTATGGGTATTGGTATCGTTGTAGATGGTGTTATCCGAGCCATCGGTAAGTCTAGAGCAGCAAGTAAGACAAAAGTACCTGCCAAACCTGATCGTCAAGCCCTTGTTGATGCGAATGCGATTGATGGTATGCAGCGTGCACGGGCAGAAGATGCTGTTAAAGCGAGTGTAGACAAAAACTTGCGCGATGAAACTGCACGTTACTTGCTCAAAAAAGGCAAACGCTTCGGTTCGCTGTCACCAGAAGATCAGATCAAAGAGATGCTTGCGACACAGAAACGCAGTACATCTAATAAATTCAGCACCTGGACCCCTCCTGAAGGACCTGAAGCACGTGCTGAACGTAAGATTACCGAACGCGGCAAGTCTGTAGAAGAACAGACTGTCGAAAAAGGTCGGGAAGAAATGAACGATCCTGGTTTTAGGGGTCATAAAAACAAGCCTATTGCTGACTCACACCAAGGCTCTCCCAACTCTATTGGTAATCTTTACGACGTGCAGAAGCAAGTGCAACGTATTCACAGTGACACTGCATCTGAATTTGGATCTACAGACAACATCCTTACCCCGAAGCAAGCCGAACGTATGGCTGAGGCAGGTTTTGAAGGTAACGTTTCACTTACACAAAAGCTTGCTAAAGAGCTGTACGGTGAAGTACGCTTCAAACGTTTGACTCAAGAATTAAGAAGTCAAAACAGAGACCTTGCTACATTTTTCAAAGACGCTGTAGAAAATGCACAGATCATTGTGGGCGGACGTGATGCTGGCTCTGAAGTTCCAGAAGATTTTTGGAGAAGGGTTTACGCATCGCAACCTGCACAGACTGGTACTGGTGTGAGCGGTAAACAAGACAATCTTGAATACTGGTCAATGGAAAACGTTGTGACCGCTGATCTTGTCAATACTGCACTTTTCAGGAAACTGCGTGATTTGGCAACTGCTTCTGGCGAATTGAGGGATGTTCTTGATATTAATGATGTAGATGGCCCAGTCAAATCTATACGCGACAATCTCATCGTAGGTATGGATGAAACAAAACGAGCTAGGTATATCATCAGTCGTCAGTTTGCACTATTGAATGAACTAGACCCTACTGCTGCAAAGAAACAATACGAAGCTACGTTGTCAGAAATCCACGAATCTACTAAAGCACAAGTAGATATGATGCTGGATCTGGCACGACAGCAACCCACAGATGATTTCCTTCACGCTGTGTTGGAAGCGTTTGGTATGTCTAGTAAGGTCCAGAATTGGACTGACTTTGATGCATTCATGCGTCGTCGCTTGCTAGGCGAAACAGTAGAAGGTAAAAAGAAAACTGGACTGTTGATTCGTGAGATGCAAGGCGTCATGATCAATAGTGTTCTCAGTGGTCCTAAGACTCCTATCCGGGCAATCATGGGAACTGCTACCGCTGCATTTACTCGACCTATGGCTCAAATGCTGGGTGGTCTTGTTCAGTTTGCAGGAAGGGGCAACCCGCAAACATTGCAGACAGCTATGGCGTCTACAAACGCTTTGGTACAGACAATTCCTGAATCACTTAAATATTTCAATACACGCCTTCGGTCCTACTGGTCTGGTGAAATTTCAACATTCAAAAACCGATTTGGTGAATTTGATTCTCGTGATGAACAATGGGAATTGATGAAGCACTGGGCTGAAACACGCGGCACAGACGGTGAAAAAGCTGCATTTAGACTTGCGAACGTTGCTCGCGCTGCAAACGATAAAAACTTTTTGACCTATTCAACTAAGTTGATGGCCGCGACTGACGACGCATTTACCATGCTACTCGCTCGTGCAAGGGCAAAAGAACGTGCCATGATGGAAGCGTTTGACGCAAGAGGTCAAGGTAAGATTCAACAAATCACTCCTGATCTTATTAAAGAAGTTGAGGAACGTGAGTTTGCAAAAATCTTTGACCCTAATGACGGCAGTGTAAGTGATGAAATGCTGCAGTACGCCAAGAAAGAAGTTACCCTTACAAAAGATATTCAAGGTTTCGGCAAGAAACTAGATGAATTGTTTGATTCACAACCGTTGCTCAAACCGTTTTTCCTATTTGCTAGGACAGGTATTAACGGTCTAGAATTGACATTTAAACATGTTCCTGGTCTTAACTTTTTTGTTAAAGAGTTTCGAGACATTGCATTTGCAAAACCTGGTAGCCTCGACAATGTACGTCAGTATGGCATCACTAATGATTTTGAACTAGCTAATGCAAAGGCTCTGCAAAATGGACGCCTTGCTATGGGCGGTGGTGTCATTACCATGGCAACAATGTCTTATCTCAACGGAAACCTTAGTGGTAACGGTCCACAAGACGTAAAACTCAGGCGTGTTTGGGAATCTGCAGGGTGGAAACCACGTTCAATTAAAATTGGTGATGCATGGGTTAGCTACGATTCCCTAGAACCTTTTAACAACGTACTTGCTGCAATTGCTGACGTTGGCGATAACCAACGGTTGATGGGCGATGAGTGGACAGAACAGCACCTGGCTGGCATTGCTTTTATCATTGGTAAAGGCATGATCTCCAAGACCTACATGCAAGGTCTAGAGCAGCTTACTGACGTGTTAGGTAACGATCCTAGAAAGCTAGAAAAAATTGCAGGCAACCTGATGAACAACACTATTCCGTTGTCATCGCTGCGTAATGAAATTGGTCGTTTGCTAAACCCACAGATGCGTGAGTTAAATTCTGGAATGTTTGAGCAAATGCGGAACCGCAACCTGATGTTTGAAGGGTTGACTGACGATCAACTACCTATGAAGTATGACATCCTCAACGGTAAAGCAATCAACGATTGGCACCCGTTGACCCGTATGTTCAACTTTTTAAGTCCTGTACAACTGAACCTTGACCCATCGCCTGGACGTCAACTTCTTCTGCGTAGTAACTATGATATGCGGATGTCAGTGTACTCTGCACCTGATGGCACGTCTTTGGCTAAGAATTCCAAAGTACGTTCCATTTTCCAGAAGGCTATTGGTGAACAGAACTTAGAAAAAACACTGGATAAGTTGTCAACCGACAAAAAGATCCTTGAGTCTATGGCAGAAATGGAAGCAGATCTTGCTTCTGGAAGACGAGGTAAGGATCCTATGTCTTACTACCATAACCGTAGAATTAAATACTACATGGATCAAGCCCGTAGAGTTGCGTGGGCAAGTCTTAGCGAAGACGCTGATGTCGTTAACCTAATCAATGCTCGTAAAAAACTTGCCGGTTCTAAATACAGGCAAACAACTGGTATGGAAGGATCTAATAGGCTTTACGATGAAGCGCAAGAGCTTCTTAAAATGACCCGTTAACAAATTAACTAAAATGGCTGTTACATTCAATACTTTTGCGGGGAACGGTACGACCGGCCCCTTTTCTTTTACATTTGAATACATTGATGAGACTGACGTCAAAGTAAGTATTGACGGTACAACTCAAGCTACAACTGCATACACGTTCCCCACAGCCTCTACTATTCAATTTGTTTCGCTGACCCCCACCTCCAGCCAAACCATTCGTATCTTCCGAGAGACGGATATTGATGACTTAAAGGCTACATTCTTTGCCGGTTCATCTATCCGTTCACAGGATCTAAACGACAACTTTGAACAGAACAACTTTGCTGTTCAAGAGATCAAAACTCAGTTTGTCACACAGGCAAATGGTTCATTCAGCACTAATGTTGACATGAACAGCAACAGGATTGTCGATATGGCTGATCCTGTTGATGCACAAGATGCTGTCACAAAACAATACCTAGAAGACAACTACTTTGATGATGGCACTGAAACCATTGTTAGTGGTGAAAGTTGGCCTGATAACGACACAACGATTGCTACAACTGCATCGATTGACAACCGTGTAGATTCTAAGATTGATACAGCTATTGAAGGTGACGTGCTTATTGATGGTACTGGCCTGACAAAAGCTGCTACCGGTGGTCAAGTAACTCTCGGTATTGGTGCAGGTAGTGTTGATCTTGATAGAATCAAAGCTGCTGACATCATCGTTTCGGGTGAGTCTAACCCTAATAATGACACGACCATTGCCACTACGGCAAAGATCGATGACATGATTGATGCTGCTATTACTGGCGATATTGCAGCAAGTGATGGGTTGTCAGTTACCAACGATGGTGATGGCACTATTACTATTGGGATTCCCGCTGGAGCTGTTGATCTTGACCGACTAAAAACTGATGATGTAATTACATTGTCTGAGCAAGACGCAGGTCCTACAACTAACGATGATAGCATCTTTACCTCTAGTGCTGCTGCTAAACGTTTTGATACTTTAGTCCAGACTGGCACTCCTTCTGGTGCTTATCAAGTCGGTAAAACTTGGTTACAAAACGACGATGACCAAACTTTAAAGATTTGGAATGGTACAACCTGGCTAGACGTTGCGTCTGGTGGCTCATTTCGAACTCAAGATAAGGTTATCTATGTTGATGCTACTGGTGGTGATGATGCTAAAACTGGTCATCGTATCAGTGGACCTAAGCTGACGATTAAAGCAGCCATCAACGACATTAACTCAGATGTCAGTACCTCTATCAAAACTGCAGGTTCTGGCTACAGTAATGGTACCTACAGTAACGTTCCTCTTACTGGAGGCACTACTGGGTCTGGTTTGACAGCTACTATCACTGTAACTGGAAGTGTAATTAGTTCTGTAACTAACGTTGCAAACTCTACACTGCAAGAATATCAGATTGGTGACATCTTATCTGCTGCTGACTCTAACCTTGGCAGTGGTGGTGGTTCTGGTTTTGAGCTAGAAGTTACTGGTGGTGGCGATGGTATGACTGTGATCGTTTCTGCTGGTACTTATCAAGAAATTGCACCCATTCAAATCAAACGCCGTAACGTGTCTATCATTGGCATGGCCTTACGAAGCTGTATTGTACACCCGACTGTTGCAACACAGGGTGACCATGCAGATGGCAACCATGCGTTGTTTGAGTTAAACAGTGGATCGTTTGTGCAAAACATGACTCTGACCGGTGTGCAAGCTGGCAGTTCAGGTACAAACACTCTTGACTCTGATCTACCTGTAAGACAAGGTTGGAACTTTGCGTTCTAC
>Ga0181408_1000394_pt1 | contig 14335 bp, 19 predicted proteins | sample 31SPOviralmetaG_FD_130137 | JGI IMG/M metagenome (GOLD analysis project Ga0181408, IMG submission 130137) | Marine viral communities from the oligotrophic San Pedro Time Series (SPOT) site, San Pedro Channel, CA, USA - 31 SPOT_SRF_2012-02-16 | ecosystem: Environmental > Aquatic > Marine > Strait...
ATACGAATACACACAACTCACGATGATGCATCTTGAGGGACTGTCGCATATTGGTTAATGCTCTCTGCTTATAACGGGGTAAACTGAGTTCAATTCTCAGCAGTCCTATTTGCTTCCTTAGCAATCTGGTGAATGCAGCAAACTCATAATTTGCCTAAGGTGAGTTCGATCCTCACAGGAAGCACTTGACAAAAACACCGCTAAACCCTTATAATACTAAGGTCAACAAACGGAACAATGACACTGACTACTAAGTTCAAGAAAGATATCCAAACCTTAAAAGGTGCGGTAAATGGAGAATTCTTCCTGGATGTGAAGAATCCGAAACTTCTCAAAAAGGTCCGTCGTTATTATGAAAATATTGGTGTTGTCTTTTCAGGCGATGCTCTTGATGATTATGATATTTTGATGGAACAAATCTCTGTCGATCTTGAAGCAGTAGAAGCATGAAAGTTCTTCTAGAACGTTTCCCGTATCGTTATGTTGAGTGTGGCACATTGGAAATCAATGGTATGCCAGACTATCGCATTCAGAAAGCAAATACCTGGTCAAAGAGATATAGTGATATGTATCTCCTTGATAATAAAATGCAACTTCTGACTGCGATAGATGACTTTGAGTACACCAAATGGTTAGATCCAGATGGTGTACCTTGTTATACTAAAGACTCGGTAAGTCGTGTAAACTAGTCCTGGTGGAGTCATTAGACCCTTTTAAAAACTAAATAAATCAAGAGTTAATTATTAATCACTATGGCAACCAAAGGAACAGCAGCAAAGTCTGCAAGCGGCGCATCGATGTCAAAGTATGATGTCGAAGTCGAATCAAGACTTCAGGCGCTGGAAGAAAAAGCACATACTTTATCTGGAGGTGATGGAAATGCATCTGGAATGGAGGCAAAACTTGATGCTCTCATTGAGGCATTAAATCAGTGTCCTGCAGTTACAGAAAATTTTCCAAAAGATTCTGAAGGCAACAGAAGAATTAGTCTTTGATAAGGTTTCTTGCTTTTCCCAAGAGCAAGTGGTGCGGATGGAGGAAACTCCCGCCCTGTTTCTTGCTTCAGGTTAAAGAGCAAGTGGCGTGCATGAAAGACCTTATGAGGACGGTTGCATAAACCGTCCTTTTTTAGTATAGTGTAAAAAACAGATATAATATGAAAGTCGCTCTAATCACGGGGATTACTGGTCAAGATGGTTCATATCTAGCAGAATTGTTGCTTGAGAAAGGATATGAGGTCCATGGTATTGTGAGACGTAGTTCTTTGATTAATACTCATAGAATTGACCATATATTCAAAGATATTGAATTGCATTATGGAGATTTAACAGACTCTACTAATGTGGTTAGTATTATTAAAAAAGTTGAACCCGATGAAATCTATAACCTTGCTGCTCAGAGTCATGTGAAAGTGTCGTTTGAACTTCCTGAGTACACTGGCAACGTTGATGGACTTGGAACGCTTCGTATTCTTGAGGCAGTTCGTCTTTTAGGAATGGAAGATAAAGTGCGTATTTACCAAGCATCTACATCCGAAATGTTTGGTAAGGTTCAAGAGATTCCTCAAAAAGAAACTACTCCATTTTATCCACGATCGCCATATGGATGTGCAAAGGTTTATGCGTATTGGTTGACGAAGAACTATCGCGAGTCCTATGGAATTCACGCAGGTTCTGGTATTCTTTTCAATCACGAATCTCCACGTCGTGGCGAAACTTTTGTTACTCGTAAGATTACGATTGCTCTGAAGAACATTGCAGAAGGAAAGTGGAATACTCTTTCTCTTGGCAATCTAAATTCTTTACGTGATTGGGGTCACGCAAGAGACTTTGTTGAAGCAATGTGGATGATGCTTCAACAGGAGAAAGGAGATGATTATGTTGTATCTACAAATGAACAACATTCTGTTCGTGAGTTTGTAGAAAAGTGTGCCCCTTACTTCAATATGAATATTGAGTGGCACGGTGAAGGACTTGAAGAAGTTGGTATAGATACTATCTCGGGTAAAACTATTGTCAAAGTTAATGAGAAGTATTTCCGTCCAGCAGAAGTAGACACACTTCTTGGAGACTCAACAAAAGCAAGAGCAGTTTTGGGTTGGTATCCCAAGACATCATTTGATCAACTAGTGGAGGATATGTGTGAGAATGAAGAAGGGATCTAGAATCTTTGTCGCAGGACATAAAGGACTTGTTGGTTCTGCTATTATTAGACAGTTGGAGACTGCAGGACATACTAATATCTTGACGGTTGATAGGTCGGAGGTTGACCTTACAAATCAGAGAGAAGTAAATAAATGGTTCAAAACGCATGAACCGAAGTATGTCTTTAATGCTGCTGCTAAAGTGGGTGGTATCATTGGTAATCAAAATCATAAGGCAGAGATGATTTATCAAAATCTTATGATTGAAAGTAACTTGATTGAAGCTGCATATCGTAACGGGTGTAAGAAGTATTTGTTCCTGGGGTCTTCATGCATTTATCCAAAAGAACCTCAACTGCCAATCACTGAAGATCAGTTGATGACTGGTAAACTTGAACCCACCAATGATGCTTATGCGGTGGCAAAGATTGCTGGTATCTATCTCTGCAAATCTTATCGTCAGCAGTATGGATTCAACGCTATTAGTGCGATGCCATGCAATCTTTATGGACCAGGAGATAATTATCATCCAGAAAACTCTCATGTTATTCCTGGAATGATTCGTAAAATTCATGACGCAAGAGATGACATTGGTTACGATCTTGGTGGTCCATATTATAGGGGAGTAAGACTTTGGGGAGATGGTTCTCCTATGAGAGAGTTTTTATATGTTGATGACTTAGCAGATGCATGTATTCTTCTTATGAAAAAATATAATGAAGAAGAACCCATCAACATTGGATCTGGAAAAGAAATTTCTATTAAGGACCTTGCTGAAGTGATTGCTTCTGTGATTGGACTTGAAAGAGAAAATATTCATTGGGACACTTCTAAACCAAATGGAACAATGCGAAAGGTTATGGACGTATCAAAGATTAAAGAACTTGGTTGGAAACCGCAGGTCTCCTTTGATGATGGTATTAGAGTTGCCTATGGAGACTTTCTAACAAGATTTGGATAATACTGTAGGGGTTGCGTAAGCGCCCCTTTTTCTGTATAATAAATATCGGGTAACAATAAAGGAAAGAATGTCTGACTATAAAAAGACTGCACTGGTGTTTGGTGCAGGTGGATTTATTGGTTCACATATGGTTAAACGATTACGCTCCGAAGGATACTGGGTGCGTGGTGTAGATCTTAAGCATCCTGAATATTCAGCATCTCATGCAAATGAATTTATTGTTGGTGACTTGAGAGATGTTAATCTCGTAAAACGATGTGTTCGTTTTACTGGATATCTTGGAAATTTTTATAAAGACATTATAGATAAGTTTGCCGAACCTTTTGATGAGATCTATCAGTTTGCTGCTGATATGGGTGGTGCAGGATTTGTATTCACTGGTGAGAATGATGCAGACATCATGCATAACTCTGTCACTATTAATCTAAATGTTCTTGAGGAACAACGTAAACTGAAAGAAATTGTAAAGCAAAATAAAACTAAAATCTTTTACTCTGGATCAGCATGTATGTATCCTGAGTATGCTCAAGAAGAAACAAACAATCCTGGACTGAGGGAAAATGATGCGTATCCAGCAGCACCGGACTCCGAGTATGGATGGGAGAAACTCTTCAGTGAGCGTCTCTACTTTGCTTACAATCGCAACCATGGCATCCCTGTTCGTGTTGCTAGGTATCACAACATCTTTGGTCCTGAAGGAACCTGGGACGGTGGAAGAGAGAAGGCACCAGCTGCAATCTGCCGTAAAGTCGCTTACCTCCCGGAGCAGGGTGGAGCAATCGAGGTGTGGGGAGACGGCTTACAGACTCGTTCCTTCTTGTTCGTTGACGAATGCGTTGAAGCAACTTACAGAATGATGCAATCAGACTTTATGGGACCGGTTAATATCGGTTCTGAAGAGATGGTTACTATCAATCAACTTGTAGAAACTGCTGCTAAAGTTGCAAATAAAAAAGTTACTAAGATTCATATTGATGGACCTCTTGGAGTTCGTGGGCGTAATTCTAATAATGATTTGATCCGTAAAGAACTTGGTTGGGATTATTCCCAAACTCTGGAGGAGGGAATTCGTTACACATATTATTGGATTTCTGAACAAATTCAACTGAAAGGTGGCAAATGACGATTGGTTATAACCGACTTGGATCTAATGGCAGACTAGGAAATCAAATGTTTCAATATGCTGCATTGCGTGGCATTACAACTCATCGTGGATTCGACTTTATGATTCCTCCACCCGATGATAAGTATGAAGCAAACTATGGTTTGTTTGACTGCTTTAAGATGGGTAGTGTAAAACCAGAAAACTTTGGTTTTGTCCCTCACAACTTTACTTCATTTAAACTTCGTGAGTTTAATTTTCATGAGGAATTCTTTAATCAGTGTCCTGATGATAGTAATCTTGATGATTATTATCAAACTGAGAAATGGTTTAAGAACGTAGAAGATTTGATTCGTTCTGACTATACGTTCAAGGATGAGATTCTTAAACCTTGTAAAGAAATGATTGAAGGTGTTGGAGAATGTATTGCACTTCATGTTCGCCGTACTGATTATGTAAACCTTACAGACTATCATCCAGTTTGCTCTCTAGAATATTACGTTGCTGCTCTTGAAGAGTTTCCTGAGGACATGCCAGTTCTAATCTTTTCTGATGATATTGAATGGTGTGGACAGCAGGAAGTCTTCTCTAGTGATAGGTTTCTACTCTCTCAAAATGAGGAACGTTATGATCATCTACATAAAGATGCTGATGGTCAAATGCGACATTCGCTGGTTCCCAATACAGACTTGTGTTTGATGTCATTGTGTAGTCACAATATTATCGCTAACTCTTCTTTCTCTTGGTGGGGTGCTTGGTTGAACAGTAACCCAGACAAGAAAGTTGTTGCTCCAGATCAATGGTTTGGACCTGCATCAGGTATTGATGATATTTCAGATCTTGTTCCTTCTGATTGGATTAGAAAACCGATATGATTTTTTTAGATTATCTTGGTAAGATGGGGCAACTGGGCAATCAAATGTTCCAGTATGCCGCTCTCCGTGGTATTGCAAAGCATAAAGGATATGATTTTGGTATCCCAGATCATGATGAGTTAATTGTAGATGCTCTAGGAAATAGACTTCGTATTGAATTGTATGTTCCTTTTAACTTACCGTATCTAAAAAATAAAGGAGTAACTTCTTCTGAACAAATTGTTCAGGAGAGGTTTTTTGAGTTTGACCAACAACTCTTTGATGAACTTCCAGATGGAGTGAGTATTACAGGTTACTTTCAAACAGAAAAATACTTCTCACATATTAGAGATGAGATCTTAGAAGAATTTTCTTTTAAAGATAACATCATGGAAGAATGTAGTTCAGCATACGAATTGTGCTCTGAGTCTGTTGCCCTACATATACGTAGAGGTGATTTCTTAAGGAACAGTGGAAATCATCATAATCTTTCACTCGATTGGTACGAAAAAGCACTGAAAGAGTTTGATGAGGATAGACAGGTAGTCATATTTTCTGATGATACAAAGTGGTGTAAAGAGCAATCGTTATTTGCAAGTGATAGATTTTTAGTTTGCGAAACAAACAGTTCATATCATGATCTTCATTTGATGACCAAATGTAAAGATTTTATCATTGCTAATAGCACATTCTCCTGGTGGGGTGCTTGGTTATGTGAGAACGAAAATAAAAAAGTTGTAGCACCTTCAGTATGGTTTGGACCAAATAATAAACATCACAACATTAAGGACTTGTTCCCTGAAACTTGGACAGTATTATGAAGCACGATCTAAAAAATGTAACTTTTATCATTCCACTTCAGATTGAAACTGATGATCGTTTAAGGAACATTATTCTTACAACATCCTTCCTTCTGAATACTTTTGATACTAATGTAATCATCAAAGAGGTTGATGAGGAACCTATATTCCAGCAGTGGGCTCTGCCTGTTATTAAACGTATCGTTGGTGATACAAGTGGACTGAACTATATTTTTGAAAAGCATAGTCGCAATGATGATGCTTTCCATCGCACTAAAGTCTTAAATGATATGGTGCTGCTGGCAGATACCAAAATTGTTGTTAATTATGACAGCGATATTATCTTGCCAGTGTCTAGTTATCTTGAGGCAGCAGAAAAACTCAAGACTTGTGACGTTGTTTATCCATATCGTTTTGGTGAACGGGGCGAACGTAAAGTAAAATTGGATACTCAATTTGATAATAAACCTGCCATTGATACCTTTGAACAACATCCAGAAATTAAAGCGTATCTTGAATCTGGTTATGATGAGAACGCATTAGATGGCAAATATTTTTACTATCCTCACCAACAAGGAGAAGGATGGGCAGAATATGGAATGGTTCAGTTCTTCAATAAGCAAGTCTATCTGGATGGATATCTTGAGAACGAAAACTTTATTGCATATGCTCCTGAAGATGTAGAACGTCATCATCGTTGGACACTTCTAGGATATGATATTCAAAGAGTTGATGACTATGCTTATCACTTTGAGCATAAGAGGACACCAAACTCTTGGTTTAACAATCCATTTATGCAAAAGAATAATCAATTGTGGGAATATCTTAAGAATCTTTCTAAAGAAGAAGTAATCGAGTATTATGAAAACCAAGAGTATGTAAAGGAGAAACTGAAATGACTTGGCACCTAGTCAATTATGCTGATGATAAGTTCAAACCACAGCAGGAGTTTTTGGAAAGAATTCATTCCGACAACTTCAACATCATGTCATACAATCGTGAGTGGTTGGTTACTACAGATTTCTACAAAGATAATCAGAGTATTCTAGATGAAGAGCGTGGTGGTGGATGGTGGGTATGGAAACCCTTCGTTATCCTTGACGCACTATCAAAAGTAGAAGAGGGGGACTATGTTCTCTACTGTGACTGTGGAGATATGGTGTCTCCTGGCATTAAATCTTTTGTCGAGGGTACGTTGAGTGAAGATGAGTTCTGTCTTCTGTTGTTTGGGGGGAATAAGAATAAAGATTATACCAAGCGAGACTGTTTTGTTCTGATGGGTTGTGATGAAGCAGACTATTGGAATTCAAATCAACTTGAAGCAGGGGTGCAGGTATGGAAAAAAACTGAGCAGTCAGTAAATGTTATTACTGACTGGATGAAGTATTGTATTGACCCTCGCATCATTAAAGATGACCCTAGCACTTTGGGTGAAGAGATGTCTTCTTTCAACGCACATCGCAATGATCAAAGTATCCTAACTAATATTGCTATCAGAGAAGGTCTGAGCGTAAGTAACCAAGAGTTTAGAAACTTTATCGAATGTGACTATGACTATTGGTATGAACGTTACCCTGCTTCGGGATATGGAAGAGAAATTGATAGTTTCCTTGTAAGTGTTAAAGATGCATAGTATTATTCTAACAATTCATAATAAAGAGTTCTTGATTAACCAAGTTCTTGACGGTATTACAAAAAATACTGTTGGGGACTATGAACTTATCATCGTCCTTGATGGATGTACTGATAAGTCATTTAACTGTGTTGAGGACTATTTTTATGAAACAAATAAAGACGTTCTTATCTGCACAACTCCAGACGTATTTGAGACCAAAGCAAACAACGTAGGTCTCAAGAATGCAAAAGGCGAATATGTCATCATCGTTCAAGATGATATGATTATTAAAGAGAAGGGTTGGAACCTGAGAATGCAGAAACCTTTTGATGCATTTGATGATGTGTTTGCAGTCACGTCTAGAACCGCCCATAATTGGAAATTCAATCCCAACACCAAACACCTGGGTATGGAAGAAGACATCGACAATGCCTGGTCTGATATTTGCATTCATACTGATCACGCAAACAGCAGCACTATTTCTAGAGATGTGTTTGCTGTCCGTGCTTCAGTTAATCGTGGTCCTTTGATGATGAATCATGAAGACCTTAAGACTATGGGATATTTTGATGAGGCATTCTCCCCACAAGATATGGATGACCATGACTTAATGTATCGTATGCATAAAGAACTTGGTAAGGTCTGTGGATGTTATTGGATTGACTTTGAGTCAAGAGATGAGTGGGGTGGTACAAGAGTTGATGGTGCTCCTGCACCTTGGTTATTGAAAGCAAACCAAAAGAATGGTAAAATCTTCTATAACCGTCATAGTGATTTAATAAATATGAGGTATGAAAATGAAAATAGAGAACTGCCTGATGAAACATCATGAAAGAATTAACTAACGTTGATATAATCTCAATTAACTGTGTAAATCCTCAAGCGTCGGTAGCAGCACTTAATCATTGTCAGAAGTACTTTAAGTTTGGGAAGTCTATTTTAGTATCTCATATTGAACCTTCTGAATGTTATGAGATTGAGTTGCATCAGTTGGAAGAGAAACTTAGTTGGGATGGATATAATGACCATATCTTGAATCTAAAAGATCATACTGATAATGATTTTGTCATGGTCATCCAAGAGGATGGTTACATTGTTAATCCAACACTTTGGGATGATGAGTTTCTAAAATATGATTATATTGGAGCACCTTGGCCTATTGAAGACAATTGGATTTCGATGCAACACAAAGAGCATCAACCAAAACTTAGAGAGAATCTTCCTAAGAACCGAGTAGGTAATGGTGGATTTTGTATCCGTAGTCGTAAGTTCCTTGAGTTTTCTAGTCAGTTTAAAGACACTGGTATTCTGGGAGAGGACACGTTCCTCTGCACTAAAATGTATCAGGAAGCAATTGATTATGGAATCAAGTTTGCTCCTTTTGAACTAGCAATTAAGTTTGCATATGAGAATCCATGCTTTGAGTATGATGGACATCACTGGGATGAGATGATTGAATTTGACCAGAGCAAACATTTTGGTTGGCATGGAAATCAGTTTTTTAATAAAAACGAGTTATTATCCCTAAAATACAGATGAAAATATTCGTAACAGGTTGTGCAGGTCTCTTGGGTTCTAATTACTCAAGACACCTAATGGAAAGTGGCCACCAGGTTATCGGTATTGATAATCTTTCTGGTGGATACAAAGCATTTGTTCCAAAAGGAGAAAACTTCGAGTTTGTTAAACTCAATCTTGAAAATAGGAAGAAAGTAGTAGATCTTTTTGAGAAGCACAAACCAGACGTTTGTATTCATTTTGCTGCATATGCTGCAGAAGGTTTATCTCCTTTTATTCGGAACTTCAACTATAGAAATAATCTAGTTTGTTCTGCTAATCTTATCAATGAATGTATTACGCATGGGACAAAGATTCTCTTTACTTCCACAATGGCAGTGTACGGTGACCAAGAACCACCATTCAATGAAGAAATGAGACCTTCTCCTATTGACCCATATGGAGTTGCAAAGTATGGTGTAGAAGTTGACCTTGAACTTGCTAGAAAACAGTTTGGTTTGAGATATAATATTATCCGTCCTCATAATGTTCTTGGGAAGTATCAGAATATCTGGGATAGATATCGTAATGTTATTGGTATCTTTATCCGCAAGACTTTGAATGTCCAACCCATTTTGGTTTATGGAGATGGAGAACAGACCAGAGCATTCTCTGACATCAAATATTATATGGAACCATTTGACCTTCTTCTAGATGGATTTGATGGTGAGACTTTTAATATTGGTGCAGACAAACACTTCACTCTGAATGAGGTTGCAGAGACCGTACAAGCGATTGGAAGCAAGTATGGGTACAACGTACCCATTGAGCATGGAGAACCCCGTCATGAGGCAAAACATGCCTATTGCGACCACACCAAAGCAAAGAATCTTCTTAAGTTTGAGGACAATACAAACCTTTATGATCTTATTGAAGAGATGTTTGTTTGGGCAATGAAACAACCTAACCGTAAGGTAAAAGATATGCCTTATGAAGTTACTAAAGACCTTTACGATTATTGGAAATGACAAAACCTATTCAAGTATTGATGCGCCAGTGCTTTTATTCTCCTAATCAAGCACTTACGAATAGACATAGACCAGACTGGTTTGATAAGGTTAAGATCTTTGAGAACTTTAAGAAAACAATTAATCCAGAACTTGCAGACTTTAAGATCATCTATGATGAAAAGTTTGGTCCACTAGAAGAAACCTTCTTGAAAGATGAACCGAATGTTGAGGTTATCAACTATGGATATGAAGCAGGTAGTTTTTCCAAGACTGTAGATATTGCTGTTGGTCTTGATGCCCCTGACGACACTATCATTTACTTTCTGGAAGATGATTATCTCCATCGTCCTGGTTGGTGTGAGATTATTTTAGAAGCATTTGAACTTCCTACCAACTATGTTTCTTTGTATGACCATTTGGATAAGTACATTGATACGGGATATGATGATCTTGTCTCTAAGGTTTTTGTAAGTAAGTCTGTTCACTGGAGGACAGTTCCTTCAACCTGCAACACATATGCTGCTAGGTTGGGAACTCTGAAAGAAGACTATAATGTACATAAGCATTTTAGTGATGCCTCTCCAGATGGTATCTCGATGGACCATGCTAAGTTTTGTCACCTAGGAAGTTTGGGTCGTAGACTTATTACACCAATGCCTGGATACGCAACTCACTGTGATCATCTGCAGTCCCCTACAATTGACTGGGAAGAATATAATGGATGATATATTTTTGAAAGCATTTCATGGAGGGTTAGGAGATTGTCTGCAGTTTTCAACTCTTCCAGAGGAGTTTTCTAAACAGCAAGGTAGAAAAACATATATTCTTGAAAGTGCTTCATTTAGAAACCCTGAAATTTATGATTTAGTCTGGGGTAAGAACCCTTATGTTGAGGGGAAGAAAGAGGGGACTTGGAATGCAGGAGACCTTCCAGGTCTTTATTCTAATGTCTTGGGTAACGCCATTCAAAACTGGGAGAAACTTCATGGTCTAGAACCAGTCAATACTCTCCCAAAAATTTATTATGAACCAGAGATACATAGTGATGTAAAAGATATTTTCATTGTTGATTTTACGTCGATTAGTATTGACTACGATCAACAAGAACTTAAAAACATTCTTGAAAAAGTGAGGACTGAGTATTCAGACAAAAGGTTTGTATCGGTTCAGTTTTCAAAACAAGTTTCTAATGGGAAGCATAACGATTACGATGTTGGTATTGATGGATGTATTGAAATTGAAAATATATTCAAATATTGTGACTTGATTTCTTCTACTTATGGTCTCTTGGCTTTAAGTAGTGGTGCAAGTCATTTAAGTTCTGCCCTAAAGCAGTATTCTCCAAATCTTAAAAGTATTTGTGTAATGCCACAAGAGTGGTATAATAACCATAAGGAGCGAGGTCTATTTCTCTTCGATAACATTAACTATCTAACATATTGATATGGCAAAGTATTTAATCACTGGCATTACTGGATTTGCTGCCCCTCACCTTGCAAATCTTTTGCATAAGGAAGGGCATGAGGTGTATGGTTTGATCCGTCGCACCAACGGAATGGAAAGTGATATTCACGATGTGGTTCCTGATGATGTTTACGAAGCGATTACTTTTGTATATGCTGACTTGACTAACTATCGCTCATTGAGAAGTATCTTTGAAAAGACACAGTTTGATGGGGTGTTTCATCTCGCAGCACAATCACATCCTCCCACTAGTTTTATTGATCCTATTGGGACAATGGAAACTAATGTGATGGGTAGTGCCAACTTGATTCAAGTTATCCAAGACCACCAAGAAGATTGCAAACTGATGTTCTGCTCTACTTCCGAGGTTTATGGTAACGTTGGCCAAGATGGTCGTAAGATTCACTGGGAAGATAGTATTATTCCATCTAACCCTTATGGTGCTTCTAAAGCAGCAACGGATGTTTATATGCAAGAGCGTATGAACAATGGGTTCATCAAAGGATTCATTACCCGTGCATTCTCCCACACAGGTCCCCGACGCGGACGTATCTTCTCTATCTCTTCTGATGCATATCAAATTGCACGAATGATGAAGGGACTACAAGAACCTGTTCTTAAGATTGGAAACCTTTCTACCACTCGTGTGGTGATGGATGTTCGTGACACAGTTCGTGCATACTATCTGGCAATGATTAATCCAGAGGTGACTAACCATATGTTTAACATCTGTGGAGATACTCCTAGAAAGATGCAGTATTTTACTGATAAACTGATTGAACTTTCTAGGTTGGATAGTGTTGAGCAGAGAATTCATGAACCATTCTGGCGTCCTCATGAAATCTATTATCAGCACGGTGACTCTACTAACCTAGTAGAGATGACTGGATTTAAAGAAGAGTATAATATTGACACTACTCTAAAAGATCTTCTGATGTATTGGTACAACAAAATCTAATGATGGATAAAAACAAGTCTGTTTATAAACTAAAGAACTTTGGACCTGTATATTATCTAAATCTTGACGGGCAACCAGAAAGAAAAGAGTATATGGAATCTCAATTAAAGTATTGGGAAATAGAAGATTATACTCGCATCTCTGCATATGATGGTAGAGATGATGATTTGGGTGATATTATCAAAGGTCGTTATCCTTCCGATATGACATCTGGTGAGATTGGATGCACTACTTCACACTTGAAAGCAATTAAGCACTGGATAGAAACATCTGATAGTCCATATGCTATTATTATGGAGGATGACTGCGATATCGATATCGTAAGATTCTGGAACTTTACATGGGAGGACTTTATTGCTAGAGTTCCTTATGCGTGGGACGTTATTCAACTTGCCATCATTCAAACGGGTGACATTCACGTTCCTATCCACGCAAGATTTGTGAATGACTTTTCAACTGCCTGCTATGTTATTACTCGACATCATGCAGAGAAACTTATTCGCAACCATGTAAGGGGTGACAAATACAAACTGGACAATGGAATCAAACCACGTCCAGTTGCTGATGACTTAATCTACAATTCTGGAGTTACATACGCTACTCCTATTCTTCTTTATAAGATTCAATTAGGTTCATCTATTCATCCTGAACACATTGATGCATTCCATCGTCAAAGTCACGATGGTATCAGAAATTTCTGGGAACAGCTAGGTTCTGATATGACTGCTGATAAAATTACGGACTATAATCCATATTTGGGTCGGGTCTCCGAACCAACTCCACAACAATCTTGACATAATCTTGAAAGTCAGTTAAGATAAATAACAATTGTCACACCGCATTTATACTTATTTGAGTGTGACAGTTTAAATATCGTACCTAGTCGAGGTACTTCTCATCTGCGGGTATCCACTCCGCAAGTAACTAAAGGTAAAACAAATGTTTAAAACGACTATCGCTGCAGCTGCCGCTGCTATTGCTCTTGCTCCAGCTGCTGCCCTAGCCGGTCCCTACGTCAACGTAGAGACGAATGCAGGTTGGGTTGGCGATGATTACACCGCTGCAACGACAGATCTTCACGTAGGTTTTGAAGGCGAAGCAGGTACTGCTTCTTACTACGTCCAGGCTGGACCTGCAATCGTCGCTGTTGACGGACAAGACACTGAAACCCAGTTCTCTGGTAAGGCAGGAGTTGGCGTCCCCGTTTCCGATGCCCTCGGAGTATACGGTGAGATGTCCTTCCTGACCGCAGACGACGATGATGATTTCGGTGTTGGTGGTAAGTTGGGCGTCAAGTACAACTTCTGATATTTAATATAGACACATAAACATCTAGATGTTATACTGGGGGTGCGACGGCATCCCCATTTTTTTGTGAAAAATTATTTTATAAAGATCGTCACTCATCCTGCTACACACTTTAATTTGATTTCTATTGGAGTATTGATTATGATTGGAATGCTTCATAACCATGCTCACTACTCTATGGAAGTAGATCCTGACTCGTATGTCCTACAGTGGTGTAGCAAGCATCCAAAGAAATGCACGTACAACCGTGACTGGTAGGTGTTGACAAAACTTTATGTTTCCTATATAATATGTAAAGAAACATTACGGAGTGTATCGTGACTGTAACAACCAATGATCGTGGACAACAGAATCTGTTTGCCAAAGAACCTCAGATGTACGTCTCTCAGACTGATGCAGAGCGTTACGGTTATGAGTCATATGCAGAACGTGCAGAGAAATTGAATGGACGCACTGCTATGCTTGGATTTGTTTCTGCTGTCATCTCTTATACTTTCAGTGGTAGTGTATTTTTCTTTGGTGTCTTCGGATTCTAATGACTGAATTTGTCTTTACCCTGACAAGTATTGCATTCCTAGTATTGCTCTGCTATTCTATTGAAAACCTATCTGAAACCTATTGAT
>Ga0181408_1000395_pt1 | contig 14335 bp, 8 predicted proteins | sample 31SPOviralmetaG_FD_130137 | JGI IMG/M metagenome (GOLD analysis project Ga0181408, IMG submission 130137) | Marine viral communities from the oligotrophic San Pedro Time Series (SPOT) site, San Pedro Channel, CA, USA - 31 SPOT_SRF_2012-02-16 | ecosystem: Environmental > Aquatic > Marine > Strait...
CAGTTATCTACTCTGATGGGCCAACAGGCTCAGATTTCTATGATGAAAGCTAGAACAACAGACTCTCAACAACAAACAACAAGAAAACTTAATACATCAAGATTTATTGCACAAAGGCGAAGCTAAATGCAAAAGGTTCGCGTTCCATTAAGTAACTTCAAATACGGTGAAGTAAGCCCTTCTTTGTATTCAAGAACAGATACAGAGTTATATAATCAATCAGCACAACGAGTAGAAAACTTTTTTCTCCGAGCAGAAGGTGGTGTAATAAAGCGACCAGCTTTAGAGCATATATATAAGTTTGATATAACTGTTGATGGTACTAAGGTTCAGCAAGCTAGACTTTTGCCATTTATCTTTTCTGATGATGAGCAGTATATAGTTTCTCTTGAGCATCAAAAAGTAAGGGTATTTTTAATTAATCCTACAACTGGTGTAGTTGCTTTAACAGCTACACTTACTCAAGATATAAATAGTCAAACATTAAAGTTCGATCATGATTTCTTGCATGAGTATACGTTTGCTCAAGCTGGGGATGTTATGTTTATTTGTCATCCTACCTTTATGCCTCAACAATTAATACGAACAAGTTTATCTAGTTTTCAGGTTGAGCCTTTTGTGTTTGATCAGAAATCTGACAATAAACAAATATACCAACCGTATTTTAATTTTCAGAAATCAGGTGTTACACTTGATGTTTCTGCTACTTCTGGATCAGGGGTAACTTTAACAACAAGTTCTGCGTATTGGGATACAACAAGTCCATCGAAGCACATTGGAACAACAGTAAGATACAATAGTGCAGAGATTGAAATAACTGGAGTAACAAACTCAACAGTAGCAACAGGAGATATACTTGATACGCTTACTGTAAGTTTAGATGTAGCACCATTTAGAACAACAGAAAGCTCTGCTGATGTAGAGGTAACTATGGTAAATCATGGTTTAAGTGTTGGCGATTCTATTGTTATAGCTGGTGCTGCTTCAGTTGGTAATATTTCTAATAGTAATTTAAATGGAACACGTTCTGTAGCTTCTATTGTAGATGATAATCGTTTTGTTTTTACTGCTGGTGGAAGTGCAAATGCTTCTGAAGATGGTGGTGGCGCTCCAAAGATTCAAAGCCATGCACCTATTACGACTTGGGATGAACAGTCTTTTTCTTCGCTTCGAGGCTTTCCTGCCGCTGTTACATTCCATGAAAACAGATTAGTGTTTGCTGGTACTGTTGCTCAACCAGACGCAATCTTTATGAGTAAGAGTGGTAAGTATTATAACTTTGATGTTGGTACTGCTGCTGATAATGATTCTATTCAAGTTACTGCAAGCATTGGTGAAATAAATCAAATACGCCATGTAGTATCTAATAGAGATCTTCAGGTGTTTACTGCATCTTCTGAAATGTATTTACCTGCATTTCAAAACCAACCAATGACTCCAACTAATGTTCAGGTTCGAAGACAAACATCTTTTGGGTGTGGGTTTGAAAGACCTGTTGTATTTGATGGAGCAACTGTTTTTACTCAAAAAGGTGGAGCTATTATAAGAGAGTTCTTATTTAGTGATGGGGAAGCTGCTTATGTTGCAAGTCCTATATCTACCGTTTCTTCGCATTTAATTAAAACCCCTATTGAACAAAATGTTTTTAACGGTGCTTTGAATAGATCGGAAAGTTATTTGTTTATTACAAATGCTGATGGAACAATAGCTGTATTTAATTCTAATCGTGCTGAGAAAAGAGCAGGGTGGACTGAGTTCACTTGCGCTGGAACATTTGTTTCTACTTGCACTATTGATGATCGAGTGTTTGCTAATGTTGTTTTCAACCTTGGTGATGGTACAGAAAAGCATGTTCTTTGCGAATTTGTAGCTACTAAGAATACTGATATGTCTACTGTGTTTACTGGAACGGCTGGTGTATTTGATGTATCATCAGATTTTAATAATGGTGCAGTTGTAGAAGTGGTAAATGGTAACAATTACATTGGGCAGTTTACTGTAGCTAGTGGTAATGTAGATGTATCTGCTGTTGATCCTACACTTACTTCTGCTGAGATAGGCTTTGACTTTGATGTTACATTAACAACTAATCCCATTGATGCTCCAATAGCAGGTGGTCCTTTAACTGGTATTCCTAGAGGAGTTACTAGTGTTTTTGTGGATTTAAATAATACATTGTCTGTTAAAGTTAATGATACTAATTTAATAATTAGAAACGTTACAGACGATCTTTCTCTGCAACAGCAACCTTTTACTGGTAAACATGAGTTTAGATTGCTTGGGTATAGTGCAGATCCACAAGTAACAATAACACAGTCAGCCCCATTACCATTGCAGATTAATGGGTTAATAGCGGAGTTAGTATTTTAATGGCTTTTAATTTAGTATTAGGTGCTATATCTGGGTTTGCTTCTTTACAAGCAGGGAGAGCAGCAAGAGGCCAAGCAGAGCAACAAGCAGAGGCAATGGAGATAAAAGGCATTGCTGATGAGGCTCAAGCTATAAACAATATGGCAATTCGTATTAGTGAATATGAAAAAGCTTTTGATTCTAACGATGCTATCTTTTCTTTTCAAAGTGGTGGTGGCGAGAACATAGGCGTTTCTAAAGCTTTCTACGATGCCCAGGGGTCTGAACGTCAGGTATTAGTTAAAGACATTGCAACACTTAGTCAGGGTCTTGCTCTTGAGCGTGGACAAACAAAACTGGCTGGGCTGATAGAAATTGAACGTGGCAAGCAAGCACAAAAAGCAGCTATGTTTGATGCATTAGGTTCGTTTGTTGGTGGTGCTACTAAATATAAAACATACGGATTTTAATCATGGCTATTGAGCGTCAAAAATTACAAGCAAGTTTACCAAGAATAAGCGTGATTAATGTTAACACTGGCGTTGAGCAAACTTGGAGATCTGTAGCTAGAAATGCTGAAGGTATAGCAAATGACTTTGCCCCCTTTTTACAAGCTGAAGCTGAAAAGGCAGGAGTAAATGCGGCTAAAGCTGTTAAGAGACAAAACTTAATAGATTTTGATGAAGATAAAAAACCTAAAGCTTTTAATGTTCCAAAACAATTTGGGCTAGTTGCTAGACGAGCATATGAAAGAGTTGTTGAGCGTAGATTTGAAGAGTCAATGCTTGAAGAGCTTGAGGAAAAATCTATTGAAGTTGCAATGTCAGCTAAAAGTTCTGCTGAATATAATTCACAATTTGGCAACTATCTTAAATCAATGGATAAAGCTGCTGATGGTAGATTCCAAGAATATATAGCAAACACTGGCGGTTCTATTTTATCTAAAACACAACTTAAATTAGAAATAAAAGAACAAGAAGTTGCAAGAAAAAAAGCAAATGAATATGCGGATATTACTTTCCAAAATAGTTTGCAAAACTTAGAACAGTCAGCAGCAATGACTGACACTACATCTGGTGTTCTTGAGTTAAGAACAATGGTATCTGATTCTACTATAAAAGCTGAAGAAAAATTTGCTCTTACTAAAAATTCAAAAGAATTCAAATCAGATATGCAAAAGGTAACTTTTCATAGATCTTTAGCTTTAGTAAATTTAATTGAAAATCAATCAAAGTTTTTTTCTAAATCTCAAAAACTTATTATTGATTCTGCTTTAACTGATGCATCTGAAATAGCATCTGTACAAGATTCTGTAGTTAAGGATTTACTTTTAAGTGTTCATCAATCTGGTTTGCCTATTAGTAAACTTGATGATTTATCAGACCATTATACAAAAAGAAAAAATAAATTTGATGATTTAAGAAATGCAAAGGTTGATGAATGGCCTGAACAAAATCAAAGTTTAATTGCTCAGTTTGAAACAACAGATTTTAATTCTGTATCTGATATATTAAATGTAACTACTTTTGACGGAGCTAAAGAAGATTTAAAAAACAACTATATAGATGCTCAGATAATAGATACTGTTCAGGATAAACTTTTAAATTTTCTTTCTACAGTAGATGAAAATACTTTTAATGCTGAAGAGTTTAAAATTAATGTATTTAAAGTACTGGCTCAAAGCAACGAAGACATTGATTTATCTTTTCTTCCTAAGGATTTGCAAGAAGACTTTAAGCAAATAATAAATTTAGACGATGATAGAAGAAATGACATTGCAGATGATATAGAAAAAGTTACTGATTTTGAAACTTCAATAATTAAACTTGAACAAAAATCTAATAACGAACAAAAAGAAGCTGACGAGTTAGAAGCAAAAACACAATCTAAAACTTTACATATTACTGCATTTAAAAGAATAGATAATTCTGTTCAAAACGATAACTTTACACAAGCTTCAAAAATATTCTTAGAATTACAAACTACAAAAGGTTTTAATTATTCTTTATTAAGCCCAGAGCAAAAAGGACAGTACGATTCATTTGTAAATATTTTGGCTGAAAAAGAAAAGAAATTTAACTTAACAAAAGATATTAAACAAATTGATAGATCTCAAATTCTTTTGTTTGAAGAAATAGAAAATGAAGCTAAAGAAAATTTAAGGCTAAAAGATTTTGCTAAGTTAGCTGGTAATATTAGTCAATTAGAAAATTTATTACCTCAATTAAAATCAAATAAAAGACATACAGCACCTACAATTAAATCTCTTTCAGGTGACTTGCAGAGCATCAAAGATGATTATTTAAAATTAAGTGGGGCAGAACAAAAACAAATTAATTTAAATTTAGCAGATGAAATGGTGAAAGATTTTCAAAACCAAGCTGCTAATCCTACGGATCAAAATCCTTTTATTCCTGATTATAAATTTAAAGAAGCTAAAGAAAAAATAGAACAGATGTTTCCTGATGATATAGGGGCGCGTAATAATTATATTCCTAGATTGCAAAATCAATTTGGGCTGTCTCGAATAGAAGCAGCTAAAAGAATGTTTAGTGAATTATATCCACAAGGTATAAATGAAAACATTTTATCAGAAGCTTTAAATGCTATTGAAACTCAAGACCCTAATTTTTTAAAATCATTAAAAAAAGGTAGCAAAGAACTTCAGATGTATTCTTTGCTTTCTTCTGCAAAAGATATCTACGGTTTTAAATCTGAGTTTAGAACGCAGATTAGAGGTTTAATATCTTTAAATGAAAAAAGACAAGCTGCATTAATTTTAGATCAACAAGAAGCAAACGCTATTAATATAGTTGAAACTAATCGAGGCAAATCTTCTCAGAAAAATATACAAATCTATGTAGATAAAAGACTTAAACCTTTACTTGGTTTAGATGAGAATGAAGTAATAGATTTTCGTGACGGTTCTAAATGGTTTACAGAAGATGGAAGACCTACAACAGCAAGTTTAGAACTTATGAAACTAATGGGGAAAACTATTATTCCTGAAAATCTTAAAATACAATTAGAGCAAGAAGCTCAAAGTCCTACTGGAAATGTTGGTACTCTTTTAAGTTTATTTATGTTTGGAATGGAACAAGAACCAGAGGGAGAAAGAGTAAATCTTTGGTCTAAAGAAGTTACAAATCAACTTTCTGAAACATCTATAGCTAGATACACTACAGCAATAATAAGATATCAACTTGGTCTTGAGCCAAGTGCAGAAGAAGCAATGAGGAATGTTGTTAATCAAGCTGCTGATGTTGGTGAGGGTGGAATTAAAGCTGATTTAGAAAAAATGCTAGACGTAGATAAACTTAGCGATTGGTTAAGAGAAACTTATCCAGAAGCAAATCGCAGGGCTATTAATATATTAGAAAGTGCAGCAATAGCACTTGGCTACAACACTGATGAAAACAATTTAAAAACAAGATTAAATGTATTTACAGATTTTCATTTTGGTATTGACGATAAAATTGCTTCAGAAGAAGTTCCTAATCTTGGGCTAGATACTTCTTTCTTTGGTCTTGGTGGTACTTTTAAAAGAATAGTTAAAGGCGCTAGAGATAAATATTTAAACAAATCTGAAATGGAAAGCATGAACAAAGCAGGTGCAGAATTAATGTACCAGTATATGTCAGAAACCCAACGTGAAATGTTTTTTAGAACAGATATAAGAGATACATTTGGCAGAAGATTAAGAGATTCAATGGCTGCTGTTTCTGCAACAACTCCTATTTTTGGGTTGGCAACAGGTTCAGAATTTTATCCAGAGCTTGATGGAAAAGAAAGAGTAAAGACTCCTCTTACTAAATTAAAAGAAAGAAACCAGCAATATATTGTTTCAGATGGACAACCTTATTTTTATGACGTTGATTATAGATTTAGAGAAATAGCAGACAACACAGGTTTGTATTATGTTTTAATCCCTAATCAATCAGGTGGATATAATAAATTAAGCGATCCTAGTACAAGCGTTCCAGTGGTAATGAATGTTCAAGATTTTGTTACTAAAGAAAAACAGCATCCTTCTATGCTTTTTTATAGCAGAGCATTAATGAGCGAAAGAATGAACGACAGAACAGGTGGGCAGTTTTTGCAGTTTAAGGGTTTTCAACCTGCCGTAGAAAAAATACCAACACTAAATTCTTTTGATAATGTGCCTGATGATTTCTTACCATTAGTAAAAGCTGAACAAGCTTATATGTTTGCTTTTAGGCCAGAGCTTTTGGAAATAGAAAGCAATAGAAGAAACTTTGAAATACTTATTAACGAAGGTGTTATTAGAGATTTTGATATAGATTACTATGAAGACTTCTTGGAAGTAGAAGATGACTGATAACTCTATAAAACCAACAGTTACTTTAAAACCATTTCTAGATAGAGATTTAGGTGTAAGATTACCCGATCCATCTTTTGCTGAAGTTTTTGCAGGGCAGACGCATAGATATGTTGGACCATTTTTTAATGCTCTTGGAGATATGTGGAACACTTTTGGTGTTGAAGAAGAAGGAGAAAAAAGAGATTTAGGTTTTGATTCTAAAGCTTTTATAGAAAGTAAAAACATTTCCTTAAACTCTCCACAAGGCCGATATATTTTAAATTATGCGTCTAACCCTGAAAGCGCTCAAGAAGCTTATGATAAAGTTATTGAAGATGAAATGAATCAGAAATTAATTGAGCAAGGTGGGTTTGTTAAACAATTTTTAACTGATTCTGTTTTAATTGCAGAGTTAGCAACTCTTGGTGGTGGCTATGCGTTACTTAAAAAAATGGCTAGAAAAAAATATGGCAAAGTATTAGGTGATGCTTTTTTATCAACAAATGATATAGCCAGAATAAATAGACGTAATGCATTAGATGTTAGAGAAAGAATTGAAAAAAAGTTTGCTCAACAAAAAGATGAAGTTATTGAAGACGATCTTCTGATGGAGCCGTTTGAAGAAACCCTTAAAGATACAAAGACAGCTAAAAATTTTAAAGCAGCACTAGACGCCAAGTTATCTGAAACAATGGCTATGAAGGGATTTAAAATAGCAAATGCAGAAGCTTTGTTCTTCGAAGGATCTTCTAATGTTTTAATGTTGGCAAATGATTTATCAGGGCAAAAAGATGCAGATCAGGCTATACTAGATGCTCTTTCAAGACAGGCTGTTGCTCATGGGGTTTCTAGTGTTCTTGGTTTTGGCATTGGTGCAGGAATAGATAAAATTAGAAAGCGACCACAAGCTGCTAGTCTTGAAAAATCTTTCGCTGAAACAATGAAAAACTTTGAAGATCTTTCTAAAGGAGTAAATGCAAACCCAAGAGTTTTGCGTGATGATTTAAAATTAAATGAATTAAAAGATGATGATTTAATATTTCAGGGGGAATGGTGGACAGAATCATTATTCTATAAAGCTTTACCTACTCCAGTAAAAGCAGTCATGGGTAATAAAAGTTTAGCACCAAACTCAGTTAAGCTTAGATTTATGAGATTAGTAAATGATGGAGGTGTATTATTTAAATTAAATCAACGTGGCGCAGGTTTTGGAACTTCTGTCTTTCAAGAAGCAGGTAGGCTTTCTGGCAAGTGGGGTAACACCTATAACAAAATTCATGAACTTTGGGGTGAAGCATCAAACAGCGGAAACTATGCAATTGCTGATATGCAAATTAGTGACACAATAGAAACAATACAAAAACTTCGAGGTAAAGAAAGTTTAACTTTCGAAGATTTTGGTCAACATATAACAGATCTTTATATTCATAACAAAACTCCAACTACAGATGTAGAGAAAAAAGCTGTTCAAATTTTAAAAGAATACTTTGAAGAATGGGATAACTTATTAAATAATGCAGGTTTGCTTAGAGGTCACGGTTCTTTAATAGGACGAAAACTAAAAACAGAAATGGGTCTTTCAGAGCAAGTTAATGTTTACAATGATATTCTTGAAAAAAACACAATGTTTTTAGAAAACAATATTATTAAAAAAAGAGAAAAGCTTGCTCAATATGATAAAGACTTTAAATCAAGAGGCCTTACTAAAAAACAATTAGCTACAAGAAAAGCAATTCAAGAAGAACTTGATGAGTTTTCTGCTGCATATGAAGCATCACAAAAGGTAAGAACTTTTGAAGATGCTAGACGATATATTGAGAGAATGAAATTAACAGATCCTCAAAAGAAAACATTACTAAGTAAACAAAAAATTATTACAGAAATGGAAGAAAGATTAGATAATCTTAAATCTTATCTTGATGGCACTGCTGTAGAAAAAGGATTGAAAGAAAACTTTTTTCCAAGGTATTTTGATAAAAGAAAAATACTGGCTAATCGTGAAGCGTTTGAACAAAAGATTATAAATCATTATTCTAGAAATCCTTTTATCTGGAGTTGGGATGATAAGACTAAAAGATATACTCAAGTACGTTTAGAAATTGATGAAGCTTCTATTAAACGAAGAGCCAAAAAAACTACAGATGAAATACTAGACTTAGTAGATGACGATGGTTTTACTGATGCATATTTTGGAAAAGGCAGATCAAAACATTTAATTCATAGACAGTTAGATATACCAAATTCAGAATTAGCTGAGTTTATGGTTACAGATCTTAAACAAGTTCTTATTGCGTATAATGAAAAGGTTGCTCCTAAATTAGCATTTGCTCAAAAATTTCAAACAACCAAAGGACTACCTGCAACACTCGATGATTTGTTAAATGCAAATACTACGGAAATGAAAAAGTTAAACATTCCACAAAAAGAAATAGATAGAATTAATAAAGAGTTTACTGGATCATATGATAGAATAGTAGGTAGAGTTCTTACAAAACCAGATAGCCTTTCAACAAGAACTGCTCAATGGTTACAAGCCGCTACACAATGGACTTACCTAGGTGGTGCAGGAATAGCTGCTGTAGCTGACTTTGCTAATATATTTTTAGATCACGAAATGAAAACTATATTTAAAGGTATTGTTTCATTAGCCCAAGATAATTCAATTACTGTTGCAAAAAAAGAATTGCAAAAAGCAGGTGATGGTTTTGAAATAATTGGCGGCAGTTATCATATGAAATTCGTAGAAAGTTTAAGCAGTAATCCTTTTAGAAACGGTTTAACTGACAAAGTAAACGATTCTTTTTATAAATTTAATTTACTTGGTCAAATGACTATGACAGCAAAAACAATGGAAGGTATGTTTAGATCACATACTATAATTGAAATGGCTAGAAAATTAGCTAATGATGATAAAAAGCTTACAAAGTTTGAAACAAATTTTCTTAGCAGATATAATATTGATAAAATGAAAGCAAAAAGAATTGCTGCTCAACCTACGCAAGAAACTAAAAATGGTTTTATATTAGCAAACACAGATGCTTGGGATGATGAAATAGCATTAGAATCTTTTCAAAATGCTTTACGCTCTGGTGTAATGAATAGAATAATTATGGGTACACCTGCTGATAAACCACTAGTTATGTCTGGTAAAACTTATATGCCAATGCATCTTGCTAAAGAATTAGGACTAACAGAAAGTAAAAGAGTAAAGGGATATGCTGAGTTAGAGCATCCTTTCTTAGCATTACCATTTACATTTTATACATATACTGTTGGCGCATTGAATAAAGTTACAACAAACTATGCTCAAGGTGGTGTTCGAGGAGCAAACATGGCAATACATAGTGCTGTAGCTATGTTCTTTGGATATAACATTGTTAAGTTTCGAACTCCAGATTTTGCATGGAATGAAATGGATGCTGAAGATAAAGTGCTTCGCGCATTTGATTTCTCTGGTTTGATGCCATTACACAGTGATATGTTTTACAGATCATTAGAAATGGGTATGGCTTTTGATATTGAAAACCCTTTACCTTTTGAACCTAAGTTTAAAGAAGACCCAGATGCTTTGGGTGGATTAGTTTCTGTATTTGGCGCTCCTGCTGATTATAGTTATGGATTTGTTAAGGTATTAAAAGATTTTGCTAGTGGTGAATATAGTGATGCTACAGAACAAACTGTTAAACAAATACCATTGATTTGGAATATGTTTCTTAAGCCTTATACTAATAGACTTAAAAATGCGCTTGGCGATTTTGCAGAGGAATATGAATAATTGTGCGTTGAGATTATAAAATCTAACTGTTATGGGGAACAAAAGGATATTATATGACTATTAATATTGGAAATAACGATCCTCGTGTATCGTATACGGTAGCTGAAGGCGCTACTCAAACAAGTTTTACTATACCATTTGAATTTTTTGATAATGCAGATTTAAATGTTTATGTTGATGGAACTCTTAAAGCTTTAACAACTCATTATACTGTATCAGGTGGTAGTATTACAATTTCTGTTACTGGCGCAAGTGGTGGATCTACTGTTATTATTACTAGATCAATTTCTCAAGAAAGAACAACTGACTTTCCTACATCTGGTCCATTTAATATATCTTCATTAAATACAGAACTTGATAGGTTTACGGCTATAGCTGCTGATTTGCAAGATTCTGTTGATCGATCATTAAAATTAATTGATTATGACAGTGAGGTAGACACTCAAATACCATTACTTGCTACTCGGAAAGGCACTGTTCTTGGTTTTAATGCTACAACAGGAGCTGCAGAAGCTGGTCCAAAAATAGCAGATGTTGGCACTCTTGCTGCAATTACTGCTGACATTACTGCATTGGCAGATATTGAGGATGGAACTGTAGCTACTGATGCAATATCTGGATTGGCTGCAATAAAAACAAATGTAACTACTGTTGCTGGGATATCTGCTAATGTTACTTCTGTTGCTGGTAATGCTTCTAATATAAATACTGTTGCTGCTGATGGCACAGATATTGGTGCAGTTGCAGGATCGATTTCAAATGTAAATACTGTTGCTGGTATTGCATCAAATATTACTACAGTTGCAGGAATAAATTCTGATATTACAACTGTTGCTAATGATGCAACGGATATTGGTCTTGTAGGCGGAAGCATAGCAAATGTTAATTTAGTAGCATCAAGTTTAAACTCAGGGGCATTAACTGCTGTTAATGATTATGGAAGTGTTGCTAATGCAACTGTTACAACTACCGATTATGGGAGCGTATAAATGGCTATTCAGGTACAACTAAGAAGAGGCACAGCAGCGCAAAACAACGCGTTTACTGGCGCAATAGGTGAAGTTAGTTTTGATACAACGAACAATCAACTTCGAGTTCATAATGGATCAACGGCTGGTGGTTTTAAAATAGGAACAGGAGATTTCCCTACTGGTACTGCTAACGTAGCGTTAGGAAACACAGCACTTGATGATCTTGATGGAACCAGTCCAGGCGGTAATAACGTAGCCGTTGGACATAATGCTCTTACAGCAAATACTACAGCAAGTAATAACGTAGCTGTTGGTAGTGGTTCACTCGCTGCAAATACAACTGGCGCAACAAATATTTCAATAGGTAATGGTGCGCTTGCTGCAAACACAACAGCAAGTAACAATGTAGCGATTGGTAGTGCTGCATTAGCAACATCGACAACAGCAACAGATAATACTGCGATTGGATATCAAGCATTGAACGCAAATACTTCTGGTGCTGATAACGTAGCTTTGGGTGATGAAGCTGGACACGATATTACAACAGGTAGCAGAAACACAATAGTAGGTTCTAAAGCTGGCGATGCTGCAACAACAACTGATGACACAACATTAATTGGTTATGGTGCTGGCGGCGGTGCTATAATGACAGGCCATGATAATATAGCTGTTGGGTCTGGTTCTTTAAGTGTTACAACTTCTGGTACAAGTAACTTAGCTGTTGGCAATTCTTCTTTAGCTGCCAATACAACTGGTGCTAATAATGTGGGCCTTGGAGGTAATTCTTTAGACGCTAATACGACAGGTGATAATAATGTAGGTCTTGGAACTAATGCCTTAGGTGCTAATACGACTGCTGAAGCAAATGTAGCAGTTGGAACTAATGCCTTAATAGCTAATACAACAGGTGCTTATAATGTTGCCATTGGTATGAAATCACTTAACTCAAATACTACTGCTCCTGATAATGTTGGGGTTGGATATGAAGCGGCTCAAAGTAATACTACTGGAACTGATGTAGTCGCTGTAGGTAGGTCAGCTTTAGAGGACAATACAACTGGTGTTGGTAACGTGGCGGTTGGTAGATTTGCTTTAGCTGACAATACTACCGCAAATGGTAATACGGCTGTAGGTGGCTATGATGGCACTGCACAACCGGCTATGAGATACAATACGACAGGAGCTAAAAATGTAGGTATAGGATCTGGGGCATTAGCTTATAATACTACTGCATCCGAAAACGTAGGCGTTGGGTATCAAACAGGGTATTCAACAACTACTGGAGGTCTTAATACGTTTGTGGGTAGAATGGCTGGATATAGTGCTACTACAGCCACAGAGAATACTTTTGTAGGAACTGCGTCTGGTTATTCAATGACCACAGGCTCCAAAAACACGATCCTTGGCGCATACAACGGCAACTCAAACAGTATTGATATTAGAACTAGTACTAACAATGTTATACTTTCTGACGGTGATGGTGAGCCTGTGTATTGGCATAAGGGTTCAGAAAATGCGAATATTTTAGCTGGTCCTGCTGGCGGTACTAATTGGACTGGTGCTTCAGGTGTTCGTGTTCATTCGCAAGGTGGAGCTGCTCAATGGATGACAATTTCAAATACAACCACTAATGCTACTTCAGAAACTATGATTATTCATAGAATTGGTGCGGTTACTAATGGTGAGGCTATACAGTTTTATCGTGCAGGAAGTGCTGTTGGGTCAGTAACAGTTAGTTCAGGTTCGACATCATTTAATACTTCTTCAGACTACAGATTAAAAGAAAATGTTTCAGACTTAACAGGTGCAACAGAAAGATTAAAACAACTCCAACCCAAAAAGTTTAGTTGGATTGATGATGAGTTAGACGCTGCTGATACGGAAGGATTTTTGGCACATGAAGTACAAAGCATTGTTCCAAAAGCGGTTGCTGGTGACAAAGATGAAATGAAAGAAGATAAAGAAGGAAACACAGTTCCACGTTATCAAAGCATTGACCATAGTAAACTAGTTCCACTTTTGGTTGCTACAATCAAAGAGCTTGAAGCTAGAATAGTTACATTAGAAGGATAAACAAATGTCTGACACACCAACTTCAGAAGAAATCGCACAAAACTACACAGCAATGGGTCATTCGGTTGATTTAATTAATGGTAGTAAACTAGATAATATGACTGATGAAGAATGGTCTGAAACTGTTGATCGAAATAAAGAACATCTTCGTCTTATGGTAGCCAAAGATTATTGGACTGATGAAAATATGACTGCGGTTAATGCAGCCATAGGATGATGTTATGGATAACCTCAAACTACCAATAGTTTTGGTTGTTGCTTTAGGGGCGCAACTAGCTGGTGGTGTGTTCTGGGGTGCTAATATCTTACGAGATATTAATGACAACACAGAGCGCACAGATGCATTGCTAGAAATTTTAGTTGAGACTGAAGAAGCATTGCAAGAAGTTGACGAAGAAATTTGGAATGATGTCGATGGTTTAGCTGGTATCATGACTGACTTGATAAAGTTGCAAGCTCGTATTTCTATTCTTGAAAAAACAGTAGAGTTTTCCAGACGCGATGGGATGTGATCATGGTCGATCCCATCACAATTCTTAGCGGAATAAAGTTAGGTCTCCAAACTGGAAAATCTATCGCTGGTCTTAGCAAACAGATAGGACAATTCTTTGACGCAACTGACCACGCTAAGAAAACGCTACAGAAAAAAGGTATATCAAGTAAAAGCTCCAATGCTACGGCGTTGGATCGCTGGGCTAAACTCCGACAGGCTGCGGAGGCTGAAGAGGAACTCAAAGAATGGATCACTCAAACCTATGGAAGATCAAAATACCTAGAGTTACTAAAAATTCGTAGGGAAGTTTTAGCTGAAAAGCGTGAGGCAGAGGCTCAGGCGAGGCGTGAGGC
>Ga0181408_1000396_pt1 | contig 14317 bp, 7 predicted proteins | sample 31SPOviralmetaG_FD_130137 | JGI IMG/M metagenome (GOLD analysis project Ga0181408, IMG submission 130137) | Marine viral communities from the oligotrophic San Pedro Time Series (SPOT) site, San Pedro Channel, CA, USA - 31 SPOT_SRF_2012-02-16 | ecosystem: Environmental > Aquatic > Marine > Strait...
TAGGTAATGTCAACAGCAATTCACGGTAATCTTCTTTTTCGCCAGGAAGCTGGTAGGATGCGTGTTGAGTTGCCTCTGATGAAATACTGCCAATAATTTGTTTTACAGCATCTTCTGTAACAACTCCTCTTTCTAATATCCCCGAAAGAGATTTATACCCCATATACTCATCAGTATCAATTCTTTGAACTGTTATACTATTTCTATTAGTATCTCGATCTCTGTAGCTGATATACTCTTTATCTTCATTTTTATAATATTTAAAATCATTATATATATCATCTTTGACAAATTCTAAAGTTTCACCATCGTCTAAAGCATTTTCTGGCGTATCATCTGGATATGCTGGATCGGGCTGTTCAAACATTTTAATAAATTCATCTTTTGATAATGACTTTTCTTCCTCTAAAGTATAAGATTCGCCAAGTGTAACATCTTTGATCTCAATCTTATTCACCTGGATCCATTCCTGGAGTTCTTCTTTAGTAACTTTTTGCTTACCTTTTAATAAGGATTCCAGATCTAACCATTCTATTTCTTCTGGTTTGACCTGGTTCTTTTTAAGGAAGTTCTCAACAGATTGAGACTTCATTGTTGGTGGAAATTTATCTGTAACTACTCTATCTGCTTGAGAGTAGAAAGTGGGAGTTATGCGATAAGACGGTTTTACTTCTTGGTTAGTTTTTTCTTGGTTGCCCAAGTTTTGATCATCTTGCTGATCTTTTGCGGAGTCACGTTGGGCAGTTCGCTTTCGAGCTGTACTGCTCCCGATGGGTTCGACTCTTCCAAGCCGTTGCTCAACATATTTTCTTGCTTCGATTTCATAATCTGTTTCCTTTTTGCCACGCTGTGATCCTACCCCAAAATTACTAAATATTCTCTTTTCAGGGAACCATATTATAGCTTGTGCATCTGCCATTGTCAAGCCATCTATATTTGATTTTTCAACAGCTTTTCCCATTATTTCTCTGAGAAATTTACGCTCAGTTCCGTTTCCTGGAGCTTCATGTATACTGTCTATTACTTTTACTAATGTATTTGAAGCTTTATTTAGTTTTGTTTTTGGGTAAAATGTGCGGTATTTATTATCTTTTTTTATAAGTTTCTTTTTAGCATAGTCTTTTAAAACTTTTCTGGCAACTTCTATAACTGCTTCATCATCGCTTAGTTGCTCTTTAGAAATGCCGTATTCTTTCATTTTTATTGGGTTAATACGTAAAGCAGTTCTAAATCTTTTTAATTGATTTGTATAGTCCTTATTATCTTTTAGGTTACCTCTTATACGCCCTATTGTACGCATAAACCACCTATCCATTGTTAGATACTCATAATGCCCATTAAGATTTGATAAGAATCCTCCACCAACTTTCGGCCCGAAAATAACAGCACCCATTACTTTTTCAGTAACAAGCTCACCATTTACAGGATACCCCATATCTGTTATTTCTTTTACAGTAAATTGAGTATTTATAAACGTATGAACAGCATCTATTCCAATATCAGATACTAATTTATTATACAACTGAAACGCCTTTACCATTGCTGGAGCTTCTTTACCGCCTTGTTTGAAATTAGTTGGTAAAGAGTTATTATCTCTCCAATACTCATAAGCACTTACTGCATTTTTTAAATTATCCTCTACTGGTGCCCCATTACTTGTAATAGCTAACGCAATTTTAAATACTTGATTATGCTCATCATTATTTATTAAATCGGGATGTATTTGCCCTAATAATTCTATGGCATTTTGCATTTTTGCAGAATACCATCCTAATGCATTTTGTTCATTGCCTATTTCAATATTTATTTCTTCTGCAATAACATTTGAAATAATATCTAATGCTTCTGGTGTATTCTCTGTTAGATCTACACCTAATTTTTCACTGGCTTCTTTTGCTTTATTTGTAAAGTATTTTGTTAATTCTAATAAGTTAGGCTGTTTTTTTAAAGGTATATTTTTCCATACAAGCTCACTACCTTGTTTTTCAGATATTCTAAATGTATTTTTTGGTTTTAGTTTTTTTATTTTCTTAGCTTGGTCAACCTTTTTCCCTACAGTTTTAAAGTCTGTAGCCTCTTTAAGTTTAGAAACTAAGGATTCTGGTACTTTTCCTTCTTTAATTGCCCTTCTAAGTTTTATTGCATCCTTAAGAATTTGTTTAGACGTATCAATAAATCTTTTAAAGATGTCTCTGAGTTTGGCTCCGATTGATTCGTGGACTTTGCCTTGTGTTGCAAAATGTACCGCTTTTGTTGAGAACCATTCAATGTTGGACTCTCCTGTGTCTTGCTCTCCTGTTGACTCATGGTATGCCTTTCTTTCTTGCTCGATTTCATTATCGAAGTTAGAATTATTTTGTTGTTCTGCCTTATAATATTCTTCAGCCATTTCTTCCTGTACAGCAACATACTCCTGTGCCATACGTTCTGGAGTACCAGCGGTTGATATTTTAATTGATCCACCAAATGATGTACCAGTAAGATTAATTTCACTTGGATTTGAATTTTCATCCAGGCCATGTTCTTTTAATACTTGTTTTGTTTCAGATTCAGTCCATCCTTGCTCTTCTGCTTCGTCTGCTAATGTGCGATCTAAAAATTCTCTTTCTACTTTTATATTAGTGGATTCTTCAATTTTATTAATTAAAGCTCCTGTAAAATCTGTTCCTTCAAATTGTTGCTCTTTTACATTTAATCTGGCATTGGCTTCTCTGATCTCTTTTTCAGTCTCTGGAAATTTATCCATGTCCAGATTTCTACGTACAACTTCTTTCCCTAAATCAGATCCAATTTCAAATTTACCATCTTCACCAATACCAACTTCCATACGTTCTTCTGGTGTTAATGAACTGGCAAAGTCTGTTATTTCTTGATCAGATAGCTCTCTTAATTGACCACTTTCAAGAGATTCTAATACTTTTCCTTTTGACTTTTCTATTCTTTTACGTTGATTACGTACTTGAACTGCTGTTGGAGCAGATAAAGCACCCCCAGATCCAAAACCAACAATATAACTATCTACTGCACCTTCAAAAAGCTCACGGTCTGGATCTTCGCCTGTAAGCTGTGCGTTTAAATTTTGCACAACTGTAGTAGCAAATTCTTCCCAACCTTCTTGATTAGCAGATTTAAGCATAATATATCTACTTGTTTTATCTTGAAATGTTTTTTTAATGGTTTCTTTTAATACTTCATTGCCCTTTTTGCGACCTAATGTTTGTGTCAAATCGCCAGATATTCTTTTTAATTGTCTACCAATACCAGCAGATCCGACAGCCTCAAAGCCACCTTCTGCAAGTCCATCTATTAAGCTGTTTAATATTCTTCTTTCATCGGAAAACTCTGGCATTTCTTCAATGAGTGTTGCACTTTTACCACCACCAGTTACGGTAGCAACTACTGGCAATATTACTCTTGCTGGAATACCAGCATATCCACCAGCTATAATAGATGCTGTATACGGCAACGACTTTACAATAGAAGATGCTGTAAGTCCTAAAGCATCAACTACATTTCCCTGTCTTATGTAGTCTGTTATACCTTGATCGTATCTTGTGTTTTCTTCTTCAAAATGTGTAGCTACATCATTAAAATATCTCGTTACAGGATTATTGGTTAATGCTTTTGAAGCTGGAGTTGGATCTAAAAATTCTAATCCTGTTGCCTCAGAAAGCATTTTACGTGGAAGTGTTTTTAATTCATACATAAATCCAGGAACTGAAGCAATACTTGCTAAAAGATCAGCAGTTCCACTTGCTAAATCATTTACTAATGCTTCTGAAAATGGCTGTCTTTTTTCTTGTTGATTTTTAATTGGTGAAATGTCTTTTTGTTTTAGATCACCACGATCAAAATATCCAGGATTATACGCTTTATCTAAAACAGAACGCTGAACTTCTACTGGTTCATTTTCTATTTGTTTTTCTACTTTACTTAAACCACTTAATACTTTATCTGGTTCTTCAGAAGTTATAATTGCTTCTTGGCGTTTACGTTCAAGATCCAGATCTTGCTGTGCTTGTTCTATAATGTCATCCAACGAATTTCTTCGTGGATCTTGCAATCTTATATCACTCATTATTTAGCGTATAGCTCGTCTATTAATAAAGGAATACTTTTACCATATTTTTTTGAGAGTTCTGCAACTGCTCTTTTCATTGCTATTTTAGTTGAAGATCTACCATCGCCTGTAGCTGTAAACTCTGGAGTTTCTGCTCTATACTTTTTTAAAAGACTTTCAAACTCATTTTTAATCTTTCTTATTTCTGGAGTCCTGGCACCATACCTTTGAGCCATATTTGCCATTGATAAGCTGTCTGAGTACGCTTCCATTTGTTCTTTAAATATTTTATTATCTTCTCTGGGAAGGTATTTTATTTTATCAACTTTGTTGTCACCATCATCTTCTGTTATAACTTTTTCTTTAAATGCAAGATCACGATATTCCTTAATCTTTTTACCAAAACGCAACATATCTTCTTGCGGAGATCTTTTTTTCTTTGCATCTGCTAAATCTTTTTTTGATTTAATTTCTTTGGTTTCTCGATCTCTTTCCTGTGTGGCTTTATATCCAGGAGATGCTTTGTACAACTCTTCTTTATAAGTACGATTTGCTTTTAAGGTATCCGATGTTTTTTTTGCTTTTTTTTGCTCAAGAAGATTTAATACATCTTGCCATTGATCTGCCATGTCTATTTACCTTTCATCATTATTGCTACTAATTCAGCAATTTGTTGCTCACTTATACCAAGTTTACTCATTTCTTTAACAAAACTACTTGCATCTACATCTCCATTTTGAAATGCTTCAAATGCATTTGATACAGAACTAATATTTTTAATATTTGATTTTTGTGCATATTCTTTAATTGCCTGTTTTCTTTCAATTGGCATAGCATCAGCTTTTGCTCCATACCTTGTATATCTGCCTTGATCATCACCAGGAGCATTAATTTTTTGTATATTATCTGCACCGTATTTCGTAGCCATATCCATATAACTTTGTCTGGTATCAGCTTGATTTAGAGCTTCTGCCCCCACAAGACCACCAGCCGTATCAAGACCAGCAGTAAAAAGTCCTATACCAGCTTGTCTACGCTGTGCTTTATCTTGATCTAATCCTCTGGCGTATTGCATTTTGGCATCTGATTTTGCTCTTTCTTCGCTTTGGAATATATCCCTACCAGTGTCTGCTACAGTTCTTCTAACATCTGCTTCAGCTTCTCTAAGTCCACGTTGTGCAGATACGCTACCTTGCATACCTCTGTTAATTAAACCGCCCATATACCGCTTATTTGCCACTGCGGATTGCCTACTGGCTGTTCTGGCTACATTGCCAATGAGTCCTGTTTCTTGCCCTTTGGATAATGCTCCATCTCTTCTAATTTGTTTAAGCTGTCTGCCATATGCAGTATTGCCAAACTTAGGCTGTAATAAACGTGAGCCAGTTTTGATTGCCTGGGAGCCACCTTTTAATAATAATGCTAATGTTGCTGGATCCATGATTTACTCCATTTCAATTTGTAATCTTTCTAAGGTTAATGCGTTTGTGCTACTTGCTGTAGCAATCTCCACTTCAAATTTCTTTGCATAGCGTTTGATTGGAAATCTATTAATACCGCCATCTGCGGTAATTGTTTTTGTAAAGGATGCGGATGTGGCACCATCTAAATAAATATTATACGTAATATCATCACTGCCTGTAAACTGGACTGTACCATACCTAAGTAATCTTTTACGATGTAAATCAAGGGGAAAACGCTTACTTTTCCATTTAGCCACACTTGCATTCGCTGTGTCAAATTTGATAATTTTATTGCTTGTTTTATCGTAGTTAAGTGGCACTCCTGTTTCGTCATATGCTAAAATGTCTAATACCCCTGTACCCATATCAATTTTACGCCAGGATTCACGTACATAATTGTATGCCCATACACGCTGATTAGATCCTTCCATCCATTTATAAATAACTTCTTGCCTACTTGGATCATATAATCCTTTTATTGTTGTTTTATCTGTAGCAAGTAAGAATTGATCATCTATTTTATCAGATACTTTATCCATTACAGATGGTGTTGCTGTTGAACTTGCAACCATATTACTGGCTATTCTGTAGATACCATCGTGATAAACAAAGTATATACTATCATGTACTTCGACTACTCCTTGAGGTGCAACATTTCCCACATTATGCTTAGACTCTACCACAGACCAACCATTTGGGTTTGCAGGATCAGATACGTTTAAAATAAATATTGCTTGTGGTTTAAAAATAACGAGTCTGCCAAAAAGTACAGCAAGACCAGTAATATCTCCACCTTCTCTGTCATCAAATGCAATTACATTACTTACAGGAACGGTATCAAATTGATTTAATTCACTATAGGCTATCCAATCTCTATGTTCTTCTGCTTTATCTTCTGGGTTTAGTACGACATTACCTAAAAACAATCTTCCTTTAAGTTCTCTGGCATATTGACCATTAACTCTGTTGCTGTATATAGTTTGCGTTGGTGTTTCCCCTAAATCTTCTAAACGAAAATCTCTGCACGTAATTGTAATTTTATTTGAAACTTTTTTATACCCTACCCCAGGAGTTGTAGATCCCTGTGCTGTAGATACGCTAAATCCTTCTAATAACTGTGCTTGTTGGCTAATTGTAGATGTATCGGAAGCTCCAAATGATTCTGTTGTTTTTACCCAGCAACCACCAATAGTATCATCGTATGCACTATTACCCTCAATTTGTACTGATTTTTCACCAAAAAAAACAATACTACCAGATAAACTATTGGCTGTTATACTACTACTAAAATCTGCATAATCTATTGGAAATACGATTCCTATATTATTACCACCATACGCACCAGAAGTATCATCATATAATGTCCTGTATGAAGCATTAAATCTTCTTTTTATTTTCCAGGATGATCCGTTAAAATTGCCACTTCCATCTAAATAACTGTTTCCAAAATTTGCATTTTCATCTAAAGATAACTTGGTGTAATTATGATCACGTTCTTTTGCAATACTAACACCATTACTATGTGCTACGGCAGTAGTGGATTCAGATGTAGTTGGTTGATTTACTCCTCTTGCTGATAAAGAAATAATATGTTCGCCAGAAGCAACTTGCCTTAATTTTATACTTGTAGTTCCAGTAGTATTACCACCCACATCAGCGTTACCAGCTATTTGAGTTACATCATTTACACTATCATATGTACCTATGGTTGTTAATGTAATAACTGCACTGTCAGTATTTAATTGAATTTTATCATTCACTTTTAAAATATTAGTTGCATCACCATCAACAATAAATGTTTTAGGATTTTCAGAAGTTGCCCATGTTGAAGATGATGTAAGATCAAGTCCTGTGTCTACTGGAGCTGACAATGGAACACTTGGTAAAGCAGTACTTGCTGTTGTTACGTTCTCATCTTCTATAGATAATAAACTGCTATTTGCTACATTATTTGATGTTGCTACTACATATAGCTGACTACTTGTCATTGGTCTTATTGTACCCAATGTCATATATAGTAAAAATTCATTAAATGGATCGTGATAGTCTGCTTTATCACCAGAAGGATTATCAATACCATCAAACCCACCATCGGTGTCTAATGCGTATTTGTTCGTACCAAGCCACGATTCACTATAATCCCTGGTTCTTATTCCATCTCTTTGAGATGTGTTTGAAGACTTAATATAAATAACTTCATTTCCAGAATATTGTAGCTGTATGTTTTTAATTGCACCAACGCTACTAAGATTATTACTGCTATCTACAAAGGTCATATGCCCTATAAGTTGGTAGTTACTATATATACCAGAGTTTCCTATTGCTCTATAGAAATTGATGCCTGTAATACGTTTATTTAAATTGTTTATGTTTGCAATTTCCACTTCAAGCTCTATTATATGTTTTTGTATATCATTATCATCTAAGATCAATTCATCGCTTTTATCAAATAAACTTTCTTGAACTCCATCATATACAGCAGTACAATTGTATTTTACTGTATCACCATTACGTAGATTTGTATCTGCCTTATACTTACGACCTAACGTAACCTTAAAAGGATTGTTTAACGTGTTTACATATCCATACCAATTTGCTGGTATAGTATAGTCTCCATTAAACATGGATCTATTAATATAGCCCAGCCATAGTCCTTTTGCTTCTGTATTGGATACCTTACCAATTGCTCCAGGAATAAAACGTACTGTATCTCCTGTTGGTACAATTGGGTTTTTATCAGTTTGGTGGTATATGGTTGGGGTTGTACTGGAATTACTTTCTGATATTTCAAAAAAATTATATTTACTATGCAAATCAGTCCAGCCATAATCTACTGTACCAGTACCCGCCCAGTTACCAGATCCCCATCCTATGTCTGTTGCTCTTGCTAATGCACTTTTTGGAAGATTATCTAACGAACCATCAGTAGCGTTATATGTTATATATTCAATTCCATAAGCAACAATATAACCTTTTGCGTGTTCAAAGAATTGATTACCCGATGCACTGCCAGTTACTACATCATCTATACACGTTGGATTCCAATCTTTATTACTATCATTAGCATTGTCATTTAATGTTAATACTGTTTTACTTGCATCTATTCTATAAACTCTGCCGTGAACCATTCCACTGCCAAAAGATCCACTATCATTTGTACAAACCATTAGATACTTTGTACCGCCAGGATGTCTATATGCGTTCTTGATAGCTGTAATAACTGTGGATGTGGTAAAAATAGATCCATTAATATCTGCGAATGATAGTATTACAGTAGCATCATTATGTGTACTATATTGCAAGTATTTTGTACCACCACCACGCTCATAATAGACAATAACAGATTCATTTTTATTGCTATTTTCACCAAAATCCATTTTCGTTATTTGATGTAATTGATGGTTGTAACTACTATTTGCCCAAGTAGCTAAATTGTTATTTAAATCAATATAATGCAATTTATGATTAGTAGCACTTGATTCACCTAAAACCAAGTATTCTTTATTACCGTTAACGGTATTTGTAATTGATGTAATACCTCGCCAAGTGTATCCCGCTGTTTGTGCAGGAGTACCAGATTGTGCAACAATAGTTGAACCACTTACTTTAAATAGTGATGTGCTATTACCTGGTACTAATAAATATAAAGTTCCTGTATTTGCTGTATAAAAATACCCAGAACTAAATGTTTGTCCTTGATTATCACCCCAATCAGAATCGGAAGGATCATGTCCATCGAAGCCAGTTTCTACAATTGTGCCATTGCTTTGCACAGTATATTTTACAACTGCATTATAGGATTGACCATCTCCACCACTATTATGAGCAGAATAATACACCCATATAGCATCACTATGGTTAATCATTGCATTTACTTTGAATGTGCCATAGTCTTTAAATTGATTATATATCGTAGTATTCAACGGTGCAGTAGTTCCACCAATAGAAGTTCTTATTCTTCCTTTACTTCCAGCTTCATAACTATGCATACATAATACTTTTCCGTTTAAAGCAAGTAATGCAATATTTATAAAACTTTGCGTTCCGTTTCCGTTGTCTAATAAAGAAGCATTTGTATCTACAAAAAGATGCGTACCATGTTTACCGCCCATTGTTTGATCTCTAAGACCAGTATCGGATGCCGTAGCAAAAAAACTACCGCCCCATGTCGTTGCAGTATCTGTATTAATAAAATGTTTGTTGCCTGTTTTAGTAGTAATGTCATCGTAAATATCTGTACTTGCAATTGCGGAGTTACTATTATCCTTTACACCAGTAACCATAATGTTATCACCCTGGCTGTATCCAGAATCCGATGCTGTTTGAAAGTATAGAATATTATCTTCTACTTGCAGATGATCATTTACTGCGGGTACATCTGGATCATACCAAAACAATTTAACTTGCTTGGTACTGCTGTCAATTAATACCAGGATATACCGATGTTCTGTTGCTCCCAGCTTATCTGATATAAATGTAAATACATTATATACAACGTAAGACCTTGTAAGTTTAGTATTAACAGCACTTAAAGCAAATGTAGGTACATCAGAAGGTTGTCCTGCTCCAAATGTTTTTTCCAGCTTACCATCACGTATGCGAAGATTCTCCATGTTTTGAGCAATATGTTCTGGGAGATCTTCTACATCTACGTTGGTGACTACTCCACCAAAATCTGAAATATCAATAAATTCTGCCATTAAATAGATGTATTCGGATAAATAGGATCAACTAAGCTATTTGAAGAGCTATAATCAAATGGCAAACCTTCACCAACCACCTGGGTAGCTGGATTCTGGTTATATTTGCCAATAATGCCGTATGCTCTTTGTTCTGCATCTTGTTTACGTGCTTGGTTATTCGATAGTCTCCAAAGCTCTGCTTCAGCAAGTTCTACCAAAGCATCGTGAAAGATAGCGTTTAAATCGCATGGTACCGCTGGACTTGCATTTGTTAACGCTGTTGGCTCTTTGATAAAGTAACAATCCACGTTTGCGGTTGTGTTATAAATATAAATTCTGTTTTTAAATACAAAATACACTGGTTCTGTGGCACTAAAGCCTACATACCCTGTGCTAAAATCTTTGGCCATATCAAAGGATATTTTACGTATAAACATATCGTTTGATACTCTAATACCAATAACGCCTAATGCACCACCAAATGGAGAAGAATCAAGCGTTGAGCTGTTAGGTATAAAATAGCTTTTAAAATGGCTATCTACCTCGCTATCTGTTGATAGGGATATGTTTACCTTAAGTGTCTGTAGATCGCTTAATAAATGCGGATTAAGAAGCTGTATGAGCTTATCCTGGGCAATATTTAAGTAACGAAGTTTTAATGTATCACTATAAAGATCCCCAGATGAATCTTCCAGGCGATCTCCTAATACTGTTAGCATGGTTGCTGTGGTCATGGTTTCTCCAGGGTTACCAGCCCCCACCGAATGATGAGGGCTGATGTGTTAGTTTACTGTTAAGCGTAATCGACTGGTGAGTATAGATTTTTCACTACACAATGAGCTTTACGGTTTGTTATAACCATATTACCATAAGTGTGAACCTTCTGTACAAACGTATTACTTTTTGTATCCTCAATCATATCAGATGCAGTGAATTTTGCACCAGAATTAAAGAACATATGCATATAGTTTGTATTCAAGAAGTATATACGACCATCTACGTTAAGATCATCTCCAGTTGTAGCTTGAGCTGTTACAATATCCTGGTCTGCGACAATATCAATACCACGATAGCTTAATCCAACGAAGCCCATCTTAGCCATACGATCAGACTCAAGACTGCCACGTTTATGCTCACCAAGTTCAGACTCGATAAGATCATAAATGTACTGAGGACATACGATCAAATCTGGGTTTTCACCAGTCTGAGATTTAGCGTTAGCAATACCACGAGCAAGTACACGTAAAATGTATGTATTCTTACTTGGATCTTGCATATCACTTTCAGCTAAGTGATCGACAGCAGTACCAGAGTCTGCACCATCACCAGTAGCATCTGAAAAATCAGCGAGTCCTAAAACTGGAGAGTTCCAGAAACCACCAGCAGTATACGCTCCAGAACCATTAGTAGTAATTTGTATACCACCAACAGTTACATCTTGAGAGTTTCCACTTACCTTATCAACAAGATACCCAATAGGATTAAATTTGTCGGTACCTAAAGTTGTAGCAAACAAGTTTTCAGCAACCACTTTTTCAAGTGACTTCTGCAAGTTTGAAACTTTAGCACCAACAATGTTTTTAATTGCCTGGGGGCTGTTCATAAGAAGAGTTTCTTCTTTAGTTAATAGAAAGTGTCCAGTAAGCATGGTTGGCTTAAAACTGGCTGTTTGTGCAATATCAGCTTTTGCTGGTGTGTATGCACTACCAAGACCATGCTGATCTCCAAACACACTTGCACCACCTTCTGCTGATTCTACTGGCACTACGATTTCACGACCATTGAAGGTCTTTGCTTTACCCTTCAGTATTGCAAGTAATGGATGAGACTTCTTAAAGATATTATCATACAAAACTGGCATATAATACTGCTGAATAAGGGCACTTAACGATGCGGATCCTACTCCGCTTACTACGATATTAGACATTTTTATGTCTCCTTATTTCATTAGTTATTAAAAAAGGAAGCAACATCGATATCTTCATAAGAAGATGCTTTTTGTTTTACATCTCCTTTCATACCGACATTCTTCTTTATGTTTACAGGAACACTTGGCTTTGGTTTTGCTTCAACTGGTTTAGACTGCACCTTGTCAAAGTTCATAATTTTATATGCTTCTTCGGGTGTTAACAGTTTATTATAATCCTGTTGTTGCTGTACGGCAAAATCAAGAACTTTATCTATTTCTTCATCTTTCAATGAAAACTTAGAACGAAGATCACTTAGTGACCTATCCAACTCTACTTCTGCTTGTACGTTAGCCAATTGTTCTTGTGCTTCTTGCAGTTGGTCTTGATAGGGATTAGGTAGATCCTGGTTATCCATCTGTAGGGATTGTGCAAACAATTGCCCCGCTTCTTTACCAAGTTCATCCTCAATGGCTTCCTGTATAGTTTCAGCGAAGTCTTGATTGTCCTTTACCTTATCAATTAGCTGTACCAGTGGCTCAACTGCTCTTCTCTGATCAGATAATGATTGAGCTTTTTCCGTATTAGACTTGCTCCATTCATACCTATTCAAAGAATCTTTACGCCATGATTCAATATCGTCAATAGAATACCGAGAGCCATCATCTAATTCATAGACATAATCTTCGTCATCTTGCGATGATTCAGTTTCGCTAACCGCTTCGGTTTGCTCTGGTTCTGTTTCTGATACTTCTTCTGGTTCAGCTTCTTGTTCTGCTGTTTCAATAGACTCTGTAGTCTCAGCCTGTTCTGTAATCTCTTCCTGGGTTGATTGCTCTTGAGGCTGTTCACCTAAGAGTTCTCCAGGAATAGAAATATTTCCATAATCAGAATTATCTACGCCTTCTGTTAAGTTTTGGTTTTGCTCTGTAGAAAAGTTTCCCACAGTGATCTGTTCTGATTCTGGGGTATAGTCCACTTCAGTGGTACCCGCTATGTGCATTTTTGCCATTTTATCTCCTTTTTAGTTGGTCTTTCGACACTATTTAATAAGATTTTGATTTTTTATTTTTAGCTAAAGCCTTTTTGTATTTATCCATGCCTTTTTTGTTATACTTAAATTTCTTGACTTTACTTTTCATTTTTAATTTTGGCATTGTTTGTCTCCTTTTAATTCTTGACGGTCAATTTGAAAAAATCCATTATTAAGCCCTGGATTGTGGAATTTGTTCCATCTCACCTTGACCGCCAACCATATTTGTTACGGTTAAAATTCTTTCCTGCATTTCTGGTGGTAGCATTCCAAACTCTTGAGTCTCAAGTAGTCCAGGGTTACCCATAACCATCTGTGCAATAGCTTCTTCAGCACCACCACCTACGCCTTCTTGCATTGCTTGTTCTATTAGCATTGCAAACTCTTCTTGCATATTCTGTGTTTGTTCTATTTGCTGTTGTGGTGGCATTTGCTGGTTACGTACATACCAGTTTTGTATTACTTGCTGTTTATCTGCAATATTTAATGCATTAACTACTTCTTCAATGCCGTATACACCTACTTGATATAGCTCTAATGCACGTTCTTCATTAGCAACTCTACCCTGTGCGTACCTGGATCCAGTAGTTACATCTACATCAAACTCACTATCTCGAAGTGAACTGGCTGTTCCAGGATTAAACTTTGGACTGCTTTCTGGATTGCCATCTGCATCGTATACGCCCATCGGATCAAATTGTGTAAAATCAAATTGTCCTTCAGCATCACGCTCACGAATAGAACGTATTTGTTCATCATACGTAAGTATCATTTGCACCATAAACTCACCAATTTCTTTTGTAAGCCTGGATATTTCTTTATTGATCTTAAATCGTTGCCTGGTTTGACTTGCTTCTTGGAGAGCTACAATTGCTCTTCCAGAGGTTACACCGCCTGGTTTACGCCCCTGTGTTACATCATTTACACCTGTTACCGCTTCCATGTACTGACCAACCTGGACAATGTAATTCTGAATATATCCTGGTATTGGTGGTGGAGATTCAAATGTTACATCACTTGGATCTACTACAGTTATTTCTTCACCTGGCGATCCTGTAATTGGCCTGGACATTGCTCCTTTAGCTCGTTGCGTTACCTTTCTGATCGGAAAGCCCATACGCCTTATATTTTCATTAATAGCACTAAATGTCTCATTCATTGCTTTGGTCTGA
>Ga0181408_1000398_pt1 | contig 14261 bp, 20 predicted proteins | sample 31SPOviralmetaG_FD_130137 | JGI IMG/M metagenome (GOLD analysis project Ga0181408, IMG submission 130137) | Marine viral communities from the oligotrophic San Pedro Time Series (SPOT) site, San Pedro Channel, CA, USA - 31 SPOT_SRF_2012-02-16 | ecosystem: Environmental > Aquatic > Marine > Strait...
ACAATAGGCTTGCCGTCAATCAAGCTTGCCCCTTCATATATAATATAGCCTTTTGGTTTTTTGTTGTGTGTCATTGTACTATCCTTATTTAGTTATTGTTGTGTGTCATGTATCCAATAAAGCATTAGATACATTTACGGATTATACCTATTTAATAGAGTATGGCAAGAAATGAATAAAAAGAGACAAAAAAAAATAGACCCCGCCAAAGAGAAACAAGGCCAGATATTACAAAATTTACCGCATATGGATATTTTATCCTTGTGCATCCATATATAATGCCTTGATATTGCTAGGTTTTTTGCCGTATGCCTTATTAATTTGGCGTGAAAACGGGCGATTTGGGGCGAACAAAACGAGAACAGGGGGAAAATTCGGCCACTTAGTCTATGATACCCTCTCAGATTTTTTCATTATTTATATTTTGGGGCATTCTTACGGGTATATTTAGTCTTATTAGACACCCTTTGCTGCCGATACTTAGGGGAAATAAGGGCTTTAGCTACAGGATTCCTAGCTTTGCCCTTACTTTGTTTCACCTGTTATCTCCAGAACCTTGGATTGTGCCTCGCTCCATACGGCTATTTAGCTTTTGTATGTTGAGTTCAGCTATTTGTGATAAATCAAAATCAATATCATTAGCCACCATTGCGACATACCAGAGTACATCACCAAGTTCCTTGGCTAAGTCCATAGTATCTAGGTGACCATCACGCATATACTTCTTAACTTTGTTTGCTACCTCACCTGCTTCCCCAGATAACCCTAGGGCAGGGTAAGTTAGCTTGTCTTTGTAGATGGCTGTCTTACTAGCCTTCTCTTGGTACTCATCAAGAGTAAATGTGTTAGTCATGTACTTACCTTTTCTTCTTAGGAAAACCTTTTTTCATATTCGAGTACGCTTTAGCACTCACTGTACTCTTAGACTTAGGTCTAGAAGTACCTGCCTTCTTACGGGCATTCATGTTAGCGTATAGTCCTCTTTTAGCCATATCTTATCTCCATTATAATTAACATTAACAATTAACACTTTAGTAAATACCCTAGAAACTAGAGTATACTATAGGGGTAACTAAAGCCCCCCTATCTAGTAGGGAAGGTATTAGATTATATGTTGGTTTTTCTAGTGAATTTAACTTCGTTACAAGTTGCTCCCCACTCCAGGATAAGCCCCTTTTGGACTTTATCTTGCATGATAACTTGAATCATCGCAGGTTTAGGACAGTTAGCCAAAACTTCGGTCTTAGTATCTAGTTGTCCATTGGGTAGCATTACGAATATTAGAAATATTACTTTACTCATTGTTGTGTGCCTTTCATATCCAAGAATTATTAGTTGGTTTTCTCCCTACTGTATTCTCCATGAATGCTTCTAATTCTTGGTCTAAAGCTGCATTCTGGCTCTCTAGGGCTGACAGTATCATATCTCTGTCCATTCTTTCAACCCAATAGTTTACTGCTATAGCCAAGGCATCCAATAAGTCATCGTGACGCAGTGAGCCTCTGTCTTTTGTAAGACGGGTCATCTGTCTAAATAACTGGTGGTCTGGGTCTAATTTAAAGTCTTGATGAATCATTTCTAAGTTCACAACCAACTTATGCTGATTCATTACGGGTTCTAAGGTATCTATTATCCTTAGTTCTTTTTGCTTATTATGCCTAACTTCCTCAATACTGCACGGATGTATCTTTGCCATAATTGGTTTAAGCAATTGGGTAGCCATACCATCACCAAAGTTTGACTCAATGACCACATAATTAACATCTTGTTCTTTAGCCACGTTAGCAAGCTTTGTAAGCGTTGCTTCACTGTATCCACCATCTAATGCTCCTACACTTGTTACATATAATATACCGTTCAGCATCTTAACGACTGCATATGCTGTCTTGTCTTCACCCCTACCTGCGGGGTCAATTGACATTACTGAACCTTCAAACTCCTCGAATTGCTCTGCCATATATAATGGAGCAACCCAGTAGTCACCCTTCAGACCTACGTTAGGTATCTCTGAATCTATTTCTTTTATCTGGTCAGCCCCAGAAGCCCATTGTATCTTTGTCGGTGCTTCATTCCATGTTGAGCTGCCCGATACAACGATAAGGTCATTAAGCTTTAATGGATAGCGGTTGAGGTCAGAAAGAGAAGTATCAAGCATAAACTGAAGATTAAATCCTGTTCTGCCATAACTTGCTTCCCTTTCTAATAAATCGATATCATCAAACCTTTGTGGGTCTGTTGGCTTACCTTCTAATGTTTTGTCTTTCTTTAACGCCTCACCAAGAACTGGTGCGAACTTGTGTCCGTAGCTGATGCGTTGGATTTCTTGTGGATACCTAGCTGTCCAGATTCTAGTCTTGAACCCACGTTCCTCAAGGTCATTATAAAGTGACATCTCTGACTGTGGTGTTCCTAGGAATACAATACGCCCTACTTCTGGCTTAATGATAGCGTCAAATTCTTTTACAGTCTCACTCAACCTGTCACGCATTAGTTGCGTTTGGGAGTTATTAGCTGATTCAACGTCATCTGCAATGATAAGGTCTGCACGGCTACCTGTTAGCTGCGAGGTGATACCTAACGACTTAACAGACGGAGCGTGTGACGCTCTGGCAGGGGCTACGTCAAAAGATACCTTAGAGTGTCTTTGGTCTGGTGTAGCCTTTAGATGCTCCAGTATGGGCATCTCTGCGATTAATCTTTGGGTAAAGGTACTAAAGTCATCACTACGAGATTTAGAGGCCGACACAACCAATATGTTTCGTTGAGGGTTCAACAATAGTTGATGACAAACAAAAGCTGAAGTAATCCAGGATTTACCTACGCCACGGAAGGCTTCGATAAGTATACGTTTGTCATTACCCTGTAGAAAATCTGCGATATCGTACTGTATCGGAGTTGGTGGGGGAAGTGTTAAGTGTTGCCAAGCAAGATATAGAAAATTCTTAAAGTTTTTTACTTGAGCAACTTGAGGTTCACTCTTCATCGAATGGTAGACTCTCTGTTAATACGTTCTTAGGTTCATCTTTTATTTCTACGCCATAGGCTCTAGTAATATCTAGACAAACTTTTAATTCACTTGCAGTCAACTCATCACCCGACTTTAATAACTGGTATGCTTTGTTTACCATCATCTGAGGCAACGCATCCTGTTGGGCTTCAAAAGAGTTAGCACCACAAGTACAAACTTTTTTAGACTCAAGCTGTACAATTTTAGGGTCTGAAGGCCAATCAATGTCAGTCATGTTTATTCCTTTTCTAATTGTTCAATACGATATTTTAACAGTCTTATTTGTGTTTTAAGTTCTGCTACGTCTACAACAGTTTCCTGTACAGACTTAGGTGGCTCAAACTCATCTATCCATGTGTCGTTTTCAGTAATCTCTTCCCAATGCATTTTCTGTTCATGCTCTAAGAAAGCTAATCTTTCGGTGATTCCAAAATACCCCCAGACTGATACGCCTGTAAACGCAATCAATGCGATAAGGTTTTTAAGAGGTATCGTAAACTCGCTGCCTTCGTTTAACTTTGCAGCCATCACTTCTTACCAAACATCTTGCTTGCACCCTTGATACCAAAACTCGCTGATACGATTACGCCTAGCGTATATTTGTACCAATCTGGTGTCATAGATAACGCTTGAAACCCTCGCTCAACGTATTCTACTGTCCACGGCAAGAAACAAAGTAGCAGTGGAATTGAAAATAAAATTGTTAAATATTCATCTTTCCAGGATTCTTTAGAACCCTTGATAGCCTCAACATCCCATGCGATTTCACCAGTGATTTGCTTTTCCATCAATGATGTTTCAGCTTCAATTTTAACTAGCTTCTGTTTTGCTTTGGCTTTCTTAGTATCTATGTAACCAGTAACCGCACTACTAGCGACTCCTAGTACGCCTTGTAGCAATACGTTTAACATAGTTACTCCTATATATATTCGACTATTGTTGATATTGAGGGGTTATGACGGGTGTCAGCGTTAGGGAAGTACGTCTTAGTTGTAGTTTCTTTGCGTATTCTACGCCCACCGTCTGGGTCTATTTCTTCATAAATCTTTTCTTCGACTTCTTTTAGTAAATTCTTCATTACAATGTACCTTTCAAAAACATTACCCAATAATATAAAACCACACCTGCAATTACTGTAGTGGTTATAGAACCGACAATCATAACTATACGTTCTTTGCGGTCTGCTTCTTCTTGTAGTGCTTTCTTTATTAGTACACGTTCATTGGCAATCTCTGCCTGTAGTCTTTCCCATTGTCCGGGTTTTCCAAAATACTGAAATGCTTGACGCAACTCTGACCGCATATCATCAAGCTTTTCTTTTTTAAAATGCTTTTCGATAGCTGAGTCTTCGGCTAGTGAGAACTTTGCTTTTTTCTTACGGGCTTCGCCCCATTGTAGTTCAGCCTCTCCTTTGGCGTAGCGTGACACAGCACCCGATAACGAGGACAAATCCTTGCCCATTTGGATGCCTTTCATAATAGCTGAATGCCCCGCAGATAATGCGGCAAAAGCGGAAATGGGGTCTATCATTTACTTATACGCTACCTCTCTTTTCTAGATTTCAATCATTGTCTTAACAACACCTTTCGGTATAACTTGGCATCTGCCAAATAAATCATCGTCATCTTTAGTAGCCTTGTCGGCTGCGATAACAATGTAGTCTTCATTTTGTTTTATCATATAGCCAACAGAATCAATTGAAGCAGGAGTCTCCTTCAACAGTTCTTCTAGTTGTTGCCATGAACTATCGGAAGTTTCGACAGTATCTATCCAAACAACTTTTACTAAGGGATATGTCATGCAAGCTTTGTTATTAGCACGATGGCTAGGCCGATAAATGAAACAGTAGACACCATAATCATGGCTTCTAGTCTCCATAATCTTTTGTCTAACGCTTCTAGTTTATCGTTTACCATCTGATACCTCACTGCACATTCCTTTTCATGGGCATCTAATTCCATCTGAACTTGCAGTTCGGGATTCATTGTTTGTGCCATTTTCATTCAATCACTTACCTACTTAGGGTTGTCAGATTTGATTTTAGCAATCGCATCTTTCCAAGTAGTAGTGCCATTTACAGCATCGTGATATTGCATATCCAATTGTTCAGTTATGGATGGGTAAGCCATTCGCCTAGATTCGTAGCAATTATCTTCTAACGCCTGTATCCTATTTAATTCAGTTTGGATATCTTCGTTAGAAATTGGTGTGGCATCACCCCAACTAATTTCAGCGGTATCTACATCATTACCAACAATGATAAGGGCTTCGTTAACGTAACTGGGTTGTAAACTAAGGACTGCGTCCATTATGCTTTTTTTCATATTTTTATTCTCCTACTATATTAGTTTTTCTTCCAATGGTTAACGGAACAATAGTGATTATCACCAGTGCCAGTTCCATGAGTACCATTAAATCTAAGGTTATTGGTTGTACTATGTTTCTGACCAATGGCTCTTACATAGTAAGTAGTACCCGCTGTTAACCCTAGTTGACTGCAAGTTCCAGAGTAATTAGTCCAATGAAATTGGTAATGGTCAAAACCACCAGAACCAGAACCCATAGAGTGTTGACCACTTAAAAAGAAACTATTTCTATTTGCAGTGAAGTTAGTTGTGGTAGATGACTGAAAACCGACTCCACCATAAGCACTGTTGTTTGGCAGGTAGTAACTAACACCTAATTTAAACTCAAACAAATCATCTGCATGAGCAGGTGTAATTGTTAAATAATTACCTGCATTAATTAAAAGACAGTCTTTTTCGTTATCTCCACTACTACCACTTACAGAACCGAAATCAACCTGCGTGTTGTGAGTGTATTTTTCAAAATAGTGTAACTTATAAGTACCATCAAAACCTGTGCCAAACTCAAAACCATTAGCTGAAGCATTGACTTTAACTACTTGTCCTGCTGCTCCCATTGCAAGTCCGACAGGATTACCAGAACTATCAGTAGCCATAATTTGATTATTACCAACCGAAATATTAGTACCTTTACTCATGTACTTCCAATAAGTGCCATTTTCCGTACCAGAGGTTGAAGGTGTTTCGTTAGTTGAAGCTGCTACTGCGATGTAAGTTGATAGTACGCCATTGTCGGTATACTGAACAAAATCATCTATAGCGTATGTGGTTGCACTAGACCACGTTCCTTTATTGACAGGTTTTACTCTGCCAAGGTTTACTGTTGCCATATCATTTACTCCTTGTTTATATGGTTACAACCAAATCGCCAGAAGCGTTGATTGAAAATGTTAAATTAACTGAAGCATAAAAACTTTCATCGTAGATATCTGAACCATCAGCATTAGCTACGGCTACGTTATCTGCTCCATTGTTTGTTGTAGTGAGTATCAAGTCTTCCTTGACACCGTCACCATCGGTATCAACATAGTTAAAGCCATAAAATTCAGTTGAACCTGCGTCACCAAACGTAAGTTCAGTTCCACCTGCATTTACTACAACTGCCTTTTCAGCATTTGCACTTAGGTTACTGACAATGTCAGCTAAATCTCTGGCTTTACTCATACGTTACTCCTATTAATTACTATAATCAGCAACATCACCCGCTGCTGTTTCATAGGCTTGGATAGCACTCCACGTTACTTCCGCAGGTTTTTCAATTGGTTCATTAATCCCACTTTCAGAATTAAGAAGTCTGTATTCAACTTGTGAATCCATGCCGTCTTCTGTAATTGTATTGTCTTGGTTTATATTTGAAACCATGATTTGTACGTCTGAATTGTTAGCTGTTGCCCACAAAGTGTACGCTTTCATAAAAGTATCTATTTTCATTTTTTTATCCTTATTGTTAAGCTGTGTCTGACAAAGTTACTAAGCCACCTGCTAATTCTTCTAGTATCAAAACCATGCCCGCTGCGGTGTAACCCGCGTAAGAACTTTGGGTAGTACTAGTAGTATCTGCACCTTCATTGTTATATTGACCGTGACGAGAACCCGCTCCCAATGAATGACCGTTATAAATAACTCTTACCTTAACATCAGCAAGGCTAGAAACAGCAAATATACCACTTATATTAACCATGTTTCCGTGTTGGGCATTTGCCCCATCGCCACTTTGAAATGACCCGCCTACCAAACCACGGTAGGTACTGCCATTATCTAAGGAATATTGTATTACATAATACCCCGCTCGCCATGTTGTTCCGTGGTCATTACTGCTGAAAAAAGTTGCTCTTATTTTATTGGATGTATCTGTTGGAGTAATTACTGCACCACCATCAAAAGGTGAGCCTAAAACTGAATCACCCGCTGAACCGTCAACGAGAGTTGACATTTTTCTCCACTGTTTAATTTGTGTAACGCCACCGCCAGTGCCAAATTCCAATGCACTTGCACCAGAGTTAACTTTAACAACTTGACCTGCTGTACCTAGTGAAAGGCCAGAAGACCAAATGCCCGCAGCTCCACCTGCCATTTTATTCCAGTAAGTAGTGTTTACTGTTCCACCTGTTGATGGTGTTTGTCCAGATGCACCGCTTGCGTTGACATAAATATATGAACTTACTTCGCCACTATCGGTAAATTGGACAACATCTTTGCTTTCGTATGTAGTTGCACTATCGAATGTGCCTTTCCATACTAGGGCAACTTTGCCCAAATCGATTGTAGCCATTATTTTCTCCTTGTTAGACTGTTGCTATTAAGTGACCATTGGCATCTAAAGACCATGTGAAGCCAGTGGCCGCATATAGCACATCATCAAAAGCACTATATGTTGCAGAGTTGATACTATCTACTCCGCCATTCGTTGTAGTGACTGTTAGTGAATCCAGGATACCGTCACTGTTAGTATCACTTAAATTAAATCCGTATACTTCCGCAGAACTTGCGTTAGCATATTCTAAAGCATTGCCCGCTGAGTTAACAACAATAGCTTGCCCTGCTGCACCTAGCGTTGATAGGCCAGTTCCACCTCGACCTGTCGAGAGTGTACCAGATGAAATGTTAGAAGCATTAAGATTAGCCACGGCAAACGTGCCGTAAGCAATTGCATCTACGATATCACCAATTTGAAGTGTGTTTGCAAATACTAAACTTGAACCAGAAGTAACAGTTACGTCTGACCCGTTTCGCATCTTCACGCCATTTAAAAATACGTCAATAAAATTTGCATCGTATGCTAAATTATTTCCGTTAACATCATTGCCTGTTAAAGTTGCACTCGCACTGGAAACTGTGAACTGAAAACGGTCAGCCGTGCCATTAACGGAACTACCCGCAGCTTGCCAACCAGAGGCTATAGCATAAACTTTTAGTATGTCACTTGTTGTGTCAAAGTATAGCATACCATTTGCTAGAGCTGCACCCGTTCCTGTTTGTGTAGGAGCAGTGCCAAAAGCACCTAGGTATGTTTGACTGAATGCATTAACATTAGTTAGATTTGTTGCTACGGTATCAACATTGGTAATAGAACCACCAACTAAACCTACATTAGTGTTAGCATTAGCAACTATTGTAACATTACCATCGTTGTTTGCGACAGTCGTTACATCAGAATCAATAACTGCAACTTTAGTTACATTGGCATCATTAGTAGCCACGGTTGTTACATCAGAATCGATGTTAGCAACCTTAGTTACATTTGTATCAATGTTTGCAACCTTAGTTACGTTACCGTCAATGTTTGCAACCTTAGTTACATTAGCATCAATGTTGGCTACTTTAGTTACGTTAGCATCGTTCTGACCAACAAGGTCAACATTAGCAATGCTGTTAGCAACTGTGTCAATTTCAGATGTAGCTTCATTAAGGTCATTAGCTACTGTCTCAACTTCGGAGATAGCTTCATTCAAATCGTCAGCTACTTTAATAACTTTAGCAATGTCAGTTGCTACTGTGTTTACGTTATTAATGTTTGTAGCTACAGTATTAACATTTGCAATGTCAGTTGATACTGTTGTAATTTCTGTAGTCTTGCCAGATACATTAGATATCTCTGTATTTATACCTGCGACTGTTGTTAAATCTGCTTTATTAGATGGTGATAACCATACTGTTTCTAGATAATTCTTTGTAGCAACGTCTTGTGCATTAACAGGGTCAGCTACGTTTGTAATTCTTAGGTTGCCCGCAGTCCATTGGAAGTTACTAGCATCAACGCCAATAACGTCATTAGCTTTGTCAATAGACTCTTGAGACATGAAGAAGGCTTGTGTTGAATCTGTATCCAAATCACCTTCGGTAAGAACTGAACCTTCCGCATAGTCAACCAGTTTAGAATCTTGGCTAGTAGCACGGGTAATCTGAATGGCTGTATCAACGGCAGGAGCAGTGTTAAATATAATTTCTGTACCCGCTGCATTCCATGTAAAAGCAGATGTAGCGATTCCGTTTAGCGTAACTGAAATATCGGCTTGGCTACGGTAAGTAAACCCTAGTGGGTAGTTAGTCGTACTGCCCGTTTGCGTAAATCGTACAAAGCTGTTTGCCATTTAGTATTCTCCAGTTCTTTCTAATAAGGGAAGTGATTAGGGCTTTTCGGGAAGAAATTCTTGCCCTAAAGCTTTAGTCGCATTTTGTATTCCAAGCATATTCTGAAGTACAAAAAGCTGTAATGTTTTGTTGTAAGTTTTCTGTGAGTAATCCTCATCGTCATATATCATTGCTTGCACTGTGCCTCTACTGGCCTCATATGCATTCATCAATAATTGGGCTGTTGGGTTACCAGTTAACAAGTTACTTGATAGTCCTGTTGAACGATAACTAAAGATTGGTTCATCCATAAAGAAATCTGCACCTGTATCGATTGTAGCAGGAAGAATAGAAGCCCATGCAGACCTTTGAAACGCAGCTTTACCCCAGTTCTGGTAAAACTCTTCGTCCGTCTTGCCAAACTTTTTTTCTAAAAATTTCTTACGTTCTCTTTTATCAAGACCTACACTTTGTACATATGTCTGACCATACCATGCCATGCCCGCCATAAATGACGATGTCATAAATTGTGAGTATGCTTGTAAGTCATTTGACCTTAGACCGTGTAGAAGGTGTTTACCATAGGCTGTTGTCATAAAGCCTCTGAACTGCAACACAATCTTACCTGTCGTTGTGTCAGCGAAACCTGCTGCAAAGACAGTCTCACCAATATCATTTTCTTGGATTGTACGTCTGCCCCATCGTGACATAGCTAAAGAAAAAGCATCTCGTACATCATCATCCCATTTTTCAATGTTTAGTTTTGTAAGTTTACCGCCTCTAGAACCTTTTGTTGTATCGGAGAATTGGCGTATGCTTTCCATAATTCTATCACGCATATCATTAGATATACCCAAGTCAGCGTATCGCTGTTCTGACATTTTACCAATGTTCTTACTAAATACCTTACGGCTGCCTAATGCACTCTTGCCATCAAAAGCTTCGTCAGCAAACTTCTGCAACATACCTTTCATAGCTAGACGTTTCATAATCATATTGACGCCATTCATACCAGATACATCGGCAGTAAACCTTCCAAGGTGGTCAAGGCCACGCTCAAACTGGCTCATGCTATCTGCACCAATACCTGCCCGTGAACCAAAGTCATCCATTGTATTTGTGATTTGGTTCAGCATTCTTTCGTTACCAAAGCCACCAAAGAACACTTCAAACTCATTGACCAACGCATCGTCAACTTCACCATCTTTGTGACGCTTCAACATTTTTCTAAGTTCTGGTAGATGTCGGATAGTTTGTTTAAGACCAATAGCAGATGTTAAGTTTCCAATCTCTGCTAACTGAGCAAAACCAACTTGGTTCATAACCCTAGCAAAGTTGTACTTCCTAGCTACACGACCAAACGTAGACCAAGCACCACCAACATTATCTTCTAGTGGTTTACCTGTCAGATGGTCATAGACACTTTGTAGTGCCTTCATCTCATTTTTTCTAAAGAACTCATCTTTACGAGACATAGTTCCATTTAATTTTTCTAGTTCTGTTTCTTTTTCCATTTGTTTCATAACTGAATCAAAATCTGCTCTAGATTTAAAACCTTTGTTAGCCAGAGCAATCTGACCAGACAACGAATTAATATAACTCAAGAACAACAACTCTGAATCATTTTCTAGAAAGTCATCAATCCTTAGTTCTGCATCAGCGTATGTCTCATCTAAATCAATACGTCTTTTAAATTGTGTAATACGTCCTGCTTTGTCTCTGTCTGTTTTAAATACAGATGACAGCAACATACCAATGTCATCATTCGACATATCAGTATTTGTTCTTAGGTATGACGCAAGGTCTTCACCTTTTGACTTTAGAATCCTGTCAAGGTTAACACCAAATGTACCTTCACCATCCATAACGTGACGTAGCAAAAGCTTAGATAAATATTTAGTACGTTTAGCAAATGCTTCGGCTGATTCTTCACTGCCTTTGGTCTGCTTCATAGACCGTGCAATAAATTCTTCTAGCTTCTTTCTGCCTTTTCCAGGATATTTACGGTCAAACTTTTCTATTAGCTTATGTACTTTTTTCTTAGACCAAGTACGGGTCAGATAGTTTTTGTTTGCTTTAATATCTTCTGAACCCTTAACACCAACTTTCTGTGCCAGTGTCAGTACATCTTCATAAACTTGTGCTTGTACTTTAGCTACCTTGTTTGCTGCGGGCGATACGCCTTGTCCACCGTTACGGATAGACCTAGCAATCAACTCATTAAACTCTTCTCTTGTTGCTTGAGAGTACAAATGCTTTGTATTTAGCTGACGCTCTTTTAGAAAATCTTTAAATGATGGGATGTATGTACGATAGTATTGTGTTCTAAACTTACCAGACTCAATATGTTTGATAGCTGTAGCTGTAGACTCTCTAACTATACCACCTGTAGCGTTAGGGTCTTCAGTCAACACTTTAGCTAACTGACGCATCAACGGGCTTTTTGATGAGTTCATTACAGCAAAACGGTCAAACCTAAAGTATCGCATGATGCTATCTGAGATGCCTTTATCTTTAGCAATCTCCGCTTCATCGAACATTTTCTTTGTCCGTAGAAATGCACCTACTTCTTCATCAGTAGCATTTTCTAAACCGTCTATCGGTGTTGAATCATCAAGTTTACATTCTATCATTTACATTTCCTTATTTCGTTACTTCCGTCTTCATTCTTCACTACAATATATTCTTCCCCGTCACGGACTTTGTGTTCTGTATGTCCGTCACTTCGTATTGTACCTTGGAATGTATCTACAGGCTCATCATCAAATAAATCCATTTGTGATTTGACTGTGGCGTTAGCATCGGTGTTCATAACCTTTGTACCTTTTTCAGTAAGGTTAAGACCTTCTTCTGCTATTACATCTTTAGTTACTTCTTTATCAAAATCATCCAAAGCTTTTAGGTACGCTTCATCAGTTCCGCCCGGAGTTACAGTCTTAGTTCCTTTTCGTAAGCTTGCAAAGAAACCACCAAGACCTGCACCTAGGATGGCCGCATAGTAAACATCTTCTACGTCCATTGTTTCGCTTTGGCTAACCAACACTGCTTCTAAAGCTGCGTTAGTTGTTCCTGTCAATAGGGCTGCTCTAAGCATACGACCAAGCCTTGTAACTTTTGCACCATAGATAAATGGGGCTGCGGCTCCTTCGGTAGCAATGGTTGCACCTAGGGCAACAGGGTCTAAAATACTTACACCAAGCATTGCAATAATTCCTGGAACTGTACCTTCTGCCATTATAGTCTTTAATAGCTTTTCTTCTTCTTGAATCTTTTCGGCAATCGAATGCATATGGGCTAGTGATACAGCTTCACCCAAAGCATCAATATCCATAATGCCATATTCTTCTTGTATGCTTTTAACTAATTCAACATCTAATTCTTTAAGTACAAAATCTGGGTCTGGCTGAAAGTCTGTCTTGTTGGCTGCATCAAAGATAGCTTTACCTACCCATAGATGCTCCGCACCCGCTCCGATAACACTTTTGTTTGTAATACCAAAAAAGTCTGTTTCTTGGGCTAATTGATTTCTTAATGCTTCTGCATCAGATTCTATTTTCTGTACTTGTTTTTCTGTTAAAATCGGCTGTACTTTTGACCGCCCCCAATGAGGCTGACTAAATACCATCGGTGAATTTTGTGTGTCTTCAATGGTAGATACTTTGTCTTTTAAACTATCAATATCACCAACAACTTCTTCAAGTGTACTATTCTTATATTTGTTTTCTGTAGCTTCTTTTGGCGTTAGTACAACAGGCTCAACTTTTTCTTTAGGAGCTGCCATCACACTAGGGTCAATGTATGGGTTCTCTTGTAACGGTGTTACTACAGGAAAATCTTCTGTACTAATAGCACCTGCTTCTGGCACGTTTTCTACTATAGGCTCTGTGCCTAGTGTCAATGCTTCACGTTTTAGTTCGTTGTCTAGTATTGATGTATCTAACTCACCTTCCGTTGGTGTGCCAGATGTAGATAATATGCCCGATACAGTATTCACTGCATCATTAGCAAAATCTGAAACGGTGTCATAAGTATCACTTGCAAGGTCAGTTGCACCATCTACAAACTTGTCAAATAAACTATCTTCTTCTTGTGTGCCGTCAGTGGCTATCTGATTTTTTTTAATGGGGCATCGACTGAAAAGTCACCACTTGAAGAAGCTGAGTGTATGCCACTTTTTGTGTTAACATTAAAGTTACTGCCATCATTATAATTATATGCGACTTGTGTTCCTGTTCCTGCACTACCAATGTTGTATTGGTTAATGACAGACAAACCAAGTTCACTGGCTGCCCTGTTATAGTTTCGTACCCTACGAGCAACTAGGCCATTCATTACGCCTTTGCCACCAGTTTGTGGGTCACTAGCAGAAATAATGTCAAGCGTATTCTTTAACGCACCTGCATAATTACCACTGATAATATCTGTTTTAAAACCGTTATAAAGTGTTCCAGAATTGTAGTGTTGGTCAACAGTAATAATCTTCATAGAGTTTGGCATATTATCCCATGTGCTTTGACCAATCTTGCCAACAACTTTATCGTAGTGCCACACCACTAACTTTCTTGCCAAGTCTTCATCAGACGCAGTTTTAGCATATTCTTTTAGTTCATCGGGGATAGTTGTAATACCATAGCCTCTAGTACCGCCACCACCTTCCAATGCTACTTTACGTCCTCTTGTGCCTTCGTCTTCGGCAAGGAGTACCATGTACTCTTCTAGAAATTCATTTGATAGTGGCATTAATTATCTCCTTGTATTAGGCCGTCATCCATATGTTCAACGGGTTGTCTATTCATTCGGACATACATTTTACTAAA
>Ga0181408_1000408_pt1 | contig 14055 bp, 15 predicted proteins | sample 31SPOviralmetaG_FD_130137 | JGI IMG/M metagenome (GOLD analysis project Ga0181408, IMG submission 130137) | Marine viral communities from the oligotrophic San Pedro Time Series (SPOT) site, San Pedro Channel, CA, USA - 31 SPOT_SRF_2012-02-16 | ecosystem: Environmental > Aquatic > Marine > Strait...
AATGAAGTTTAATAAAATTATTAGCATCACGATTACCAAGAACTCTAATACCAATAAAATTTACCGATGGGAAATTATCTTTCAAATTATTGATAAGAGTTTTAGATAGTTCGTGCCATGCAAATCCAAACTTATATACCCTACCAAGTTTACGATCACGCAAAAAACACTTACTAGAATGAATATTTCTCATTCCCATATAAGGTTCTGATTCCCAATGCCTCTGAACAATTTTATAAAAAGGAATACCATTTGCTTCACCATCTGTTAGAACGATACACTGAACCTTTTCTACTCCATTCTCTTTCTGGAATTGTGGAAGAATCTGATGAAGAGCAACAAATGTCTCATTTAGTGGAGTACCAGAAAGACAAAGTTTTGGTGGATATGTATAGTTGTAGTATTGACGAAAACATGAAGAAATTCTCCAAATATTAATCATCTGTTTCTCCAATTCCCTAGCATTAGATTTGCTAGTAAAAAGATTCATCAAATTAAACTCGTCATCAACACATAACAAACCTTCCTTTGCTTTATAATGTGGCTTGACGTTCTTTTCTTCCCTTTCTCCAGTAATCAAATTTACCTCTGGGCGGCACCATTCCCTAGTAAAAGCATAAACCTCAAATGGAATCTGAACTTTCTTACAGAACCATATAAGATTGAAAAGTTGCTTACAAGTATCTTCCATAACATACTGCATGGAACCAGACCAATCCAAAATGAATACTAATCCATGGTTCTTTCCATCAGGAAGAATAGTTACCTTCTTAAAAAGTTCTTCACTGAATTTATAATTCTGAAGCTTCTTTGTATCGAGAACCCCAGTGCGATTAGTAGCAGAACGACTATAAGCACTAGCTGATTTCCTACATTCAAATTCCTTAACAAGATAATTAACCTCCTTTTGTGCTTCCTTTTTAAATTTTGCAAATTGAGAATCTACAATTTCATATATTGCAATTTCAGCAATCTCATACTTCTTTGCATGTTCTTTATGCAAAAATTGCTGCTGTTTAAAATGCTTATCAATATACCCATGAACATCAGAGTTACTAGCAATTACACTATCCAGATTTACTTTTGGAACTTCCACATATATATTCTCATCTCCATCAGTATTAACCAACTCTTGAAGTTTATTGTCTAAGGATTCTGCAGTATGTACTTCTGGTTCTGCTTCTACTTCAGTAGTTTGAGTATCTCCCTTTTCAGTAGTATCCTCTTCACCATCATCAAAAAATGTATCAGCAAAACTTTCACCTTCTCCAGTATCAGGTTGAATTTCTTTAGACTCTACTTTTCCCCCATCTTCTTTTTTCTTTTGCTTGCAGTATTCATATAGAACAAATGCTGCATTCTTCACATCATCAAAGGTTTCACACCTTCCAATCATATCAATAATCTCTTGCTCCTTTACGCAAAAATCAATAGAAATATAATTGCCAATTTTAAAATAGAGGTTGGCGCGATCAGCAAGATTAAAAGTAGAAATATCTTGGTCCTCAAGCTCAAAGAAGTCCTCATCACTCAGTTCCTCATATCCTTTGTAGAATGTTTTAGCAAGTCCCATATATTTGCGCTTCATCAACTTCTCAATCCGCGCATCCTCTACAACATTCACAAACTGATGTGGGACATTACCAAAATCCTCATCTGGTGTGAATAGTGCATGTCCTACCTCATGACCTACCAGAAGATCATATACAGTATTGCTTGCCTTCTCCCATAGAGGAAGTGTAAGGACCCGTGTATGGACATTAAACTGAGCACTGGGGACCTGTTTGTGCTCTACTACCAAGTCCTCAGTAGCAAGCAGTTTTGCTAGTTGAGACTTGATTTCCAGTTGAACAGCCATGCTTTTGTTTCGTATGAACCTATTATACTAAAAAACCCCCACCAGAAAGGCGAGGGTAGGACACTTATTTAATTGGTTAGTTTCTAGACTAAAACCTCCTTACAAATACGCTTACATAATTGGGCGTTGTCATCACACTCGGTGAGGCATTGAAAATAATCATTTACTGCCGATTCATGACTCGCTTCCTCAATATCTTCTACTTTGCTTTTCCAACCGGCTAATTGATTATAGGATACTAGATTATGCACTGATGACTTCTCCATTGTTTAAAGTGAACTCATAACCAAACATTGGTTACATATGCTCTCCAATTCTATCACTATTTAGTCAGGGAACCAACATAAAAGGATTATTTTTTACAAAAATAAATGCCTACGAGTTTATACTCATTAAAAAGCACCCTTGAGTTTCCTCTTGAGTGCTTGCCGTCTTGCCTTTGCTTGACGTAATGCTTGCGGTTTAAGTTTTCGTTTCTGCTCCTTCTTGCTGTGATGTTGCCAATTTGAAATTTTCATTGTACTTGTGCAAATAGTAGTCACTTCTATAATCAGTAATCAAAGTCATACCAGATTTAAGAAATTCTTCACCATAATCAACTGGTCTACGAATAGAATTTTTCAATTTCTCTCCTATGAAGGTTCCTAATATTATCTATAAGTTTAGCACTCCTCTCCAACTTATTCTCCTCATCATAGCCCAGTTCCTTATATGGCACATCCTCCACCTTGAAAGGAACATCTAAAATATTACTCATCCATTCAGCAAATTCTTCTTTAAATCCATCCTCAAATCTCCACAGATGCGTTTCATCACTAATAAAATCTAACTGAGATCTATACCAGTTAACAGATTCTGTTAAAGGAAAATTAGTAAGCATTGAATGAAACATTATTGGATCTTCCATTACTTCCTGTATATCATCACCATACATTCTCTTAAAGAAGCTAGATGCAGAAAAGAATTTATCAATAGGATTTCTAATCACAGCAATATGAGGTATATCTTTTACATCCAAATACTTTTCATACAATTCTCTATGGAAATGAAGAACTTCAATTCCTTCAATACTTCCCTTACTACTATGCTCCTGTTGAAATCCATTGAGTAAAAGATTTTCATGAATAAATCTCCCACCAGTTCTGGGAATATGAATAAAATGAAACCTTTTACCTGTTGTATGCTTATAAGTTGCCATTTAAAAAGATCTTTTTTCTCTCATTCGGGTTTCGTCACAAGTAAACCACATTGCTATAGTATATCTATCTCCACCAATAACCTTATTTACACCATGCTCAACTTCAGATTTAAATGTTACTATTTTTCCAGTCTCTGGTATACATTCTTTATTTTCTTCTGAAAAAAAAGTAGATCCTCCAGAATAATCATCATTTAGATAACAAACTGCCGAGTATTGTCTTGCAGATAAATCGGCATGAGGAGTATATTGATTATCTCTATGTGCCTCCATTTCCATTCCAGTCTTCCAATAAACTATATCCCAATGCTCCATAAACACATATGATTCACAATCATGTAATTTTGACACTGCTTGAGTTGCTTTAAATTCAAGTACTCTAAGAATTTTTTGGCATTTCAAACTATCAACCATATGTGCAGGTATGGTTCTGTTATTGAACAGGGGATGTTCTAACCTTCTACATTTGTGTGTATTGCGTTTATAGTATTCAATTAATTTATCACATTTCTCTTTACTTAAGAGATTAGGAACTTCATATATCATCTTAATTTACCATCCTACTAAATCCTTTAATTTTCTCAAATCTAATACAACTCTCAAATTTATCTTCCATTCCAGTTTTGTGAGAAATAATAAAAATATTAGCATCTTTGATCACAAAACGAATGATCTTAAGAAATTCTTCAGTTCCGAAACCGTCAAGTGAACTATCAAATACCTCATCCATAATTAGCAGATTAGTATTAACAGAATTCTTAAACCTTGCTACTTCTCTCCATGTAAACAAGAGTGCTAAGTCTATTCTCATCTTCTCCCCCTCGCTGAAAGAAGCATAAGAAAAATCTTCGTGTATTGGGGACTGGACGGTTTCGTTAAACTCCTCATCAAGAGTAAAATTTATGTAGAAGTCCATCATCTGTAGATAACGGTTAACTTGCTGATTTATCAGCGGTAGATACTTCTTAATGATTTTTGATTTAACTCCACCGTCTTTAAGTAAACCATACGCAAAAACGTGATAGTTTATATTGTCCTTCTTTGAAGCTAGTTCGTCGTATGTAGTTTTTAAGTTGTCTTTGAAATTTGCTAGCTTGTCATGCTCAGTATTTCTGTTTGCAAGTCGTTCGGTAATAGTTTGAATTTCCGATTCCAGATCTCGGATTTGTCGTTGACAACCAGAAATCTTTGTATTGTTTTTAGAAATGCCATGCGTTAGATTAGTAATCTCCTTACTTAAGTTTGTAAATTGACGCTCCCTCTCTTCCTCTTCTTTAATTGCTTCTTCTAGTTCTTTATAACCAGATTGCAACTCCTTTGCTTTGGTTTGAGCGTCTTCGATTTTATTTATTCTAAATTCTTCAAGAATAGATTGAGTACAAGTAGGACAAACCGTATTTTCTGTAAAGAACTTATGCTCTTTAGTAATTGTTGATACCTTCTGGGAAATTTTACCTTTTAAGTTCCCAAGTTTACGAAGTTTATCTGTAGCACCTGTAACATCACTCACCTGCTCTTGAAGAGTTTCCATCTTATAGTTTAAACTCTCATTATTCAAAGCATACTCATTTTCTTCATCCAAAAGATTATCAATCTTATTATTCTTTTGATCTATACTACCTTTACCACGACATTCTATCTCCTCAATAAAATGCTCTTGCATTACAACCTTATCATTAAGAGATTCTTTCTTCAATTCTAAAGTTTTAATATCTTCTTTAACTAAACGAATCTTATCCTTAATTAAATTATTCATAGATGAGAATATTTTAATATCTAAAAGATCCTCAATAACTTCTCTACGATTATTAGCAGTCAATTGCATAAAAGGAACAAATGTACTGCTACCAAGAATCACAATCTGCGTGAAAGATTTATAGTTCATCTTAAGAACATTCTGCTCTAACCACTTTTGCTGGTCATTAGCAGATGCTGATTGATCTAATAAAATATCATTTTTCCATATCTCAAAGATATTTGGTTTTATTCCACGAACAACTTTCCAGTCAATTGACCCAATAGAAAATTCAACTTCAACCCGTGCATCCTTCTCATTAGTAGAATTGATTAATTGAGGTTTATTAATCTTACGGAATGGCTTTCCAAACAAACTAAAGGTAAGAGCATCTAATACAGTACTCTTACCTGCACCATTTGTTCCTATAATCAGAGTGGTTGATTTCTGATCTAAATCTAATTCAATATACTGATTGCCGGTCGATAAAAAATTACGCCAACGAACCTTCTTAAACAATATCATTTTGAATAATTGGAGGAATTACAATATCATCTGGTGTGATAACCACATACTTATAATCATGAACTTCACAGGTCTTTATCATTACTTCATCCTCAACTTCAATCACATGCATTTCAGGACTTCCACTATCCTCCAACATCATAGCAAATCTAATTGCATCATCTTCCTCCTCAAACAAGTAAAGAATATTTTCTCCATCATCATCTGATACAGAATATGCACCTTCAGATTCCTTATCTTTGATAGTTAAAATATACATATCAAATCAATTCACAAGCTTCTTGATATATTTCTTGCATCATTTTCTGAACAATAGATTTATCAAGATTTACCTCTGCCTCCTCAATATATCTATTAAGAATAGACATCGTATCTTCTGATTCAACCTCATCATCAACATTTTTCCATCCATTAAAATCAAAATTTTCAACAATCTTAAGATCATTAACTCCAGATGCATAAAGTTTGTCTACAAACTTCTCAAATTGAATTTGATCTGTTTTCTCTTGAACAATTAATTTTACAATCTTATCTTTATATTCCCGCATATCAAATGTTTGATAAGGAGTATCATTATAAAAGATTTTATAAAAAATACTATAAGGATTATTAACTGGCGTATGCTCTAATGTTTCAGTATCAAAAATATGAAATCCTCTTTCGTCCTTACAATCATTCCAAAACATCTCATATGGATTTCCCAAATAAAATACTTTCCCATTATCAGATCTTGTATGATAATGTCCCGAATAAACTTTTTCAAATTTATTATATATTTTAGCATCCATACCATGTTCCATAACATGTCCATGAGTAGCTTGGAATCCATTTAACTCAAGATGTCCCATGCATACAGGAGAATTTGATGATGAAATTAAAGTTGTACTCTTCTTCTCATTCTCACTATTAATCCAAGGAACAAGAAGAATACTTAAACCATCTATTTCTATAGAAGTTACTTCAGAATATACAATAACATTTTCATACTCACGAAGTAATAGATCTACAGCATTTACATCATTTGTATTTTTATAATATGCAGTATGGTTCCCTACAATAGTATGAACCTTACATCCCATATTTTTAAGGCGATCATAATAATTATTCTTAGCCCAAGTTAAAGCAGAAAAGTCAATACCTTTACGACTATCGAAGGTATCACCCATATCAACAATCGTAGTAATACCTTCCTTCTCTAATGTAGGAAAGAAAATATCATTATAGAACTTTAGAAAATAGTCATGAAAAAGTTTTGAATTCTTTCTTGCTCCAAAGTGTTGATCGGTAATAATCGCAATCTTCATTCAGTTCCGCAACTTGGAATGTACAGCATCCTTAATAGAATTATACTCTGAATAATTATCCCCGTCAATAGTGTTATTATCATCAAACACTTCATTAAATCCAGATCTTTCAATAATCTTATTTTTAATCTCTAACTGACGCTTCTCTCTTTGAATCCTACGAAGAAAAGCATAATGAATAATCTGAGTGAAGTATGCAAAAGGGTTTTGTGATTTCTCTGGGTTAAAGTTATGAATGTATTGAACACAATTCTCAATACCATCAGAAATCATATCTTCCTTAAACATATAATTTACAAAGTTTGGTTTAAAGGAAAGATGATTAGCAATCTTTAAGAAACAATCACCAATGTAGCGAGGTATGATTGGTCTTGGTTTTCCTTGGATCTCAGCAATTTCTCTATCTTCTCTATATCTAATTAAAGCAGCTAAAAACTCCTTGTTATTAACATAATGTTCCGATCTCTTCCTCTTGGCCATAGGTCTTTTTAGCATAACTACATTCTCACCATATGTAGGTATTTTAACACCTAACCAAATACTTGACAAGTTTTAAATATCGAGTAGAATACCTTTGTGGAGGTTGATGAGATTGGATTAGCTACTCTTAAAGATCTTCTCAAGAGATGCTTTGGTATCAGTCACATTACCAAGATATCCCATTCTTCTATTAATTTTAGATCTATTTGTATGGTCTTTATGAGATTGGTTAACATAATCTTCATACATTAAGATCATATCTATATCTTTAGATTCAGAAAGAGTAAGAACATCATTCATATTAATAATAAACATATCATCAGTAGTAGTTTTTAACCAAGGTTCTACCTTATACCCTACTGTACCTTTTCTTCCTTTAATCTCACCTATTGTAATTGGACTATGGACCAATAACATTGTTCTATTATCTTCTTCAGAAGCAGCTACTCTTGCGAATATCTCTTCTCCAGACTTAAGTTTAATTGTTGAATAAAAATCATCTTCTATCATATCTTTAACTGTATAGTAATTATTTCATAATTAAAATTCTCTTCGTTATAAATTTTAATTCTTTCTATGAAGTGGTTTAATGTGTAATTTCTTCTAGAGTTATGAGTGCAATCATCGGAGATATCATATAAGATTGCTTTTATCTTATTTGTTCCCTTTCTGAGAACACGCCCGATGGATTGGAGGTTTCTAATACGGGATTTGGAGGGGGAAGCAAACACAACATTATGAAGATTGCGAATATTAATGCCCGTTGAAAAAGTCCCGTAAGATGCGACAATAATTGCGTTGGATTCATTCTCTGTAATTTCTCTAACTAATTCTCTTTCCTCAGCATCAACACCACCATGAATAAAAAATACTTTCCTATCACCTCGCTTATTAGTATTTATCAAATCATATAATACTGCACCATGGGCTTCTACCCTACTATACAATATAAGTGTATTGCCTTTTAAATCTAATGATAAGTTTGTAATAAATTTATTTCTTTGTTCATGAGAAATAATATATTCAATTTCATCATTATAAGTTTCAAACTTCTGAGGAGGATGTTTTAAAACAAGGCATTGAATATCTAATTGAGATAGATGACCTTGCTTCATTAATTCATCTGTTTTAGTCACCTTATATGATGGTCCAAACAACCCCTCTAACACCCATTTATGCGTCTGTGTGCCGTCTAAAGTACCAGTAAACCCAAACCTATATTTGGCATGGTGAAGCTTGGTCATAATGTTGATTAATGACTTACTTTTAAATAGGTGTGCTTCATCTCCTATAACTACATTGTACTCCTCAAAGAAAGAACGATCTAATTTATAAATCGATTGCCATGTTGTAATGGTAACGGGATATTCATTTGTTTTTTCTTTACCTGAATATATTCGGTGACAATATGAATCAGCATCCCAACCATACTCCTGAAAATCCTTATACATTTGTTCTACGAGAGATGTCGTTGGAACAACTAGAAGTATTTTTTCGTTCTTATCAATGTAGTACCTTACTAGAGAGTAAATCATCAAAGATTTGCCAGAGGCAGTGGGACTTATCAAGAGCTTTCGATTATGTTTTAATGCATCGCATACTCCCTCAACTTGATAGTTACGGGGAGAATATTTACAAATAGCAGACATATAATCTTTTACACCTTGAAAAGATATTCCCTTATTTACTTCATACGGAGTTCCATAATATTTGTTATCTAAAAATTCATATGTATAATCGTGCCTATCACAAAAGGAAACAATCTTATCTAATAGTCCACAGTAAATCTCTCCTGTTGCTGTAGAAAATAGACGAATTTTTCCATCCCAATACTTATTACGGTATTGTGGCATAAACTTTGCGGAAGGAACGTCAAATGTGAAGTGATCTGAGAGCTCCATAAAGACGTGGGGCTCTGCTTGTATCTTCAGAAAAACCTCATTCTTCTTCCCTATAACAACATCCGTCCTCACACATATCCATTACATCTAATTAATATTTATTACCCTAATCCTGAGTTAAATCTAATAAATTCGATCGCATTTTTGATTTGAAATGTCCTATTCTGTATTACTTTAAGAATACTTTCAAGATAAACAAGCATGGTATCATAATAATCAATCTTTAATGAAGTATTGGACAGTTTCTCATCTGCATCCAAATATTTCTGCATCGTATCCTTATCCCTTATCTTCTTTGGAAAAGGATTCTCTACATATACCTCAGGATCAGACTTACCAGAAAAATATTCATAACGCTCATGACGAATATTCTTTCTTTGCTGTTCTGCTTTCTTTCTTAGAAGAAATATTGTATTATATAATTCAAAATACTTCGCATGAAGAGATGGGATATTTAATGATTCTGTATGTAAATTATCTGGATCTATCTTTGAATCTCTTTCCCACATCTCTTGAAGTTTATCAAGATCAATGCTCATTTAGTCACATCCACAAAGTGCTTTATTATTTAAATCGGTTATATCGTAAATAGTATACTTGAAACTTGCCTCTGCTGTAAAGTATTCTATATCTGTATCTGTAGCATCAAAACTTAAAGTTGATAATGAATAAGGCCATAAGTCCTTAAAGATAACATTAAACTTTGCATTAAATTGACTACTCAAGATTTGTAAGGTTCCATCAGAATAGATATTATCTCCTTGATTATAATAGTTTGCAGGCAATATTGCATCTTTTTCAAGATCATCAAACTCTTTCATACTTTCAGGAAATCCCAATCCCCTAATCCATCTTTGTAATTGAACATAATTCCCAAGATCTTCATCAACTAAAAATCTTATAGTAAGATCTCCAAAATCAATCTTATCTCCTGGTGTAGGAATATCCTTCAAATAAGTAGGTTGCATTGCTATCCCCAAATCCAATGATGGAATATTGGCTTGGTTGCAAAAATAAGATACCTTAGGAATTCTTTTAATAGAAAATTTAAACCCAGTAGGTGCTAAAAAATTTCTATTTGCTATAGGGGTGGTTCTTGCTGTTGTCATTTATTATTCTGTTACTACAGTGCTATTTTTCCACCAATTTGATTGATATTCAACTCCTTGAAGAGAATTAGTTTTAGTTGCTGCTTGAGTATTTGCAGTTGTTTTATTAGTGTAAATTTTTCTATCAGCATAAGTTTGTGTCCAGGTATTATCACCTTTCCAATAAACATCACCAACACCTAATTTACCGGGGGTTTTGATATGATAGTTTGCCATCGTTAGTTCTTAGCAGGTCTCCTTCATATATTTATAGACAAAAAAAGACCCCCCGAAGGAGGTCTCTTGATAAACCTTTTTTTAATTAAAAACTTGCATTAGAAGGACATTTTGTTATCTTACAATAATAACCATATAAAATTTCCTCACCCCGAACTATAGTTCCTTTTGTAGTCTTATACTTCATACCTCCATGCTTTAAAGCAGCCTGAGGCATTCCTGGGCGACCTTTATCACGGTCATATTTTTCTTTACCAACTACAACAAAAAAACCACCTGCTTTACGGGTTTCAGCATCAAACCAAGGATACTTAAATGTTCCCCCAGCACTAGAACGAGCATGAGGAATGAATACATTATCATTACAAATGACAAATTTTCTACTAGTAGGTGCAGATTTTAAATTAAATTCAGAGTCTAATAAATGATAATCTGTTATTGTTGCTGTCATTATAAAAAAGATTATTGAACGATTACTCAAATTATAACACCACCCCACACTCTCGTCAACAAATAAAATAGACAAAAAAAGACCCCCCGAAGGAGGTCTCTTGATAAACCTTGTGAATCCTTTGGATCACATGAGGTTCTTAACGGCAACACGTCTGTAGTAGCGGTTGCTGTTAACCTTGAGGCGACCAGCACCTGCGGTTGTTCCTTCAGCGAATGGGTTGGCAGTAATCCCGTAACGGGTCTTAAAGCCAATTTTGTGCTGGAAGGAATTCTCGCCAACTGCACGAACCATCTGGAGAGGAACGTAAGGGCAATAGAATAGACCAGCATCATAAGGTGAAGAACCTTTGTATCCACAAACGTAGTACTGATTACCAGCGTTGGTAGCAGCGTTAGCGGAAGTAAGGTTAGCAGAATAAGGATCGATATATACGCGATACTTACCTTGCAGAATACCAGCGAAGGTATTGCCTGTGTCATCAACGTTAAGATTAGCGTTGAGTGCGGGGGTGTAGTCAAGAACACCAGCCATTGTAAGTGCAGAAGCAACGTCAGCAGAACAAAGGATGATGTTACCCTTTCCGCGACGAGTTCTTTGTGCAATAGCGTTAGCATCTCTTTCGATCTGGAACAGAAGTCCTTTGAACTTCTCAACAGACCATCTGCCGTTGGAATCAACGTCAAGGTCAAAGACACCAGCAGTTGCGGTGTTAGAAACAGCGCCTTGCTCAGCAATCTTGTAGATAGTACGGATAACTTCGCGGTTAATTTCAGCGAGGATCTCAGTACTCAAGATGTTAGCAAGTTCTGCTTCAGCGTTAAGACCGTGAATGGCCTTAAGGTCTTGAGCCAGTTCTAAACTGTACTCAGCTTTCAGTGCGCGTGACTTAGCAGTAACGGTGACTTTCTCAATCGAGAATGCCATCTGGTTGAAGGCACTATTCGTAGTACCATCAAGAGATTCGGCAGTACCCGTTGCCATACCTTCACCAACATTATAGTCGGTTGTAGTAGCAGTAGCAGTTGGGTTAAGAACAGATGGATTGGTTCCACTTTGTGCAGTAGTACCCAAACCAGTGTTGCCATCAGCAAATCCGCCAGTGGCATCCAATCCAGCATCCTGACCGGAGAATGCAGAATCTGCTTCGTCGTAGAATGCTTCAGTACCAGACTGATTCTGATAGCGTGAACGCATTGCGAAGATTAGTCCAGTAGGACCGCTCATCGGTTGAACTCCAGCCAGGTCATATGCGACCAGGTTAGGCATGGAGCGTCTGATCAGTGAGATCAGAACAGGGTCGAAACCGGCAGTAGGTGACGATGCATTGGCACCGAAACCAGCATTAGTTGCTGGGTTGCCAGTAGGATTTCCCGCAGCATTACCACTGTTGGTGGGAGACTCCATCAGGCTTAGACCGCCACTGGAGAATGCTGATTCTTCCCTTAGGAATTTTTCTTGGTTTTCTAACAGGACTGCGGTAACAGATCTCTTATGGGAGTCTTCGATTTTATCGAGACCGTCATAATCGAGAAGTGGTGCCCACTTTTCCTGCAGATGCTCAGATTGAAACATTTGCGTTTACCTTAATAGTGTTTTATGTTTGAATTAATATTAAATTCAATTATTTGCTAATCTGTGAAAGTGTCTGGAGATATCCAGCCATTGTACCAGAGGCAACCTCAGGTGCAATATCTACTCCTTCAGACAGAGTTTCTGACTTTGCATTTGGAGAATTAGGCTTTGAGTGGAAATAAGATTCCTTCAAAGTCTCCAACTTTTCACGATATTCTACCTCACTTTCAAACTCTACACTTTCGGCAAGTGATGCAAGCTTCTCTTTCTGGGTGGCAGCAAGGCCATCAGAAACAGACTCAAGAATACCACCGGCAACCGACTCAGCGAGACGCTTGTTTAAACCGATGTTCTTCTCAATTTGCTCATTGAGCTTGGTTTCCATATCATCTAGTTTTTCTACCATACTCTCAAGTACATCATACTTATCTTCAGGGATTGATACATAATGTTCTTCAAATAGTGACTTCATACCTTCTAGGAAGGATTCAGTCATTTCTGTTTTGAGTCCGTTCTCGACTGCAAGAGTGTTCTCTTCAAACCACTCATCTGCAACATATTCGAGATAAGAATCAACACGCTCAGCAAGTTCTGCCTTAGCTTCTTCTACTTGCTCGGCAAGTTTACCAGCGTATTCTTCTTCTAGTGACTCTTTAATTGAGGTAACCTTAGAGTTAATAGCAGCCTCAAAGATTGTCTTTGCTTTTGCTTTGAAGTCTTCGGAAAGTTCTTCACCACCAAGGAGTGCATTGACATCTTCTTCCATGTCATACTCAGCGATAGTTTCTTCAACTTCAGCAACAGTATCCTCTTCCACTACCTCATCGGTAACTTCAGGTGATTCTTCTAGGGTTGCTTCTGTGTCCATTTCTTCCTCTTCTTTTTGCATTGGCATTCCAGACTTAGCGCCCTTATTGACAACATCTTTAACTTGCTTCAGAGTTTTGCCAGGTGTGTTTAACTTGGCAGAATCATCATCAGGCTTGTAGTTGTCAGGAGTTGGACCTCCTAAATCTTCATAATCACCAGTTTGTCCTGGTGTACTGCCATTAGGCTCACCTTCCAAAGGCATCCCTTTTGCTGCATTAGCATTAACGGGTCCTTTGGATTGCTTAGTGCCTACTTCCATTTCTTGTAGTTTTTTGCCACTCGACATTGTAACTCTCCGTTTACCTTACGTAATTAAACCTATTTTTATTTAGAAGTTTTATATATTTGATAAGAAATCATTAAACAAGCTCAATTTCTTTTCATCGAGCTGTTTTTGATCAGCAAGAGTATTGATGGTCTTATAGGTTTTCTCTGCAAACTTCTCACGCAGAATACCTCCATCCCATACCCAATCTTTTCCTTCCATAATTCCTTCAACAAAAGCATCAGGAGCAGAAGGATCAGCAACGATATCAGCAGCAGTTGCTAGCATGAAATCATCACCAACTACATTATATCCTTCACGGGTTGGTTTCAATGAACCAATACCCCTTGAGGAAACACCAAGTCTTACTCCTTCCTCAACAAGAGAAGAAGCAATTTTTCCCATTGGTGTGCTAAGGATCTTAGCCTTACCAATGAAATTAGAACCATTCTCTTTTAAAGAGACAATCTTGTGGGATACCCTATCAAGATTAACTGTAGGACCATCTGGATGACCTAATTCACCAAGTGCTCTACCGGATTGAATATGATTCTCACTATAACGTGAA
>Ga0181408_1000410_pt1 | contig 14042 bp, 3 predicted proteins | sample 31SPOviralmetaG_FD_130137 | JGI IMG/M metagenome (GOLD analysis project Ga0181408, IMG submission 130137) | Marine viral communities from the oligotrophic San Pedro Time Series (SPOT) site, San Pedro Channel, CA, USA - 31 SPOT_SRF_2012-02-16 | ecosystem: Environmental > Aquatic > Marine > Strait...
ATAGTTTAACACCAGTTGAACCTAAAATGCCTGATTTTAAGGTTTCGACTCAATATTATCAGGTTGAAAATGGTTTTGATCGACTTGGAATGGGTCGTGAGGACGAATATTTTTGGAAAACAGCAAAAGAACAAGAAAATTTACTAAAAACGGAGAAAAATGATGACCAATCATGATTTTTTAGACAATTTAGCTAATAATCAGCATCAAAAGATGCTTCGTGAAATTTCAAACGATGATCTAACTCCCAAAAAGAGAGATACTTTAGAGGAAACTGAATTATTTGAAGCCGAAATCGATCCAGAACCACTATACGAATAAAATTGCTAAATTACCTTAATAAATAAGTTATAATCGCCATATTTTTGTGCCTTTAGAAAGGGTAAGTCAAGGTTTTAAAGATATTAGTATGACCTTTCAGAGTAATCCTCTGACTGGTGATCTAATTGCACTTAAAAATGAAAATGCAATTGCTCGTTCTATACGAAATATTGTATTTACAATTCCTGGTGAGAAGTTTTTTGATGAAACTTTTGGTTCTACCATTAGTGAATCAGTTTTTGAAAATATTGACAACTTATCGGCAATTATAATCAAAGACCAGATTACAGAATCAATTGAAAGATTTGAACCAAGGGTTAATTTAATTAAAGTTACCACTTCTCCCGATTTTGATAACAATAGTTTTGATGCAACTATTGTATATGAGATTGTTGGTGCTGATATACCATCACAAGAATTACAATTTGTTTTGCAGAAAACTAGGTAAAAAATGCCATTAGCTAATTTCACAAACCTAGACTTTGGTCAGGTTAAAACAACACTTAGAGAATATCTAAAAGAAAACTCTAATTTTACTGATTATGACTTTGAAGGATCTAATCTTTCAACAATTTTAGATGTTTTGGCATATAATACTTACATTACCTCATATAATGCGAACATGGTCGCAAATGAGGTTTTTATTGATAGTGCAACATTAAGAGAGAATGTTGTTTCACTTGCAAGAAATATTGGATATCTTCCACGATCCAGAACGGCATCCAGAGCAACAGTAGGGTTCTTTGTTGATACTTCTAACATAACTCCCACACCGAGCACAATAACGTTAAAGAAGGGCATTATAGCAACGACTCAGGGTTCTTTTGGAAATCAATCATTTGCATATTGTATACTAGAAGATATAACAGTTCCAGTTTTTGATGGTGTTGCATCATTTGATAACATCTCAATCTATGAGGGAAACCTTCTTACATCCAATTTTACATATAATGCTAGAGTACCCAATCAAAAATTTATTCTTGCAAATAGTGGCATTGATACTGATTTAATGACTGTTACAGTTAAACCAAATGAACAGTCTAGTAGAAGAGTAAAATATTCTCGTCAAGATAGTCTTTTTGATATTGATTCAAATTCAAAAGTATATTATCTTCAAGAAGTTGAAGATGAACAATACCAAGTAATTTTTGGTGATAATATTTTTGGTAATAAATTAGATGATAATAATTTTGTTACTATCGATTATATTACATCTAGTGGTGATTCTGCAAATGGAATAAGTCAATTTACGTTTTCTGGCAGATTGACATATACAAGAAATTCTCAAGAATATACAGTAACTTCTGGAATTTCACTCTTAACAACTGGCATTTCATCATCGGGAGGTGAACCTATTGAAGGTGTAGAGTCAATTAAGAAGTTTGCACCAAGAATATATGCTTCACAAAATAGAGCTCTAACAGCAAATGATTATGAAACACTAATTCCTGCTAAAATTTATCCAGAAACAGAATCTATTTCAGTTTTTGGTGGTGAAGAGTTAGTTCCTCCACAATACGGCAAAGTATTCATTAGCATTAAACCTAGATTTGGAGATTTTATTCCAAATTTAATCAAACAAAATATAAAAACAAAATTAAAGAAATATTCTGTTGCAGGTATTGTTCCAGAAATTTTAGATCTTAAATATTTGTACTTAGAAGTAAATACAAAAATTTATTACAATACTAATTTTGCACCATCAGCACCTTTCGTTTCTACAGTTGTTCAAAACAACACTACAAAGTATTCTGAGTCTACAGAATTGAATAAGTATGGTGCAAGATTTAAATATAGTAAATTCTTAAAAATGGTTGATGATAGTCATGAATCTGTAACTTCTAATATCACAACTGTGGCTATGAGAAGAGATTTGAGAGTTGTTTTAAATACATTTGCAGAATATCAAATTGGATTTGGAAATTCCTTCCATATTAAAAATATAAGTGGGTATAATATTAAGACATCTGCATTTAGAATTGCAGGAATTCAAGAAAATGTATATTTGTCTGATATTCCCAATACAAACAGAGTAACGGGAAATTTATTTTTGTTTACTTTACCATCTGTTGGATCTCAGTCTCCTACTATTGTCAGAAGAAATGTGGGATTCATTAATTATACAAGTGGAACTATAACATTAAATCCTATCAATGTTTTAGCAGGAAAAACAATAGATGGACAACCAACTATTGAGATTGAGGCAACTCCAACTTCAAATGATGTTGTCGGATTACAGGATCTTTATTTGCAACTAGATATAAGTAGCAGTAATTTTGAAACTGTTGTTGATGATATAGCATCTGGATTGGACCCATCTGCATCTAGTTACACTGTATCTTCAAGTTATCCAAATGGTAATTTGGTTCGTTCAGGTGGTCCAGGAGCAAATATTGTCACTGGAACACCAACAGGAGGTTCTTCTACTTCCACGTCAAATACAACCACTCAACAAACATCAACACCAACATCCACATCAACAGCTGGATCATCCTCATCGGGTTCAATCTCATACTAAGAAGATAAATTCATAAAATGTCAGAAACTAGAGTTCAATTTAATACTATTGTATCCAGTCAACTTCCTGCATATGTTAAGGAAGACTTTCCACTTATCTCTGAATTTTTAAAACAATATTATCTTGGTCAAGAGTATCAAGGTGGACCAATTGATTTGATTCAAAATATTGATAAGTATATCAAATTAGATGAAACTACAAATTTAAATGAATCTGTAGTATTGAATGATGATATAGAATTTGATGCAACAATTATTAATGTTGATCCTGGAAAATCACCAACTGGAACTAATGGATTTCCAGACTCTTATGGACTCTTACAGATAGATGATGAAGTAATTACATATACTGGAAAAACTAATTTTGCATTCACTGGATGCATTAGAGGATTTGTTGGAATTACTTCTTATAAAAGTGAACTTAGTAATGAAGAAGTAGTATTTGTAGAAACTGAGTCCGAAGACCATGAAGAAGGGTCTGTTGTTAAAAACTTAAGTTGTTTATTTTTAAAAGAATTTTTATTAAAAACAAAAAATCAATTTTTGCCTGGATTTGAAGATAGAACCTTATCATCAGGATTAAATCAAAATTTGTTTATAAAACAAGCAAAAGATTTTTATCTCAGTAAAGGGACAGATGTATCTTTTGAAATTTTATTCAAAGCTTTATATAATGAAGATGTAAAAATTATTAAACCTAGAGATTTCTTAATTTCTCCCTCAAATGCTCAGTATAAGATTACTAATAGTTTAGTAGTAGAAGCAATTGAAGGAGATCCTACAAATTTAGAAAATGCAACATTATTTCAAGATGATTATGAATTTGGAGTTAACTTAAGCAAAGCATATGCACCAATTACCGACATTGAAAAAATATCTGTAGGATACGGTCAAACTTTCTATAAAATTAATTTTGATGGTGGGTATAATAGAGACATTAGTGTAAGTGGATCTATGTATGGTGAATTTGATGTAGAACCATCCACTAGAGTTATAGGAAATGTTGAATCAGGTACATCAGTGCTTGATGTAGATTCTACTGTTGGATTTGGAACTACAGGAGAATTGTATGTATCATATAGTGATGCTACTACAGGAGTATTGTCTTATACATCAAAATCTTTAACTCAATTTTTTGGAGTTAGTAATTTAACAAATAAAATATCTGACGCCTCCACAGTTGGTATCAATACGTTTTCCTACGGTAGATCTATTTTAAATCAAGACGAAATTATTAAAGTCAGAATAAATTCTGTCTTAGGATCAATTAATTTACCGTCAGACACAAGTAATTTACCAAAAGGTGGGAAACTTAATGTAACAACTCTTGGAGTTTCGGAAGATAATAAGAAAACAAATAATTGGATTTATAATGTATCTCCGATCTATAAAGTAAATAAATTAGAATTATTAGATTCTTCTGATAACACATATAAAGTTACAATAAATGTTCAATCTTTTATTAAATCCGGTAATTCAGTTAAATTAATTTCAAGTGATGGAATTGAAAGGATATCCACAGTTATATCAGATATTTCTAAAAACTCTTTTACTATTAGAGGACAAGGAGTATTAAATTCAAATCTAACATATAAAATTCAAAGAAATATTTCAAAAGGATTTTCAAAAACATTTTCTAATATCTCTTTAATTTCTACTGACGTAGATAATGTTTATAAGAAAGAAAACAACTATCTTGTTGCATCTCCATCAATTCCAAATTATGGATCTCAATTATTAGATGCTTCTATAAGATCTGTCACTTTTTCTGGAACATTTAGTGGAAATGTATTTGAAATTTCTCCTGGTGTTGAGCATGGACTATACACGGGAGATTCTGTTTATTATTCTGCAGGATTAGTTAACGAAAATTACATTGATGATTCTGGTAGTTCTGCGTCTAGAATTGTTAGAGGAACTGGTTTATTTGATGATGGATTGTATTTTATCAAAAGAATTAATGGATTTACTGTGCAATTTGCAAAAAGTAGAAATAATATCCTAAATTCCGTTTTCGTATCAGTTTTAAATGAAGTTACTGTATCTGATAGTGTTGTAAAACCATACGAATTTAACAATAAAACTTTAGTATCACAAAAAATATTAAGAGAATTTTCTGAACCTATTGATGATGGATCAATTAACAAAACAGAACCAGGATTTACTGGAATGTTTGTCAATGGTGTTGAATTATTAAATTATAAGTCAAAGGATGTAGTCAGATATGGAAAAATAGAAAATATTGAAATTCTTTCTCCTGGTACAAATATTGATGTAATAAATGTTCCTGATTTAATTATTAAAGACTCTGTTGGATCCGGTGCTACTGGATACGCAGCTGTTTCTGGATCTTTTGATGAAATTAGAGTTGTAGATCCTGGGTTTGATTATGCAGAAACTCCTGTCCTAAAAATTGTAGGTGGAAATGGAACAGGTGCTTTTGGTCAAGTTAATACAAAACCTATTATTCATAAAGTAGAATTTTTTGCAGATGAAGTATCAAATCAAGTTGTTATTGGGACTACATCATCTCAATCTATAATTGGATTTTCTACATATCATAAATTTAGAAACGCAGAAAAAGTAATTTATAAAACATCAGATCAAGATGGAATAAGTGGCATAGTCACTAATTCGTCTTATTTTGTTTCTACCATTAATGACACTTCTATCAGACTGCATAAAACTCAAGGAGATGCAATTTCTGGTATTAACACTGTATTTTTAACATCATATGGTATTGGCAAACATTCAATTCAATCTTTTGATAAAAAATTAGTAGTTGATTCCATTAATATTGTTGATAGTGGTTCTGGGTATGAAAACAAAAAAAGAACGGCACCATCTACCTCATTAGGTATTAGCACAACCACAGACTCAATTTTAATTTCAAATCATGATTATAAATCTGGAGAAAAAGTAAAATATACATGTACCGGAACTGCTGCTTCTGGACTTTCTTTAGATACTGAATATTATTTGACGAACGTCGATAATAATTCTTTCAAGTTATCTCAGATTGGAGTTGCATCCGACGTAGAATTTTATTATAGAACAAAACAATACGTAGATATTAAATCTGTTGGTGATGGAACTCATATTTTTAATTATCCAGATATTTCAGTAAATCTTATTGGAAATATTGGAATATCGTCTATTGGATCAGAAACTTTTGAAGCATCTTTACAACCAATTGTTAGAGGTGAAATAACATCAGTTCATCTTGAAAATACTGGTGTTGGATATGGATCTTCCGAAATTATAAATTTAGATTATCAACCACAAATATCATTAGATTCTGGAATTGATGCTCAACTTAAACCAATTATTAGTAACGGAAGAATAGTTCAAATTATTGTATTAAATTCAGGAAGTAGATATTTTTCTAATCCAGATCTTATAATCACTGGTAATGGAATTGGTGCAGTATTAACACCAATTATTAAAAATGGATCAATAGATTCTGTTAAAATAATTGAATCAGGATCTGGATATTCAGATACTACAACTGTAAGTGTTATTCCTTCAGGATCAACACAAGTTCTTCCTGAATTTAGGGCAAATATTAAATCTTGGAGAGTAAACTTATACCAAAAATATTATTCATATTTTACTGAGGATGATGGTATAATCTGTGACGGAAAAGAAGAACTTCAATATTCCCATGTTTATGCTCCAAGAAAATTAAGAGAATCTGTTTATTCTTTAGATCAAGACGGAAATATATTGTATGGACAATTTGATTTATTAAAAGTCAATGGCGTTGAAAAAGAATCATCTGACCATTCACCTATTCTTGGATTTGCATATGATGGCAATCCAATTTATGGTCCATATGGATATAATAAAAAATCTGGTGGTACAGTATCTCAAATGAGATCTGGATATGAATTAAATTTAAGTGAAAATAGACCACCAACTTCTATTTTTCCTGAAGGTTTCTTCGTCGAAGATTACATACATTATGAAGTGCCAGATGAAACTGTTCTTGATGAAAATAACGGTAGATTCTGTATAACTCCAGATTATCCAAATGGAACTTATGCATATTTTTTAACCACTAATGACAAATTTTCTGCAACTTCAGGAATATTTGAAAAATATAGAGAACCTGTTTTTCCATATGCAATAGGTGAAAATTATCAATCGATTCCAAATAAATTTAATTACAAACTATCATCAAATCAAAATGATTATAATCTTACAGAAAACGAATGGAGAAGAAATACAAGACCGTTTAATTTAATCGAAGGTGATTCTGAATATCCATATTTGTATATTCCAAATAAATTAAATCAAACTGCAGATGTAATATCAACCGCACCAGGCAAAATTTCTAAAGTTGGCATCATAACTGGTGGCAATGAGTATAGAGTTGGTGAGGAATTAGTATTTGATAATAGTGAGACAGGGGGGAATAATGTATCTGCAAAGATTAGTAGATTAAAAGGAAGATCTGTAAACAATATTAGTGTTGCTTCAAGTATTCTGGAAAATGTTGAGTTTTATCCCGGAGAATCTAAAGGTGAATATTTAATTTTTGCAGACAATCCACATAATTTTGAAAATCTTGATGTTATTTCAATTTCTGGATTATCAACAACATCTTCTGGAATTGAAGGTTCTTATAACGCTGGTATTCAGACTAATAGATTAACTTTAGCTGGAGTAGGAAGCACTGGAGTATCAATAGGAACTACTGGTGCAACTGGTATTGTTACTTACTTTAGAGTTACCGGTAATTTATCATATCCAAGCATAAGAGAGAATGACATTCTCTCGGTAGGAACGGAAAAAGTAAAGGTATTAAACGTAGATGGACTATCCTCTAGAATTAGGGTTTTAAGGGCAGTAGAGGGGACTACAGGCACCTCTCACACGATCGGTAAGTTTATCTATGAAGTGCCAAGAAAAATCAAAATTAATGCAGGATTTAAAACAGATTATGCACATACTTTAAACAAGCAAATTTATTTTGATCCTTCAAGTTCTGTTGGATTGGGAACAACTGCTGGTGTTGGTATTGGAACAACAATTTCTTTTGCCAATCCAGGATCTGGTGCAACTCAAGCATTTATTCCAACTAAAACAATTTTTATTAAAAATCATAATCTAAGAACTGGAGATCAACTAACATATTCTCCAGGGAATGGTGGAAATGGTATTATTGTTCAGGATGAAACGAACGTTGGTGTAGGAACAACTTTATCTGATGGACAAACATTATTTGTTGCAAAAATATCCGAAGATTTGATTGGAATTGCAACTATTAGAGTTGGACTTGGAACCACAGGTAATTTTGTCGGAGGAGCTAATACAGATTCTTCTACATTGTTCTTTAGAAATGTAGGAACAGGAGATACTCATAGTTTCACTACGAATTATGATGTAATTACGGGAGATGTTCAAAGAAACTTGGTTACTGTTTCAACATCGGCAACTCATGGTTTAAGTGCTCCTCATAATATTTTTGTAAATGTGAATCCACAGAATACTGGTATTGTAACAGTAAAGTATGATGATTATAACTCAAGAGTTATAATAAATCCTATTGGTTTTGCAGCTTCTGGAATAAACACATCAACAAATACTATTGCATTATCTTCTCATGGATTTAAGACTGGAGATAAAGTAATTCACACTTCTTCAACTCCATCACAAGGATTGGAAAATGAAAAGATGTATTATGTTGTTAAAGTCAATAATAATAACATAAGATTAGCAGATACTTATTTTGATTCGATTCAATCAAAACCAAGTGTTGTAGGTATAACCAGTGCTTCTCTTGGAACAATTAGTCCAATCAACCCACCAATAAGTTTATACAAAGATTCTGTAGTAACATTCGATCTTTCAGATTCCTCACTTTCTTACAGTAAACAGGGAACGTTATACTCAGCATTTGATTTCAATCTTTATACAGATAAAAACTTTACTAAACTTTGGAATAAGTCTAGTGATAGCACTATATTTGAATTTTTAAAAGATGGGAAAGTTGGTACTGTTGGAGCAAAGGCTACGTTAACTGTTAATGAAAATATTCCACAGATATTATATTATAAATTAAATGTTTTAGAAGAAAGTTCTATTCCAGAAGTTAAAGAAAGAATTTCTACTGACAGTGAAGTTGTTTCTGGAAGTGAAATAAAAACAAAAGAAAGTCTTTATAATGGAAAACATACTATAAGACTTGCAACAACTTCAGCATTTACATATTCTGTAGTGAACGTTCCAGAAAAATTATCCTATGGAACATCGGCCGATATTTCATATGAAACTGATTGTACTCATACTTATGGAACAATTTCTAAAGTAGATATAATAAATTCTGGTTCAAATTACTATTCTTTGCCTGGAGTTACCACAGTCACAAGTGTTTCTGGTAACGGTGCTATTTTTGAAATTTTTGGATCTGATGTTGGGTCTATAAAATCTATCAATATTAATGATATTGGATTTAAATATCCATCAGACAAAACTCTTAATCCTAGAGTTCTTCTACCTCAGGTAATTAAAATTGATTCTCTTGCATCATTTGAATCTATTGGAATTACTTCATTTGGTAGAGGATTTATAGTATCACCAAAATTAGTAGTTGTTGATGGAAGGACTAAAAAAGTAATTCCTAAAGTAGATTTTAAAGTAACACCTGGAAAATCAAATATAGAAATTCTTGAAAATACTGGTGGAATGTCTAATGTTACACCAACAATTATTCCAACTCAAAGTGGAGCTGGTGTTGGCATTAATTCAATAACTTATACATCATCAACTGGAATTGCCACGGCAACTCTATCAGTAGGATTTAGCACAATAAATGCTTTCCCATTTGTTGTTGGGGATAAAATCTTAATTGAAAATACAAGTGTTGGTGTTGGATCAACTGGAATAGGATATAACTCCTCTGCCTATGATTATCAATTGTTCCCAGTAACTGCAACTACTGAAAATCTTGGTGGAATTGGTAATGTTTCGTTTAACGTATCAGATTTTCTTACAGGAAGTGAAATTCCAGGAAATTATGACATTATAAATTCTTCTGGAAAAATGCTTGCACAAAAACATTTTCCAATCTTTGAAACTAAACTGACTACAAAAACATATATTAAAGGAGAAGTTGTAACTTCAGATTCTGCATCTGGAATTGTTGATAGTTGGGATGTAAAAACTACAGCATTAAAAGTCTCTTCTGATGAAAATTTTGTAGTTGGAGAAATTATAAAAGGAAAAAGTTCAGAAACTCAAGGAATTGCATCATCTATCAAATCATTTGAAACTTATGCAGATTTAAATTCTTTCTCAAAATCTACAGACGGTTGGCAAAATGATGTTGGATTTTTAAATAAAGATCTTCAAAAAATTCAAGATAGTTTTTATTATCAAAATTTTTCATATTCACTTAAATCTAAAGTTCCTTATGACACTTGGAATGATTCTGTTTCTAGTTTAAATCACACTTTAGGGTTTAAAAAGTTTTCTGACTATCAACTTGAATCAACAAGTGATGCCAACATGTCTGTTGGATTAACTACAGATACATCTTACTTTAGTGCCGTTAATCACCTTGATGGATTTGCAAGTATTAATTGTGTGTATGATTTTGATTTAGTTGCAGAAAACAACTTAAATCAAAATTCAAAAACTATATCTGACGAAATTATATTTTCAAATAGAATTTTGACTGATTTCTTTGAGTCTGTTGGAAACCGAGTTCTTTCAATTGATGATATAAGTGGACAATTTAATAGTAATCCAAGACCGACTAATTTTAGCCTTGCAGCATCTACATCTCTTTCGACATCTAGACTTCAAAAATATGTAACATATGTAAGAGATAAGAGATTTGTCGCACAAAGACAATTAATGCTTGTTGATTTATTGCATGATGGATCTAGAGGATATATCAATCAATACGCCAGGGTTGAAACACAGTATGATCAAGGATCTTTTGACTTCGTTGCTAGTGGATCTGATTCGCAATTATTATTCTATCCAACAAGATCTTCAATTAATGATTATGATATTGTTACTCTTGGATATAACATTGGCGATGCTGTTGCTGGAACAGGAAGCACAAGTCTTGGTGGTGTAGTATTAATTGATACTGATAGTGTTGAGATTCCTACAAATACCACTAAAACTATTGTTTCAATAGCTAATACATACACTTCTGCAAAAGTTTTAGTAAATATCAATCCAGATATCTCTGGAAATGAATTTGAAGCAATTGAATTAAACATAACTCATGATGGAACAAATGTAGAAATGCTTGAATATGGTAGGTTGTCTACCAATCTTGGTGAATTTATGACATCCGGTATTGGAACCTATCATGCATATATTAATGGATCATCATTAAAAGTTGATTTTATTCCAACAGCTACAGGTATTGGAACAACAGGTTCTATTAATACAGTCACAGTTGGACTCTCTACCGATACTGTTACTGGAATAGGAACGATTGAACTTAAGAGATCTAAGTTAGAGGGAAGAACTACAAGTATTTCTGCATCAGGATCTCCTGGAATTACTACTGTTGCAGAGTATTTGGATACTTATGATGGTGCATATTTTATAGCACAAGTTACTGATACTACAAATACATCAACTCAATTATCTGAAATTGTTTTGGTTGATGATTATGTTGATGCATCTAGTGATCGTGAAGTCTATATGACAGAGTATGCAAATATTGAAACTGCCGCAGGTCTAGGAACATTTGGATCAAGAGTTTCTGCAGCAGGAACTGTCTCTCTTGTGTTTACTCCAAATCCAAGTATTGATGCAGTTGTCAACATTTATATGAATGCACTTTCTGTAGATGAAAATATCGAACTTCCATCTTCCATACAATTTACAAATGCATCTATAAATGATGGTCTTGCGGAATACTTTGGAACAGAATCTGACATTAAGAGGGAGTTTGAATTGAGTCATGAGAATGAACCAATTTTTGAAAAATACTTCCTTGGTAATAGTAGTGATATTGTTAACGTAACGACTAATGCAATTAAAGTTCCAAATCACTTCTTTGTAAGTGGAGAAAAACTTAGATATGTTCATGTCGGCACAGCTTCATCTGCTGTTGGTATTGCAACCACGACTTTTGTTGGTGTTGCTAATACAACTTTCCTACCTGGAGAAAATCTATTTGCTGTTAAGGTTGATGACAATAATATTAGAATTGCTATCAGTGCAGAAAATGCACTTAAGTCAATTCCTGAGGTCGTTAATCTTGAAAGTGTTGGCATAGGAACATCTCATAGATTTATTTCAACAAATCAAAATGCAAAAGTAATCGTTGCTCTTGATAATCTTATTCAGTCTCCTATTGTATCTACAGCAGTAACAACTACTCTTTCAGACCAAGTTAGAGTTGTTGACAATATAATAAAATTTAGTGGAATAACATCATTCTTTGGATCAGATTTAATACAAATTGGATCCGAAATAATGAAGATTGAGGGTGTAGGAATTGGTAGTACAAATACGATTAGAGTCCGTAGACCTTGGTTAGGGACTGTATTGTCTGGATATGGAACAGGAACTCTTGTTACTAAAATTGTAGGAAACTATAATATTGTTGATAATCAACTTAATTTTACTGAAGCACCTTTTGGTAATGTTCCTATCGGTTCCACAACAAATCCACCAGATGAAAGAGACTGGACTGGAATATCAACTGGTTCTAGTTTCCAAGGAAGAAGCTTTATGAGATCTGGTATTACAAATACCTTAGATGAAGCATATCACAAAAATTATATTTTTGACGATATATCTAATGAATTTAATGCCACGGAAAATGAATTTAGATTATATCAAAATGGATCTGACGTAACTGGCATTTCTACAGAAAATGGAGTTATATTAGTTAATAGTGTATTCCAAACACCTGGATTATCTGATTCATATGTAATCAATGAATCTTCTGGAATCTCAACAATTTCTTTCCAAGGAACTGATACGTCCCCACTTGGTCCAGATGTTGGTATTTCCAGTTTCCCTAAAGGTGGAATTATTGTTTCTGTAGGATCAACAGAGGGATTTGGATATCAACCACTAATATCTGCTGGTGGAACTGCAACAGTTTCTGGACTTGGCACTATCTCTTCTATTAGTATTGGAAATAGTGGTTCTGGATATAGATCTGGGATTCAAACTGTTGTAAATGTCGGTGTTGGAACGTCTAGCACAGGAACAGGAAATATTGAGTTTATTGGAACTGCTGCTATTAGTGGTGGTAATATTGTAAGTGTTGCGATCACAAATCCTGGATCTGGATATACCTCAACAAATCAACCGTTTGTTGTGTTTGACGACCCATTAAGTTATTCAGATATAAATCTACAATACTCAGCATCAAGTGTTGTTGGAGTTGGAACTAGTGCTGTAGTTGATATTGTTGTTGGTCAAGGATCTAGTGTTATTGATTTTGTATTTAAAAATACTGGATATGGATTTGGGAACGGTGAAATTTTAACCGTTCCGGCCGGTGGATCTACAGGAATACCAACAACCTCATCTTTCTCAGAGTTCCAAATAACAATTGATGAAATTTTTAGTGATGAATTTACTGGTTGGACTATTGGTCAACTTCAGGTATTTGATAGTGTTGAAAAATTTATTGACGGAAGCAGGAAAGATTTTCCACTTTCTTTAAATGGAAATACAGTTTCTATTGTTTCTGGAAAAGGATCTAAAATTAATGTTGAGGATGTTCTTCTAATATTTGTGAATAATATACTTCAAGTTCCCGGCAAAGGATATACTTTCAATGGTGGAAGTATTGTAACATTTACTGAAGCACCCAAAGTTGATGATATAATAAGCATTATATTCTATAAAGGGTCAGGTGATTCTGATGTAATCTTTAGAAATGTAATTGAGACTGTTAAAAAAGGTGATACTCTTCAAATTAAACACGATGCATCTATTGGACAAGCATCATCACTAGATGAAGATGAAAGAGTTGTTAATGAAGTTAAATCTACAAATTTAGTTGGATCAAATTCATATTCTGGACCAGGAAATACTAAAGATGTTACTTTAGAAAGACCTGTTATTTGGTGCAAGCAAACTGAAGATGTTTTTATTGATCAAATTGCTGTTGGAAAAGATAGAGAACTTTATGAACCAGTTATTAATCCAAGTGCTTATATTACAAAATCTGTAGGAGTTGGATCTACTGCAATTTATGTTGATAA
>Ga0181408_1000411_pt1 | contig 14033 bp, 19 predicted proteins | sample 31SPOviralmetaG_FD_130137 | JGI IMG/M metagenome (GOLD analysis project Ga0181408, IMG submission 130137) | Marine viral communities from the oligotrophic San Pedro Time Series (SPOT) site, San Pedro Channel, CA, USA - 31 SPOT_SRF_2012-02-16 | ecosystem: Environmental > Aquatic > Marine > Strait...
AGTAAAAATTGAGTCATTTATGCTTGTTCTCCTCAGCGTTTGTTTATGAAAATACGAACGGTAGTCCGTTAACTGCAGTAAATGCTACTGCACATGCGAATGTTAATGTGTAAATCATTATGCTCCTTGGTATACTGGTGTCATTACTCCACCTTCGGGATCGTCATCGTCATCATCATCTACCCTTAAAAACAACTCTAACCCTACAAGGAATGCTACTGGATAAAAACACCAGAGTATTGCCATGAAGGGTGAGATGTCTGTTGCTTCAGCAATCATATGAACACACTAGTAGTTGTGCTTGCAATTACTGCTACCATAAAAATGTATGGTACAACTTTAAATGGAACTGGATAACGTTTGATCATTATACAAAACCTGGAATGAGTTGTCCTGTTGTTAAGTATGCTCCGATACCTGCGATGATGCCTAGCATTGCTAGTCTACCATTGAGTTGCTCTGCAACTTTCTTTGAATCTTTATCTGTCATTAGAAGATACCTGGTATGATATTTCCTGTTGTTGCGTATGCGCCTACTGCTGCTACGAAACCAAGCATTGCTGCCCAACCGTTAAATCTTTCTGCTTCTGGAGTCATGAGTTTTTCCTCTTTGTAATTAATTGTAAATTGTGAATTGAATTTCATCTTCTTTAAAAGATGCCTGGTGCTATCCATCCGAATAGACCGTAGTTGACTGTGCCGATCACTAGACCTAGCATTGCTAGACGACCATTGACCTTCTCAGCATATTTCCAATAAGAATGATTCTTGTCCATTAGAAAATACCAGGAATAATTTGTCCTGTTGTTGCATATGCACCTAGTAGTGCAACGAAACCGATCATAGCCCAACGACCATTAACTTTTTCTGCATTTTGTGGATATCCTTCATATGATGCTGATTCATCTATGTAAGGACGAGTTTCAGTTGGGAAAGCATTTTGTCTTCCACCACTCTCAGTTGTAACAGTCATTTAAGTTTTATTAAGAAACGTAACATAATTATATAGTAAATATAAACTTTTGTCAAATTTCTTTACAAAACTATGTCTGGAATTACATATATTTTATAAAAAAGGGGTAATTATTGTTGATTCTGTACAGGTTCTGTTACACGACCTAAGTATGGATCGTAATTCATTAACTTATCAATATCTACATCTATACCTGATTGAGTCCACCAGTTCGTCAATGCATTATAACTTGCCTTGTGTATCGCATCTACATGCTCTGGATGTATAGACGATCCTAATTGAACTTTATATAAGAATATAGGAACTGCATATGTATTTCCTGAGTTGTATATTAAATCATCTGCCACTGCTCTTGGTTTCACACCATTATCAAGTTTATACTTATCTCCTCTAACATGAAGACTTATGAGTTTCTCTGCATGATGACGATTAATAATATAGCAAGCAGTTGAGAAATCATTGACAAATCTACGATGTAATGTAACATGTAGTCCACCAGTGCATATAATAGCAAGTTGGATTACATCCCAATCATAGGGCATCTTTGCTATAAAATTACTCCAAGTAAAATTCCAACACCTAACAATATCCAAGTCTATATCATCTTCCATAATGACAGCATAAGGACTATCAGAAGTTTCATACCAATGTTTAATTGCTTTTAGGTGTGATGTAGTACAACCAACTTCACCAGAAGACATGTTCTCTGGATATCTACCTTTTAGAATACTACTTAAATCATCATCACGACCATCATATCCAGACACTCTTTCATAATTATCAATTTCCCAATACTCAAATAACTTCTCCATATATTCCTTTCTCTCTGGTTGACCATCAAGATTGATATAATATATCGGACCAATATTTTTTAATTTATAAGTAGATTTATTTTTATCCATTAAATCATTTGCCACTCTTTATAAGGTATCATAGACGAACTATGTGTATCTGTAAAGGACTTAGGATAAAATACTTTACTATTCGGTTGATTTATGTCTAGAAATGCAGACCAAAAACTAAACGTAGATACATGGAGTATGTGATACTCACATTCTACCATCATTTTAAGAGTTTGAAAAGAGTCCGACTCTACACATGAAAATTTTTGGGGGAAATTTTTTTGGAACCAATTTAATTTACCTCTTGATTTTGAAATATCATCAGAAAAAATATAAACATGTGCACCTTCTGGTATGTGTTTAAAGCACTCAATATAAAACGAATCATCAACATATCCATTGACATGATCATCAACTGATTGAGTACAATATCTTAAATGCAAGGAGACAGTGTTTGGCATTGTCTTGTCTGTAATAGATAATTTCTTTCTTACATAATCAAGTTCATCACAATCACTGAATCTAAACATATCATTTATAACAAATGTAGTATCATAGTCAGCGGATAGATCTCCCTTCCAATTTAAATTTTGAAATGTTTTTCTAATTGTATCATGATCACCCTCATGTCCACCAAGAAGTCTATCTGCATTATATGGTGGAGGATACTTGCCACCACCATCCCATAAATCCCAAGTTCCAAAGAATGGTTCAGTAAGATTATGTTTTTTGCAAAAAGATATTATCTCTCCCATCTGTAATAAATTATTACCCAATCCTCCATGTAGAGAAGTAGTTATATTAAAACTATTAAAGTCTATAGGAAGAAGTGGTTCATCTCCAATATTAACATCTACCTTTGATAGTACATCAGTTCTATATTCTATATCACTAAAAAATTTTGGTGCATCAACTACAAAGAAGTTAAACGGGTAACTGTCTTGCATGATATCTGCAATTTGATAATACTCTTCCCAATACTTTTCTGTCGCATCAAACTCACTATCACAATCGCTATAGTCTGGAAACTCATCCACAGTATAACGATTGTATCCTGTTCCTAGTCTTCTATCTTTAACAAAACAAGGATTACGATAACCCCAAGAGATAGTTAGTTTTTTTATTGAGTGTTCTTTATCTCCTTTCAAGCATAAAAATTTTAAATTAGGATCTAATCCCACAAATTCTGGTACATACTTCAAGTATGAGTGTGTAATGTTAGTTACTGTATCATGTTGAGTGACTCTTCTTAATCTCTCTTCTTTTGATATAGATTCAATATCCCATATCAATCCATTATCATTCCAGTTTTGAAAACTATTTTGATATTTACCTCTACCACCTTTATATTTTAATGGTACATGATTCTTAAGAGTTTGATATGATCTTAGAAAACCACAAGCACCTGTTCCAATAATATGGAAACTACTCATATGATAAACCTCTTAGTTCATACTCCCAACGAACATCCATATTAATTTTAGGTTTATTATTTTCATCTATAATTTGCCCTACAAATATACCATGCTCCATTGGTAAGTGGTCGGGGAAAGGACGACTATCCTGACCTTCTGGATATATGTTACTTAAAGTTTTATATACACCTTCTTTTAGATAATATTCTAAACCAACACCATATGCTTTATTGTAATGAACATGATCTCCTAATTGATAAGTTGGTTTACCAACTATCTCAGAGTTCCTCCAATGATCATGACAAACATGATCATTTATTATAAATGGCCATAATTTATCTTGCAATAATGTTTGATCTGCCTCTCTATAATTTGCATTAGTATTATCTAAATTAATTATTCCATATCTTTCATGAAATAGTTTATTATTAATACCAAACATACCTGCCATAATAGTATAACCATGATTATGACAATCTCTTAGAAGATGTGCTGCTTTATCAGACTCCATCCATTCATCTACTGCGTTTCTTTCTCTCCAACTTAAACGACTATCTGCATCACGACTTATCCAATGATGCACCTTTAAACTTGAAAGAGGTCTGAATCTCCAATTCAATCCATCATAAGAATTTTTCTTTTCACATCTTACAACTTCTGCACCATAATCTTCTATCTCTTTGATGTAATCTTCTGGTACATCTTGGGCGACATAAAATCTTGCAGTCCACTCAGGATAGATGACTCTTGCAAGATTTGCATTCTCTACTGCACCTTGACAATATAGTGGGTTATCCCCAAATAAACTAAACGTTATCAGATTCATTCCAAGTTCCATAATAACAATCACAACTAAAGAAACCATCTTCAGTTCCACCCTTGAAGATTTGTCCGAAGTTACCTAATACATCAGTGAATGTTTCTTCAGTAATATAATGAGGATGTGCAGTATCAGTTCCAGTTCCGATAGGTTCAAATACACGAACAACTTTAGATGTTTTTTTTGCTAGTTCTAATTGTTCCTTTGGATCAAATACATGTTGAACTACATTAAAGAACCATGTTTCATCTACCTTCTCATCTATATCTAAGTCTTCATAAGGTGCTGCAATAATTTCTATACCTACCTTTTCATAGTCTTCTCTAATATCAGATGGCCAACGATCTATAAGTGGTTCTACTATTAAACCTCTTTTAAAGTTTCCTTCTGTACTCAGGATAGATCCTCTAGGACCTGCACCAACTTGAACAATAACCTTATCTTTAAAGTCTTTCTTATAATCTATATTAAAATATTTTGCTATGACATTTGTAGCAGTAATGTATGCTTCTAATCTAAGATCTTGATGATGACTAAACTCAGCAGTCTGTGCTGCTTCCCAACGATCTAATTCAATTCTACTCATTCAGGTAACTCCCTATCTTCAATAATACGATAATCTTCAAATACACTACTATATCTATTATAGAATATTTTACTATTTTTATGATGTGATTTTGCATTTACAGGATTTGCTTCTGTAAAATGTTTAGTGTCTTTTCGACTTGCACCCCATGATGGATCTGATACAAAATTGATCCAATAACATCCACAAACTTTTCCAAGTTCTTTACGCATTCTAAACATTAAATCGTGATCGTCAAGTTGTTGAGGTGCATACTCTTCATCAAGATAATTTAACTTTTTAAGATCCTCAAGATTTATCATTAACGGACCTCGATTAGCACTACCTCTAATAGCAAAAACATCTCTTGAAATAGTTCTTTGCTGTGCAATGTCAACATTATCAAGTATATCACACCAACAGTCATCAAGATCCTCTTCCATTCCTAAATGTATTGAATTTGGATTTGGCATTAGATTATGTGCTGTAAGTCCAGTAACTGCAAACACATCAACAAATTCTTCAAACGGTTTATGCATTCTAATGTTCCAACCCTCTTCAAGGATTACTTGATCGTCTTGAATAATTGTAACATATTTTCCTGTACATTGTTTTAGTCCAATGTTATTGGCTTTATTTTCAAAAATATTATCAGTATATTTAAAAATCGTTTTATCTTTTAAAGAAGATTGATTTATAAAATCAAGAGCATCTTTCTCAGTATCATCAGTACACCCATCAAACACAACAATTAATTCATATTCACCAATCGTATTTTTTTCAATACCATTAAGAACATCTTTTATCACACCTTGTTGATTATGTGTTGTAAGAACAATACTATCTACAACTTTTTGTTTTAGATAATCAACATTATCCTTCACCTGTACCATAAAAGTATCAATTGGTCTATACAATTGTGCTTGTCCTTTGAAATATCTCTCATACCAATAGTCGGCATTACATTCGATTAGACTTCTAATATCAGAATCAATAACAGAAAGACCATCTCTAACTGCTAGATTAGTAAGAATACTTTGATCATGACGACAACCTTCAAATCCATCATCTTCTTTTAGGTTTGAAAATGCAGTTAGTTCTCCATTAACTTTTTCATCTAAACACCAACCCAACCATTCTCTTAGAATTTTCTTTGATTCTTCACATACTTTCCAGAAAGTAAACCCTGCTTCTAATTGTTTTGCTTCATGATAATCTTCATCATCACATTCCATATACACAAAACAATCCTTCTTTGTATGATCTCCGTTTCTAAAATTTCCTAATGGAAGTAAACATATATCATCTTCCATAACTTCATCAACATAATCAAAAATATCTGGATGAAAAATATCAAGAGTGTCTAAAAGAAAAACCTTATCACCTTCTTCTAATTTCTCCATAGCCTGAAGAATAAAATATGGTTTCCATGTAAACCAACCATAATTATTTTTAGGAGACATCCACTCAGGATATTCTTTATAAAGTTCTGACTTAAATAAATCTTTATCAGAATATTCAATATGATTTACATCACATTCCTTTGCTTGTTTTGTCAAAAATCGTTGCCCTTGTCTATATTTTTTATCACCAAAAGCAACTGTAATTAAATTCCAAGTCATCTATGTACCGTATAACCAATTTTTTATTTTATCAAATGATTTCCTGATTGGATTCTCATTTACTGGTGGAGTCTCAGGTTTTAATTGTTCTGAGATCCAGTCTTCAACTTTAATAGTTGGTTCCCATCCTAGTGTACCATTTATTCTGCTAATATGTGCTAATGTTTCTTTTGCCTCACCTGGTCGTGCATCAATATTAATTGAAAAATCAGAAATCATATTTGCGATTTCATTTACAGAATAATTAATACCACTACCTACATTATATACCTGACCAATAGCATCCTTATCTAGTTTTTTAGTTGCTGCTAATATGTTTGCTTGAACTACATCTTTGACGTTTACAAAATCTCTTTTTTGTTCACCGTCACCAACGATAGTTAGTTCTTGATCATTCTCTAGTTGTCTTAAAAATATTCCAATCACTGGTGCATACTGTCCTTTGATTGGTTGCCTATTTCCATACACATTAAAGTATCTAAAAATAACAGTTTCTAATCCAAAAAGATCTGTATACATTTTACATAACTTTTCACCATTTACCTTTGATACTGAATATGGATTCAGACAATTATCTGGTAGTGCCTCTACATGAGGTGGTTCTTGTAAACCATATGCAGATGATGTTGATGAGTATACAACTCTCTTGACACCTGCTTCTCTTGCATATTGTAAAACAGTACAAGTACCAACAGAGTTAATACTTACTGCTTCGATTGGACTTTCGATTGAAGGTCCGATACGTGCTTCTGCTGCAATATGAAACACATAATCTACATCATCATATAAGGATCTTGTTGCAGCATCACGAATATCAAAGTTATGATATTCTGCTTTATCATTATAATAGAACTGTTCATGAGCATCAGAATACTCATTATCAATTACAATTACTTTATGTCCTATTTCTATAAGTTGGTCAACAAGATTTGATCCTATAAATCCTGCGCCACCTGTAACTAAACTCTTAGTCATCCTTCTCCTGCGTAATTCATTTTACAATCTTTAAATCCTTCACCTGTTAAATCGGTGATATCATTTTTTATACTCATTCTTTCTCTGTTTAAATCTCTTACTCGCACTGCTCTCTTACCAATTTCATCATAACCTAACTCATCATCTAAACCTGCACGGATAGATCCCTCTGTATCCCAGATTCTACCATTAATATTGTATAAGTCCTTAGATAATTTTATTAGTTGTACGTTTGTAAAATCTATACCCTTCTTATAATACTCAAGTTGATCTTTCATAGAATCAACATCAATCTGTGTGTGATCTAATCTCTCTAATTTTAATTGGCAGATTGTATATCTATCTACAACTTCTGGTAATGGTGTAATAATTTGGTCAATCATATTAGTACTTCAAATACTCAATGTTATCAAAAAGGAAATGATTATCTAGAACCTCATGTTCATTATACCACTCTTTTGATAATATGCAAATGCTTTTTAAGTTTGGTGAATATTCTTTTAATGCAGAACTCAGATGAGTGCCACCACTATGAAGTGAAACATAACCATATACTGATGATATTAAATCACAGTATCTAAAAATATTCTCCACTTCTATATATCCATCAAACTTAATACCATCACTCAGATCTTTAGTTGGTGTAATATCTTCAAATGATACTGATACAAATTTACGATCAGGATATTGATTTTTAATTTGATCTAAACATTTAATTAATTCTGCTTTAGTATCACTCACAGTAGTAGATGTAAAGTCCACTATAATTAAATCCTTTACATCTTTATCTTTCTCTGGTTCGTAATAAACTTTAGGATATTTGTTAGTAGGTTTAAGTCCATGAAACTTCTCCCAGTTAGGAATCATATTACCAGTTCCATTCTCTTCTAAAAATCCATCCTCTCTATAAGGGATACTTGGTAAATCACCTGCATTCCATTCACCAAATTTTTTACCATGAACATACGGATTTTTATCCCATACCAAATCATAGATACCTTCATTTCTAAAAGGTGCATCTGCTACAATATATGTCTTTCTTCCTTGTTGTTTTGAGAACTCCTCTGGTAAGGTAGAAAATTGTAATGCATCACCAAGACCACCATGCCAAGCCTTCAAATATACATCACTCATAATCTATTAGTATAATACTCTTGCTTTTGATAATAAGATATTAAATCTTCTTTACTCAATACTTTTAAATCTTCCCACAATTTATTATTTCTTTCCATATGGGGATTATGATACCATGAGTTCTGTGTTCTTTGATGTTCTAAATGATATGCATGATTGTCAACTCTTCCAATATTATATCCAAGTGTTTTCCAACGATGATGTCTCTCTACATCTTCTGGTGCATATGCTATAAATCCTTCGTTCTCTAAGTAACCATCAATATAAACTTGACGATTAAAGAATTGAACCATACCATACTCTGCCCAACCCTGACCCCTATCACTTTGATAATAAAAGTAACGATCATCAAAACACTCATGGTCAAAATCATTGTTTAAAAATTTAGATACAAAATCACTATTTTCAAAGTCATCCATATCTTCCTGTGTTTCAATAGTGAATCCAAGATTTACTTTTCTCTCACCATGATTACCATAACGAAACGGATAAACTACATCATATTCACCATTCAACATTTTAACTGCATTTGTATAACTACTAACTGGCAGAATTAAATCAGTATCATAATTAACTACAATATCAGTTGTAGATTTCATGACCATATCATTCAGAACTTTTGTACGATGAAATGCATCATCAGTTCTTGTCTCTTCTTCAAAGATGTGAACAAGGTTATTTGTATCTACCAACCTTTCAATTATTGGTAAAGCAAATGTTTCAAAACGTCGTTCTGAATCAACCTCTTTTATCATAACTGTAGTGTCAAAATTATATAAAAGATATGCTGTTGATAGGATTACATTACGAAGACGATCTCCTGTATCAATTCTTAGAGGAATTATAAATGTTGTATTTTTTAAATCAGTTTTCATCAATCATTCTCCAACTTTTAGGAAATAAATCTACAGTAGATTTACTTGTATTATTAGGACCAAACCATTTATGTGGATATATTACATCTTTAAATGGGTTCTGACAAAGCCATGCACCCCACCATGAGAAAGTCGAATTGGCAATTATAAAATCATCACACTGAGTCATAAGATGTAAATCATGATAAGGACTATCAGACTTGGTTATGATAAACCTATCACTTGCAAATAGTTTTTGCTTATAGCACCAATTTGGATCATCTGAAAATATAATTACTTGTCTATCTTCATCAAAACAATCCAAAGCATTTTCATAATATTTCATTGACAAGTTGTAATGATTTAAAGAATTAATTAGAAAGTCACCTCTACGAATATGTAAGGCAATTGGTTTATCAAATTGTTTGAGTATTGGTTTACAATCATCTCTATATTCTTTTTTAACTTTAAAATCTTTTATTATTTGTTCACGAATGTTTGTAAAATATTTTTCTGTCTGAAAGAATCCAACTATAGAACAGTTATCTGGACACTCATTATATAAATCTTTATCAAAATGAAAATGTGCCTCTTGAACATATTCATTCGTTGGCAATAAACCTTGATTTTTTGGATTAATGTCAAAGGCATCATATAATTCGATACGAAGTTTATTACCTAAACCATCTTCAAGAACTTCTTTATGATTAGGAACTGTATATTCCAATCCTCTTCTATCCGCAACACCTCTAAGTGCTGCATATTGAAACATCTGATTTCCCAGTTGTCCCATTTTACCAAGATAATTTAATCCAATCATTCTACAATATCAATCGGTGTTGGGTCGTTGTAAATTTTAGTCCATCTTTCTGGAATAATGTCTGCATCACAAAGTTCTGCATTACCATAGTTATAAGCCTTTGCACCATACCAAGGATAAGGAGCAACAACTTTACCTCGATCATTTTGCAACCAAGCACCCCACCAACTCATTGAACTATTTGCTATTATACCACCACTACACAAAGACATCAAGCATAGATCAATGTAAGGAACACTTGCTCCATCATCAAAGACTTCATATGATGCATCTGACATATAAAATCTATCATCTTGCAACCAATCTTGTTTTTTACACCAATCTAATAAGTCGGATAAAACTATAACATTTTTATCTTTTGGAAACTCTTCTAATGCTTTAAGATAATATTCTTTTTTACATAGTGGATGATAATCCTGTAATAGTTGGTAAGACCACTTCTCACCTCTCTTTCCTGTTACATTAGGATTACCTCTGCGAAGATGTAAAAAAATACATTTATCACTACCACCCAAAGAATCAATAAACTCTTGGCAAGGATTTAAAATATCTTTATGAAAAGTATAATCTTTTCTTAATTCTTCTTTTGCATTTACAAAATATTTTTCTGTCTGAAATACACCAGAGTAGTTTGTATTGTTAGTACACTCATCTAAAAATTTTTGATTGAATGCAGTATCTCTACATTCTAATGTTTTGAAGATACCCTCACCAGTATATTTACACCCTTCTAATTCAAAACATTCAAACAAACCATAGTTATCAAATCTATCAGCACTCTGATGTGGAATCATAAAATCATATCCATGATGTTTAGACATGCCACGAATGAAAGCATATTGGAACATTTGATTTCCCAATCTACCTTCGTTACCTAATCCATTAAAAGAAACAGTCATTACAAATAATTCAATTTGATTTCATTAAATACGTTACTTATTCCATCTACAACGTCAGTTTTTGGTTGCCACCATCTTTCAATGTATGGGTCTGATATATTACGAGCATCTTTTTGTACTTCATCTTTCGTCGATGCTGGAATAACCTCGACTTCCTTGCCGATATTCCTGAATAATATTTGTATAATTTGTGCAATCTCCAAAATGCTTGTAGAGATACCAGTAGTGATATGAAGCTCGTCATCACAAGTGAATTGATCGTAACAACCCATAATTGTTTCCAAAGCTTCGCAACAATCTTCAGCATATAAGAACTCCCTTTCTTCTGTTCCGTCTGTCATCATATCAATCACACCAGTTTCAAATCCTTTTATAATAAAATCAGTAATAACATGTGCCTTTTCCATGTCCCTTTCAATTCCAAAGACATTCCAAAACTTTACTATCGATCCATCCAAAGACTTAGTATATAGTTCTCCTACTCTCTTCATGACTCCATAAGGAGAGTAACTCATACTACTCATTTGAGATGATGCAAATACAAATGGCACTTTATAATTTTCTAAGTAACCAAATACATTTGCCATTATTCGAGTATTATTGTTAATGAACTTATAGGTGTGTTGATATTTTTTAAGGTAATGAGATCCACCAACATCAAATGCAAGAAAGAAAACAAAGTCACTTTCCATAATCGCATTACGAAGATATGTATTTGGTATGTGAGTCATATCCTGATGTTCACCATTTACAATATCAAACTCTCTTACAATGTGACCTTTATTTGAAAGATATTGTGTAAGATATGATCCTATTTGCCCATCTGATCCTAATATAGTAACTCTCATATTTTCTCCACAATCCAAGATTCGGGATACAGATCTTTTGTATCGTTAGATGCAAGTTTAGGTCCGTACCAAGGGTCTTGAGCCACAATCTTTTTATCTGGTGATGTCTGTAACCAAGCACCCCACCAACTCAAAGAACTATTAGCAATAATACCACCATTACATAAAGACATCAAGCATAGATCATAATAAGGAACAAGAGATTTTGCATATGAACCTCCTCCAATCATAACAGGTGTATCATAATATACTCTTGTTTCTGAAATATTAAACTTATCGTCTTTAAATATGTCTTGTGACTTTACCCAATCAAGATCGTCTGTGCATATTAATATTGGTTTGTTTGGGAAATGTTTTTCTACCATCTTCCCCATCCACTCAGCAGATGGCATAGGATAATAATCTTCACGACCTACATTATCACCTCTACGAATATGTAAGAATGAAATGTCATCAAACTGTTTGATGTATTCTTTACAAGTTTCTAATATATCATCTTTAAATGTAAAATCTTTTTTTATCTGTTCTTCTATATGTTTAAAATATTTTTCTGTTTGATAATATCCATCAAGGTTTACATTATCAGGACAACCATTAAATAGATTTTCATCATACTCATAACCAGATTCTGACACAGTATTACCATCTATAATTCCTGATCTAACTCCTTCCATTTTAAATGCTAAGAAGAGTGCATAATCAGCATAAGTAAGATGATCTTCTGGTGGTATGCAAAAGTCATAATCATGTTTTGCAGCTATGCCACGAAGAGAAGCATACTGAAACATTTGATTACCTAGTCTTCCATTAGTTCCTAGAGTATTATATCCGATCATAATTTAATTTCAAAGACTTCCTCAGTTGGTTTCTCGTAAACAATTCGTGAATCACATCTATCTTTTAGTGAAGAATCAACACAGTAAATTGTATATCCTTCATTTAAAAGATCTAAACAAAGTCGATATTGTTGACTTTCTGTAAGTATATCAGTATTAGGTTTATATGCCAAGTAATTAAATAAGAATGGTAACTTCTTTTTGTTTTTATAGATAAAATATTCTTTTAAAAAAGTAGCATGTTCTTCATTAAAAGCATCTGTAACTTCACCAATATTATGATCTATTCCTACCTTACTAGCATATGATGCGAATGCACGATTATCTCTTGGAAAACAAGGACCACCAAATCCGAAACCATACTTTAAATATTTTTTACCAATTCGATCATCTGATCCTATAGATCTTAATACATTATCAATCTCATCTTCCATACCAGACATTGTAAGAACTTGCCCTAGCATATTTGCATAACTTATCTTTGTTGTGAGGAAACAATTTACTGCAATCTTTGTTACCTCTGCTGCCTTTGTACTCATAAAATAGATAGACGGACTAATAAATCCCATCTGTATTTTTTCGTACATTTGTTCGAGTTCTGATTTATGATTACCATCTCCACCAATCAATACCATATCAGAATTTTGTAAGTCTGTTATAATAGAACCTTGTGCAATAAACTCTGGGTTATAAAATACATTTATACCAGTATCTTTAAGTGCCTCTTGAAAGTCATTACAATCACCAGGATTTGTAGTACAACCTACAACTAAAGATTTTTCATTTAATAATATAGGAATATTTTTAAAGTCATCTATAACTTTCCAGACTGCACTTACATCATAACTTCCATCTTCTAATGAAGGTGTAGCAACAAGAGTAAATATAATATCACATTCAGCAATGACTCTGATATTATCAGTAGTAAATTCTATATTATTTGTATTAGAAAGATACTGTTGAACTTCTGGTTCAGCAGTATCGATAATACCGTTTTGTAAACTTCTAATATAATCTTCTCGATTATCAGATGCAAGGACATTATATCCTGCTTTTTCAATCAACAAAGCAAGGCAGATTCCTAATCTACCTGCTCCGATTAATCCAATTTTCATAGTTTAAATGTAGGGATAGGCTCCATTTTATGTTTGTTTTGGGTGTTGAATTTTTCTAAAACTGCAACACCAGGTCCTGCACCTGTCTCCATTGCTTCTTCTAACTCTGCATATGATGCACCTAATTGTGATTCATCAGTTCTTGAGTCAGACCATAATACATCTGTTGGATCTGCATTAACGATACGTTGGTCTACTTCTAAGTATTCACCTAGTTCCCAGACTTCCGTTTTATAAAGGTCAGCAATAGGGGCGATATCAACACCACCGTCACCATACTTAGTATAAAAACCGACTCCATAATCCTCCACTTTG
>Ga0181408_1000418_pt1 | contig 13921 bp, 14 predicted proteins | sample 31SPOviralmetaG_FD_130137 | JGI IMG/M metagenome (GOLD analysis project Ga0181408, IMG submission 130137) | Marine viral communities from the oligotrophic San Pedro Time Series (SPOT) site, San Pedro Channel, CA, USA - 31 SPOT_SRF_2012-02-16 | ecosystem: Environmental > Aquatic > Marine > Strait...
CAATGAAAGCTAGTCTTGATGCTAACATAGCTGCAAAGATTACACCTACATCTGTCACTAAAACTATAGGATAAATAATATGGAGTTTACTCCTGACATGCTTTGGAATATAATAATCACTCTAGTATTAGCTCCAATATTCTACAGTATTAGACAAAATACAACAGAAGCTAAACGCTTAGACATCCTATTAAATAAAACTCGTGAGGAACTTGCGAGAGACTATGTTACTAAAAATGAACTAAGAGATGACATGGAAAATCTTATGAGTAGACTCGAAAAACTTGATGAGAAGATAGATAAATTATTTGAACTAAGGTAATACAATGGCAAAGAAAAAGAAAGGTAGAAGTAGAACTACTACAGCTAACAGAATGGATTATCGCACTGGCGGTAGGGTAGGCTATCAAGTTGGTGGTCGTGGTAGACCTATAAGAAAAGAAGATGAAACACTACCTCAGGCAGTAAGACCATCACAACGAGGTAAACGTGGTTCGCAATCTTCACCTAGTCCAGTTAATACAACAACTCCACCTGTAACTACTACAGAAGCTCCTATTGACCAAGATGTAGATGCTCAAGATGCTATTTCAGATGAAGTAACTAGTGCAGCTCCGGGAACTGATAATACAGAAGATAATCAAGAAGCTACACCTACACCAAAACAATTACAACGACAAGCTGCTAGACAAAGAGCTTTAGATATTTTATCAGGGGATGTAAAAGCTCCAACAGCAGATGAGGGATTTGTAGCTGCTGGTGTTGATGCACAAGGACAACCTATAAAAGGTCCAGAGCTACTAGAGTTAGAGAAACAAAGACAGATTCAAGCTCAACAAGCTTCTTTAGAAGGAATAGCACCTGAACAAGTAGCAACACTTGAAGACATAGGGCAGGTTGAAGCACCTGAACAAATAACTGCAGTAGAAGCACCAGTAACAACTGTTGAGGCTGCTCCTGATGTTGCTGTTACTACAGGAACTATAAGTGATGAATCTCTTGCAAAAACTGCAGGTGTAGATAGAGTTGAAGCAATAGAAGGTGCTGAAGTAGAAATACCTGAAGGTGCTCTTACAGAAAGAGTAATAGGAGTACTAAGTCCAGAAGCAAAAGCTCAAGCTGCACAAATTGCTGGAAGTAGTTTAAACAGAGTTACTAGAGCTAAGAAACAACTTAGGAATGCAGGTGTATCTGAAAACATCATAACAGAATTAGGTAATGACCCTGAAGCTCTTGAAGATGCTTTAATGGATTTAAGTGAAGCAGAGCGTGGAGTTATTGAAGGATTGCCAGAAGAAGCTTTAGTTAGTAATCAATTAGATACTTTATTAAAAGGTATAGAAGAAGGAGAAATACCTTCATGGGCTAGACCTGCTGTATCTTCGGTAGAGTCAATGTTAGCTGCTAGAGGATTAAGTGCTTCTAGTGTTGGTAGAGATGAGTTATTTAATGCTATCATTCAATCTGCTATACCACTAGCACAGTCTAATGCACAAGCTATACAATCTGCGGTAACTCAAGAAAGAAGCATAGAAGCTCAAAGAAACTTAGCACAGGCTGAATTAAATCAACAAACTGCATTACAAAATGCACAGAATGTATTCAGTTTAAACATGGCACAGTTTGAGGCTGACCAACAAGTAGCTATATCAAATAGTAAGTTTCTACAAACTGTTGGCTTGACTGAAGCTAGTAATAACCAACAAGCTATTATACAAAATGCTGTACTAATGTCACAAGCTAATTTAGCTGAAGCAGATATCAATACTAGACTAGCAATACAAAATGCACAAGCTTTTCTAGAAATGGATATGACTAATATTAATAATGAACAACAAGCAAATATACTAAGAGCACAACAAGAGCAACAAAGGTTGTTGTCAAATCAATCTGCACAAAATGCAGCAGCACAGTTTAATGCTGAAAGTCAGAATCAAACAAATCAGTTTATGGCTAACTTAGCTGCGAGAGCACAAGAGTTCAATGTATCTCAAATGAATGCAGCTAAAGAATTTAACGCAGCAGCTTTAAATGCTGCAGAGTCTAGAAGAATAAATAATGAAGTTCAATTAGAACTTGCCAATGCTCAATTAGCACAACAAGCTGATGAGTTTAATGCTCAGGTAGAATTTAACAGGCAGAAGTTAAATATAGAAAATGCCCAAGCAATAGAGCAGTCAAACGCTCAGTGGCGAAGACAAATTAACTTAGCAGATACTGCTGCACAGAATCAAATAAATTTACAAAACGTACAAAATGCATTTAAACTTACATCTAAAGCTCAAGCTTTTGTTTGGCAAGAATTAAGAGACCTAGCTGACTTTGATTTTAGAAGAACTGAAAACGTATTAAATAGAGAAGAAAATTTAATAGCAACTGCGATTAGTTCAGACCCTGCTAGATATGATTCTTCTCTAGATGATTTAAAAAATCTATTAAGTTTCTCTGGGCAACAATCCGGTGCTGTCATAAACTTTGATGATTTTAACGAAGGAGCATAAACATGTCTATTTTTAAAAACATATTTAAAGGTATAAAAAATAAAATAGTAAAACCATTAGGTAGATTTATAAAACGAAATAAAAAAGCTATTATTACTGCAGGTCTTATTGCTGCTACAGTATACACTGGAGGTGCTTTAGCTGGTTGGTGGGGTACAGGTGCTGCTACATTAGCACCGTCTGCAAGTGCATTAGCTACTATTGTACCCGGAAGTACAACAACTGCTTCTTTAGCTGCTGCAGGTGCTGCAAGTCCGGGATTAGCAGCAGTAGGAAGTTCTTTAGCAACCACTGGTATAACTTCAGGACTTGAAATGGCTGCAACTGCTATGGATAACTCTGAAGAATATGCAGATAGTTTTAGACAGACGTATGTTAGTCCGTCTGAAAAAGAACAAAAAGGCATGGCTTCATTACAACCAATACCATTCGTATAAAAAATGAAACAAGAAACACAATACAAAACATTAAGTCAATCAGCAACTGAGCTATTAAAAAAGGCAGAGCAGGAAGGACTTAATCCTGATGAACTGTTAGCTGCAGCAGGTATAAATTTAGACGGTAATAAACTACCTATAAATAGAGGTGAAGCCACTGATAATTTAGAGTCTTTTATTAGAGCTAGAGGTGAAGCACCTGTTCCGGGACAGTCTTTAACAAACTCTCCTGATAATAGATATCCTTGGGAACAACCTCCTAAATTTTCAAATCCAGATGAAGCTGCGGAAAGTGTCTATCAAAGATTACTTCAACCCGAAGCTATACAATATATTGTGTCCTCTTTATCAAACGGAGCTTCAGTTACTGATGTAACAAGTGTTGTTTTATACGGTGACTTTGTTTCTGGTCTGTATAACCCTGATGTCATGATGTTAATTTTTGAACCTGTTATGTTTTTAGTAATGACTATTGGAGAAAAAGCTAACATAGATTATATCTTAGATGTGGACTTAGAAAACGAAGAAAGAGAAAACGAATCGAAAGAAAGGATGAATGATTTCTTACCTGCTTTACAAAAAGTTAAAGATAAAGCTTTAGAGAAAACAGTAAGTAGTGCTTCAGTTCCTAGAAATTTATTAGACAAAATTGAAACTGAAACAAAAAATATTAAAAGTTTATTAGAGGAAAGATAATGTCTTCAATATTAGAAAATAAAAGATTAAGAGAGTTTTTAGAAAGAAGAAGCCCTAGTCGAAAGGTAGGTGTTAGAGATTTTTTAGGTGCTATTTTTGGTAGCTTTTTACCTAACTTCATAAAGGCTGCAGATGTTGCTTTACTTAATGCAAAGGAAAGAAAAAGAAATGAAATAGTAACTGACGCTAAATTTAAAATAGAAGAAGCAACTGCAGAATATGAAAGTCCTTTATTTAAAACACACAGAGCGAACTATGCAAGATATATAAATCCTTTAGAAAAAGATGCTTTTATAAATGAACAAGCTAAAAAATTAGCTAGAAATAATACTGAATTTAATAAATTTCTTGAAGCAGGTATAGGACCAGACCCTGATAAGTATAAAGGTAAAGACCGTGTAGAATATGATAATTTAGTAAATTCTCTTAAACCTGAAGTAATTAAAACTTATGAAGCTTTTAAAAATGACAAAAGAGTAACAGCTCCTACTGCAGCTATGTTTACTAGAGAAGAGTCAGAACAATTAGTAGCTGAATTAAAACAACTTGACGCTAATCCAAAATACAGAGGAATCATACCTTACTTTTTTAGTTCAGCAAATTCTAAGTTTGGTCCGGGTGCTAAAGAAAAAATTTCACTAATGAAAAAATCTAAAGATAAAGAAGAGAAATCAAATAAAATATCTGAAGAGTCAGCAACAATACCTGATGCATCTAATATTGAAGGTATAACTAAAACTAAAAATGATACGTATATTGTAGACAAAAGTAAACTAGGGACAACTGATAGTGTTCTTGGGACAGAAAAAGGAAGAAAGATTCTTAATGATTCTATGAAAGAAATAGGAAATACTTATGCAGAAATATTTAGAGGTGGGGATAACTCAACTGATATATTTTCTAATAAACAATTTACTCTTAAAAAACCTGACGGTACTGGTGATACTTTTAAAACTTCGTCTACAAATGTATTTTCTCTTGATAAATTAGAATCATCAGATGTGACTATTATGTTAGGCGATGAAAAAGTAACTGATGAAACCTTAAAAGTTTTATATTTAGGAGAATACGTAAGAGAAGCAGCAGGTATGTTGAAAGCAAATGATTTAGTTAAAAACCAAGTTGCAAAAAGTGACGAAGCTTACATTGAAAAAAGTTTAGAACTGTTAAGTAAAAGCAACGTAATTGTTGATAATGTAGGAATTATGGGTGGAGTAGAAACAACTATAATATTACCTCAAGCAGTAAAAAATAAAGTACCACCACAAGAAAGTGATATTACTACTGAAAATGAAGACACTGAAGAAACTACAACAACTGAAATGAGTGCTGAAGTAATAGTAAATAACTATATATCTTCAGACAAATTTTCTAATTTAACTAATGAGCAAAAAATAAAAGGAATAAAAGAATCTATAGAAATTTTAAAAAGTGAAGAAAACCCTAGAACTGATTTAATTAAACAATTTGAATTACAAATACCAAAATTTTCACCTATGTCTGAGGCAGACGCATTGTATGAAGCCGGTGATTTTTATGATGAAGCTTCTGTTAAAACTGATGGAAGAAGACCTTTTCCATCTCCAGAATTTTATAGTTCAGTAGCATCTAATGTCGTAGATTTTTTAAGAGTTGACACTGATGAAAAGATTGCAAAACTAACTGAAACTATAAATGAACTTGAAGATGGAAAAAATCCTATTATTCCTTATCTTCCACAGATTAACAATTTTGCTGAAGAAATTGCAGGTGAAAGAATAAATGTAAGAAGGTTAGACAGAGAAGAAAAAATAAGTTACTTAACTCAATATATTAATCTACTAAATAATCCAAGTTTAGCTAGTAATCTATAAATGTCCGAAACAAATCAACAATATACTTTTCAACAGTATCTTGAGGATACTGGTGCAAATATAATATCTCCTCCACAGCCAGAGCTTGAAAAAGAAGAAACTGAAGAGTATTCTTTTAATACTTACTTACAAGATAATAATATAAATCTAACAGACCTATCTACACAAGTAGAAGCTCCAGAAATATCTTTTGCTAGAGAGTTTGCTTTTGGTGCAGCTCAAGAGCCGACAGTTGTAGGAAGTTTATTTAGACTTGGAAAAGCTGCATTCCAATCTTTTTTTGACCCTTATGAAACTTATGAACAAGCTAGAAAAAGAATAGAGGATGCAAGACAAGAAAAAATATTTGAAAACTTTAAAGAGTTTAGAGGTAGACCAGAGAGTTTAAACGTCTTAGCAGGTCGTGGTGCTGTTGCTATGGGAGACCCAGTTACTTTTTTAATTCCTTGGGCTAAAGTTGCAAAAGCAGGAAAGATAGCTAGTTTAGCTGCAGGTGGTACTTTTGCAGCATCTGATATGGCTATAAGAGAAGAAGCCTTATACGGTAAGATTGACCCTATGGTAGTTGGTTTAGGTTTTGGTTTAGGTGTTGCCGGTGCTCAAATAGGTGATATGGCTATTGCAGGATATTCAAGATATCTTAATAAACCTGTAAATGAAACTGTAGAAGTTACTACAAAGTCTGGACAAAAACTAAATAAGAAAACAGTTATAAAAGGTAGTAAAGAAAGTCCTGTTCCTACCAAAGAGGACTTACCTACTTTAGAAAAGTTAGCACAACAAACAGCTATAGACGCTGAAGAGTCTTTAAATAATTTAGGAAAATTATATGCTGATATAGCTAAAATAAATGAAAGAAAAAAACAAATAACTGCTGAATTAAGAAAAGAGCACACACGAAGAAAAAAATTATTAACAAAAGAAGAATTAGAAGATGATTATGTTTTTGAGTTAGTTATCAAAGCAGGTGCTGATAAAGAAAGAAAAAAATTATCTGGAGAGTTAAAAACTTTAAATCAACAAGTTAAAACAATATTAGAAGAAGAAATACCAAATAATTTATTAGATGTTTTTGAAAAGTCTTTAGTAAACGGTCAAAAGGCAGGAGTTTTAACAGAAGGAATAACAAGAGCATTAGTTCAAGAAATAACTAGACCTTTAGTAGGAGGTATTATTGGAGGTGCTATTGGAGGAACATTTACCGGAGAGGATGAAGGTAACGAAAAAATGATGTACTTTGCCTCTTTAGGTGCAATGGCTTTATTTTTTCAAAGAAGAATACAAAAAGCACCTTTTAAACTTATTCCTAAAAAAATAAAAAATGCAGCAGGTGAAGAATTTGTTTCAAGCTTTAGAAGAGGATATTACAATGTGCTTAAATCTATAACTGCTGCATCACATGTCCAAGATTTAATGAGTATGTCTGAGCCAGTAGTAAATTATGCTGCTAAGATGTTTAAGATGCAGGGAGGAGGAGTAAAGTTAGGTCAAACTGGAAAAATTTTACCTGTAGAGGAAGCTTCAGTTTTACAACTTGGATTATGGAGAAATAGATTAGGAGAACTTGTTGCACCTTATGATGATGAGGTATTAGTTCTTGCAGGTAAAATAAGTAATCAAAAAGGTTTAGTATCAAAAGAACACTCCTTTCTAACTGCTGAAGATTTAGCAAATCCTAATTTTAAATTAGCAGAAAAAATATCAGAAAAAATAGACAAATATACAGAAGATTTTAGAAACTATGCGGAACAAGCAGGTTTAAGATTTACTGATGAAGATAGGTATGGATTAACTCAAATAATTAATATTAGAAATATTACTCCTGAAAGTCAACCTGAAATTGTAGAGAGATTAGCTAAAGCTTTTCAATTACAAAGAAAAAATAATCCTCAAGACGGTAAGCCTTTGACTGATGCAGACGCTGCAAAAATAGCTGGTAACTATTTTAGAACATCTACTAACTATAGAAAAAATTCTATATGGGCAGAGGATGCAAGGGCAGCTAAATTTATAGATGCTGATGGCAACGTAGTATCTAAACAAAATAATAGAGATTTAGTATTAACATCAGCTAGACATTTTACTAAAGTTAGAACATTATATGACCAAGAAGCTAGAGCTTTAGTGTCAGATTTATTTGAGCAAAATCCTATAGATACTTTAACAGCTTTAACAAACAATACAATTAAGATAGCAGAATTTAGTAGAAGATTTGGTTCAAATGCACAAGGAATAAACAAACTTTTTAATGATATAGATGCATATTTTAAAAAAATAGCAGACCCTAACAATGTATATAAAACATCTCAAGACTTATATAATAATGTTAGAGGAGTAGAGGTTGCAGCTAACTACCAAAAGAAAAAAATTAAAGATTCTCTTGAGGCATACTTCGGGGTGTACGGAGCTGATAGTTTACCTAAAGGAGATTTTTGGCAAGGGTTCGTAACCTTTTTACAATCAGGATTACTTATGACTAGACTGGCTAAAGTTGCTATACCTAGTATTGGTGATTGGTTACAAACCATATCAAATAGTGGATATTATCCTGCATTTAAAGCAGCTATTTCAGATATTAAACTATCAAAACAAGGTCTAGGTTTAGATGCTACTAGAAAACAAGTTAAAGGTAAAGACGCAACTTTTGTGGATAAATTTTTAGGTAATAATAGAATAGATTCAGTTATAGAAAGAGAGTTATCAGATGTTTTACTACAAGGTGGAGGAAACTTAAAAAGGTATCAACTAAAAGCTTCTGATGTAACAAGACAATTTTTTGAAATAGTACAGCTTGGTAGAGTGACTAGACTAGCTAGGCGATGGTCTTTTGATACTGGAGTACATAGAGCTATGGATATAGCTAAAATAATTGGTAAAGGAAAAAGACCCGGTATTTTAAAAACAAAACAATCTATACAGAAAGAGATTGACGGTTTTAATCTTAATGTAGATAACATGAAATATCTAGCACAGTTTGAAACTATACAAGCAGCTATCGATGACCCAATCGCTAAAAAATATTTATTAAAGGCAGGACTGAGCACTGCAAATAGAGACGCATTAGTACCTTTTGTTGGAAACAGAAGATTATTTTCTCAAAGTAAAAATCCATACGTTAAATTTTTAGGAAGTTTTTTATCGTGGGCACAAGCTAAATCATCACAAACTAATGCTTTACTGACAAGAGTAGAAGAAGGTGATATAGCTTTATTTTTACGTATAACATCAGTAATACCTTTATATATGGCTGTCAGAGAAGCTCAATTACTTTTAGCAAAACCCGGGAAATATAAAGAAGATGCAGCAGAAGAAACATTTGCAAAAAAAGTATTTGAGGGTTTATTGTTGACAGGAATGCCTACCGTTTGGGTAGATAAACTTAGAGGAATGTTCAAATTTTCAAGTTCTTCAGGTGGTTTTGAATTAGAACAACTAGCTCCTGTAATAGGTTTTGGTGAAGATGTAGTTGATGTAGCGTACAAACCTATAGCAAAAGTATTAAATGAAAAAGAAGCTGATGGAATATTAGAAACTCTAAAAATATTTTTAAATGCAGCAGTTGATGAAGGTGAAGATGTTATTCCAATCGTAAGAGATATACAGCCTACTAGATTTTTTGAAGAAGAACCTAAGAAAAAATTTACCACAGGTGGATTAGTTATTGGAGAGGATGAAATTCCTTTTACAAAAGAAAACCCTGCTGACAGAGTAGACCCTTTTACAGGTGAACCTTACTCAGATAGAATAGGTTTAGAAAACGGTGGTTTACCAACTAATAATGAAAAAGAAAGATATAAAAAAATATTTAATGAACTACCTGAGTCTTTGAAACAGGATAAACATATTATTAATGTTGATGATTCTGATTATGTTGTTGATAAAAGAGTAAATGCAGAGGATTTTGAAAAAAGGCTTTCAGATTTTAGCAGTCCTGAAGCTTATATTGGTAGTCTTGAAGCCAAAATGAAAAGACTTCTTGAAAAGGAAGAAAGTCCTTTAGGAAAAGTAGGAAGAGACGTAACTAATTTTTTAGCATTTTTAACAAATTCTTTAAATCCTAAAACTACGATAAATGATATTCGCTATATAAATGCTCCATATTTTTCAAAACGAGAAAAAGAAATATTAAAAGATTATAAATAAAAAAAGAGTAACAAATAATGTATAAATACTTTACCGAAGATGAATTAAAATGCAGACACACAGGTGAATGCAAAATGGATAAAGACTTTATGAAGGTCTTAGATGGGATTAGAGAAGAGTGTGGTTTTGCATTTGTTATCACAAGTGGCTACCGTTCTCCTAAACATCCTATAGAAGCTAAGAAGTCTCGACCCGGAGCACATGCTTCTGGTAAAGCTGTAGACATACTTGTACACATGGAACAAGCTTACAAAGTTGTTGAAGTAGCCCTACGTTTTGGTATTAAAAGAATAGGTGTTTCTCAGAAGGGCGATGTCGGTGCTAGATTTATTCACTTAGACATGGATGAGACAAGAGCTGCTCCTCGTATCTGGAGTTACTAATGCTAGTTCTATATAGGGAATCAGACCTCGATAAAGCGTACAGAATCGACTGTAAGGCTAGGGCTAAGGGTAATGAGCCTTGGATGAAGAGAGAGGAGTTCAGGAGCATTTATGAGTCTTTATTGGACATGCACTTCACAAAAGCTATAGCTAAGAATTACGAACACAAAGCAGATGAGTTAGCTATGCATATAATAGATATAGTTAACAACACTTTAGAAAATAGTTTAGATTTTACACCGGAGGACACAGATGGCTGACCCAATAACTAACTCTGTAGTAGGTATCGCAGGTAAGGTACTTGGTAAATTTGTTGCAGATAAAAACTTAAAAATGCAACTAGAACATGAACTCAAGACACAATTGCAAACTGCTAACCTTGCTCAGATAGAAGTCAATAAGATTGAAGCTGCCAGTAAGAGTTGGTTTGTAGCTGGGTGGCGACCATCAGTCGGCTGGGTTTGTAGTTTGGCTATGCTTTATCATTTTATCCTTGCACCTATGGTTCAGTTTGCTATCGGCATAGCCGGTATACAAGTTGCTTTGCCTGAATTTGAATTCAGTCAACTATCAACAATCTTAATGGCAATGCTAGGTATGGCTGGTCTTAGAACTTACGAAAAGAAAGAAAAGGTTACAAAAGGTAACTAATGGAAAGACCTAAAACTATACAAGACATAGTTGACCAATCCCTAAATATCTGGGAAGAATCAGAAGAAGATGAATGAAATTGTTACATTAATAAATGATGTTGGCTTTCCTATTGCTATGACATTAGGACTGGGCTTTTTCGTATGGAAGCTACTAAATAAAATTATTAATGGAATGGAGCAGAAGATAGATGTTGTTGATGACAAAATCAATGAGAGTCTAACTGCTGTTGAAAAAAGACTGGATGCTAAACTGGATTCGCAGATGAACATTCTTGTTTCTCTCATAGACCGAGTACGTTCAGTTGATAACGAAATCATACGACAGGAAGTTTTTCTTAAAACTGCACTAGGAGCACCTCAACTTATTGAAAAAGATAAGATAGCTAAAGCACAGCAAAAAGATAAACGTAAAGATTAACAATTCCCTAAAGGAGAAAAAACATGGGATACGATACAGAAGAAGTCTGTATCTTATGCTTTAGTGTTTGGTTTTTAGCAGCATTCTTCTATGTTGCTTGGGCTGTTTAAACACTCAATCATTTAGTACATCTAACTCAATTTGAAGTAAATTATGTAGGTTGGAAAGTTTATTTTTTCCAAGCCTAAGGACAGCTTTAATTATTTGATTTTCAGACTCGTCTTTAAATAATTTATCAACTTCATCCTCAGGCACTATTTTATACTCCGTAATAAGTTTGTGGTCTTGTGTTAAGACCACTTTAAAACTTACTAAGTTAGCTTCTTTGGGCTGAGACATTCTCTTCCTCCAGATTTGCAAAGGTTACTTTATCTTGTCTTCCTCTCAAACCTGCTTTCATGTAAGCTGTAGCTCTTCCCTCAAAGAAATTTTGGTGTTCTACTCCCATGACTTCATCTATCCAACCAAGAGGATTCTCTTTCTGGTCATAGTTAGTTTTAAGTCCTAGTTGTAGTAATCGTCTATCTGCTATGTATCTATTGTAAGCATACATATCTTTTTTAGTTAATCCTTGTAAGTCTCCCATCTCAAACACTAAGTCAAGAAACTTATCTTCAAGCTTAACCATCTGTCTGCATATGTCGTATATCTCTTTCTTAAATTTATCAGTCCAGATATCTAAGTTTTCTTGGATAAACTCTCTAAATAATTTAGTCATAGCTTCAACATGCATTGACTCATCTCTTATAGAATAGGTCACAATCTGACCCATACCTTTCATCTTTCCGAACCTTGGAAAGTTTAACAAGATTGCAAAGCTGCTAAACAACTGAAGACCCTCTGTAAAGGCAGAGTATACTGCTAGTGTTTTAGCTATACTTTCTTTATCTCTTCTAGTTGTTTTTATGTTGCTAATGTAGTCATGTTTATCTGCCATCTCTTCGTATTCCGCAAATGCTTTGTACTCTAAATCAGGCATACCTACTGTATCTAATAATAAACTATAGGCATGTTGATGAATAGATTCCATGTTAGCAAAAGAACCCATCATCATTCTTGCTTCTGGCTTCTTAAATATTCTCATGTATCTATCTACATAGCCAGAACCTACATCTACATCAGACTGTGTAAACAGCCTAAATATTTGTGTTAATAAGTTCTTTTCATTATCTGATAACTCTTGCCAATCTTTGACATCTGTATGTAACGGTACAGACTCTGGCATCCAATGCATTTGATTCTGTAATACATAATAATCAAACATCCAAGGGTTATCAAATGGTTTGTAATAATCTCTTGTTCCTAGTAAACTCATCCTATGTCCTCCCAACATTCTTGTATACATAAATGATTGTCTGGATAATCAGTGTATTCTAAGTTTCCGTAGATACTACTAATAAAAAATCCAAACGCTACAAATAAAAATACAAATACTAAAATATAATTAAATGGATTTTTCATAACTTCTCCTAATAATTTTGTTTTAAAGTTCTTAACTTATCTTCTGCAGTAGCTAACTGTCCTATTAAAATATCTGCTGACTCAACAATATTAGGATGTTCTGCGACACCTACTTTGTTGTCTAAATAGTTTTCTAAATTAGCTTTAGCTTCCATTATTTCAGCTTCATATCTAACTTTTAATGCTTCATAAAGCTTAGTTCCAGAATATATACTCATAATTATCCCTCGCAACTAATACATTCAACTTCATCTAGTTTTATTCTAGGAACTTTAATGTTTACATTTTCTGCTGCTCTCGCTGCATCTGACCTAAAATAATATAAAGACTTTAATTTATTCATGCCATACCAATGTACATCATTTACGTATTGCATATAATCATCATGAATATCTTGTTCTTCAGTAGCTTTTGGCAATGTAAAGAAAAGATTAACACTTTGACTTTGACAAACAAACTCTTGCCTTTTGTAAGCATGTTCTATAATCCAAATCTGATTTATCTCATTAGCAGTTTTAAATAACTCTTTTTCTTTTTCATCTAGTATTTCTAAATGTTGAACAGAGCCATTGTTAGCTGAGATATCTTTCCAAACTTTTTCAAGTTCTTCTCCTTTCAAACCTTTTGAGCGAAGAACCTTGTCAAGGTATTTATTCTTAACTTGATAACTACCTGATAAAGTTTTATGAGTATAAGTGTTAGCTCTAAAAGGTTCTATTGACGGAGACGTTCCACCACATATGATACTACTACTAGCATTAGGAGCAATAGCAAGAAGATGAGCATTCCGCATACCAGAATTAACGACATCAGGAGCTTCGCCACGTAACTCAGCAAGTCTCTTAGACGCTCTAATAGAATAATCTTTGATGTGTTTAAATGCTCTATAGTTAAAGCTAGTAGCGAATAAACCCTCGAAAGGTATTCCTTTGTTCTGTAGGTAAGAATGGAAACCCATCGCTCCAAGACCAATAGACCTTTCACGATAGGCTGAATAAGTTGCTTTTGTAAAACCCTCTTTGCCTTCCCTAACATAGTTTTTAAACCTTTTATAATTAGCATTATACTCTCCTAATTGAGATGTGTCAACTGCATTGTCAATAAAATGTTGTAAAATATTGTCAAGCATAGTGATTAAATCAGAAATAAACATTTCATCTTTTGACCACTTGTCAAAGTGTTCTAAATTAACACTAGATAAACAACATACTGCGGTTCTCTCTTCGTTGGTAGGAAGAGTAATCTCAGAACACAAGTTACTTTGTTTTATTTCTAATCCTAAATCTTTCTGTTCTTTTGGTAAAGCCTCATTACAAGTGTCAATGTTTACCATATATGGCTCACCTGTTTCTGCACGTGCATAGATTATTTGCCAC